>Ga0180435_10001862_pt1 | contig 21737 bp, 25 predicted proteins | sample SS_ome_3_FD_132467 | JGI IMG/M metagenome (GOLD analysis project Ga0180435, IMG submission 132467) | Hypersaline lake sediment archaeal communities from the Salton Sea, California, USA - SS_3_S_1 metaG | ecosystem: Environmental > Aquatic > Non-marine Saline and Alkaline > Hypersaline >...
AAAATCAAATCTTTGTGTGGGCCCTGGGCGGTCCTTGTTTTCACGCCAGATGGTTGGCACGATACCTGCTTTAAACCCTTGTGTTACAGGTGATGATAGAGGGATAGAGGTGAAACCATGCTCCCGGTAAAATAAGCGACTTATGATTAGAGTTAAAATTTATGCTCAAAACACAAAACAATCATCTGGCCACGACCAGGCAATCGACCGGACGCGACCCTGATAGCCAATCATCGGCCCACCAGGTTATGGTCGCATTCAACAGTACCTTTAAAAAAATTCTGCTTTATCCGCAAGATCATGTCATTTTCCAGACCGCCATGCATAAGCTGATCCAGGAGTTGGATCAGTTTCTGCATCAACACGGAGCGCTCCGACTACGGATCGATCAGCAAAGGATTTATCATCAGGAGGAAGTGGTTCATGAAGGCCCGTTGAGTGAGGAAAACCTGGCCTTTATCTTGTTCCGTGATGGTATCTATCTCCTGGAGCTTGCACCGGCTATCGAACAATGGGAAGTGCATCAGTTTTTAGAAGTCCTACAAAAGCATCAAATCCTCACCGAAGATTCTGAGAATGATATTGTCACCGCTTTATGGGAGATGGAGCTACCCCATTTGCGCTATGAAGCCGATGATGTTGGCTTTGATACAGCTTCAAATTTTTCCATACCCGAATTGGGTGGTGGTGATTGTGGCCAGACATATGATGGCGATCGAGATGGAAAGATTGCCGGTGAGAATGATGCGGATTCAGCAGGCACAACCGCAGGTCACGGCACTTCCCCACTCCCGGTTGATTTGAATCTCCGACCGGCCTTTGAGTGGGATCTGGTGAAAATCACCGCAGCAGACCGTGAATATATCCAAAATCTGCTGGCTGAAGAAGAGAAATGGGAACGCATCGAATATGTGCTGTATATTCTGTTTTATATCCTCCACCAGCAAAAACAGCCCGATGATTTTAGCCAGGTTATGGCCTTTCTGATCCAAGAGCTTAAAGATGCTTTAAAGAATTATGCATATGAAAGCGTTTACAACACACTGCAAATATTATACAATTCTTTGTATTCGCCCAAATCAGAAGGCCATTGGTCCGCGCCCATGCTTGAAGACCTTTTTGGATCGCTTTCTAAAAATGGCTTTCTGGGTGTATTGGTACACGATTGGCACAATATCGCTGCCTGCGATGTCGAGAATCTTGGCCATTTGAAACGGGCCCTCTTGCTGCTCAATGCAGATATTGTGGTGGCGCTGGGACCGATGCTCCTGGAACCGCAATCAAAAAATACCCGTAAATTATTGATGACGGTCATCGGCATACAGGCTGAACGGGATTACCAACCTTTCAAGGATTTACTGCAATCGAGTGACACCGAATTGACAGTTTGGCTGACCCATGTCATGGGATTTATGCAAAATGAAATGTCCTTGGCGGATTTGCGAGGTCTGATCAGCCATACTTCCGCTGCTATTCGTGAAACCGCCCTGAAATCTCTATTTCGTCGCTGCCCTGAGGCCATTTCTGAGATGGGCGATCTACTTACGGATCCCAGTGAGTCCATTCGGCAGCTTTTTCTGAGGTATGCCGGTACCCACCGCGATCGTAATACGGAAAAAGTACTACGGGACTATCTTAAAACCCAACGCATTCGATCCGGCAACAAAGAATTTCTCTTTACGGTCTACCAGACCCTTGGCCGGTGCGGCTCCGATGAGTCCATTCCCTTTCTTAAAAAACATATGTATATTTTGCCGGGCTTTAGCCTGCTAAGGTCCCAAAACGCATTGAATCGCCAGGCAGCTCTACGGGCACTCAAAGAACTGAAAACAGTCAAAGCTGAAACTCTGATCAAGAAAACCTCCAAACAGGAAAAATCCTATATCAACCCGGCCTATTTTTCCGAAACAGATGACAGGTATCAGAATGAAACCGCCAACCGCTAATAGGCGTGTAAACAAAACACTGCGATCCGCCGGCGACATCCTCCAAGCGCTATCCAAGCTGATTCAAATTGCCAAGCTATATGACGATAATAACAAATTGGTCGCCGGTGCGGTTGCCGCCTTTAAGCAGAGTATCAAAAAATCAAGCACCGCTAATGGCCATGTCTCTCTTCAAATTCAAAACGGGCGCTTCTACTTTCAGGAAGAGAAAGTACCCCTGGTTCGAAAAGATGCCCAACTTTTTAACCGCGTCCTCAGATATCTCGAAACGCGGCAGATTTACGGATTTCATTTTGACAGCGACTTAGAATCAATTGCCATCCCTGAAGTGACGACCTTCGCCCGGCTCCTTCATCAGAGCGCTAAACAGGCGACGCCATTTGACTGGTTTACCCTCGAGTTGGACAAACAGAACATTCACTGGCTGGTTGCAATTAAGGAATCCGATCATAGCCGACAGCAAGAACCACCGCTAAACAAAATCGGGACGACGAATTCAGCCCAGCATAAAAAAGAAGTTGCCAAAAAGACCTATCACTTTGCCCTGGGTTCTGTAAAAGAAGTCGCCGACAAACTGCTCACCAACAAGGAAGCCAGTATACGAAAATCGCTTCGCATGGTGCAACGTATGGTCGATATCATTACCGAAGACGATACCACCTTTTTTGCTCTCAGTACCATCCGGATGTACGATGATTATACCTACACACATTCACTGAACGTGGCGCTTCTGGCCATGGCGCTGGGAAAACGAATCGGCATGCAGCGACAAACTCTCGAAAAATTGGGTCTTTGCGGACTGTTTCACGACCTGGGCAAGATTGAAATTCCCAAACAAATCCTCAATAAGCGCGGTAAACTGAACGATGCCGAATTTGGAGAAATCAAAAAGCACTCCATGAACAGTGCCCTGCTCATTCTGAAATTAAAAACCGAAAAATATCGCAAAGTTCATTTGCTGGTTTCACCGTTTGAACACCACATCCGCTTCGATCATTCCGGCTATCCCAATCTTGATCGTAAACGGCCCATCAGCCTGTTCGGGCGCATCCTGACCATCGTGGACGTTTATGATGCCATTACCTCGCCCCGTATCTACCGTCCCACTTCCATGAGTCCGGACAAGGCCCTGGGTATTATGCTGGAAGATTCCGGTAAGCACTTTGATCCGGTGCTACTCAAAATGTTTGTTAACATGTTGGGTGTCTACCCCGTTGGTACTGTTTTGCAATTAGATAGTGGTGAGATGGGGCTTGCCGTGCATAGCCCCGAAGAAGACGATCCGGCCAGGCCGATGGTACAATTGCTGCTGGCCGGCTCAGAAGAAAAATATACCAAAGGCGATCTGATTAACCTGACCGATCGCAATCCCCAAAGCGGAGGGTATAAGAGAAATATCATTAAAACCCAGCACCCCGCCGCACTTGGCATCCAACCGGCGAAATATATTTTATAGGATTCGAGGATCCAAGGGGCCGAGGATTCAAGTTTAAGTATCTGGTCGAAAGCTTTTCGCTGATGGTGACTTACACCTCTGAGCTATCTGCCGATCTTCTCACTTGACCCCTTGAATCCTTGAATCCTCAGGTGAGGCATTACAAATATAATGTAGCACCAAATGAAATACTACACAAGGCCCGGAAGGTATAAATGTTTATCCAACCCCATCACAACAGACATTAAAATAAAATGTCTGCGCCTCTTCGACGGTGTCGAATAGGATCCAATCACGTTTAATGATATTTCCCAACTCACTGCGGGTCACTTCCACGCTGGTGTTGCCGTGGTACTCGTACCTTTCCACATAATCATGGGTCAGGGTTTGTACGGTCATGTTGCCTCCTCTGGTTGCTCGTTCAACCAAATTACATTTACGACCTTGATCAATCGATACTCTTGCTTCTAAAAGATCTTAATCCATCATTTAAATTCCTCCGGCGCTGTCCGGCTTGAATCGTGCCATGAACCGGGCTTCAAACAGGCTTCAAACGCGTTGCGTTGATGAATTCAAATGTAAATTAGCATATTGGTTTGACAGATCCGGTCACACCAAATAAATAAATTGATCAGCCGCACATTTTAGCTTCGATATTTAATAATAAGACCCATAAATAGTCAGCTTCATTGCCAGGAGGTCAGCGTGACGCATCGCCCCAATCGGCGCAGTTCAGAGCGCATCCAATTACCCATTCGAAAAAAAATAATGATCAACCGAAAAGAATGTGTGCTAATCAATATCAGCCAAGAGGGAATCGGTGTGTTGGTGACAGATGGCCAGACCTTTTTCATCGGCCAGCGCATTGGCGATATATTACTGGAACGTGAGACTGTATCCATGTCCTTGAAAGGCATCGTGAGCCATATGTCCGAAAATGATTCTGGAACGATCTGTGGCATACGATTCGAATTCCAAAACGGCAGGGATTTTGAATATGTTCAAAAGTTAAGCCGAGATCTGGGTACGGGCTGATCTCAACCGCGGTGTGTAAATATGGGCTAGTTGTGACAATTATCAAATGAATCAATAAAGGCCGAACTGTATTCGGCAGCCTCTCTACCCGTAAAATCTATGCTGATAAACCCAGTCTACCTTCATATACGTTCCACCTTACTTTGTACCCGAAGCGGGGCGACAATTCCTATCTCAAATGCACTGTTCCTGTCTTCAATATCGGCACACCAGGCACATAGCTTTAATGAAAAATGACCGACGCCGTGTAGTCATCAAAACTGGTTTATGGTACTGCAGGTGTGTAGATTCTTCGCGTATAGGGGGTGTAAGAGGAGTAGACATCATTATCGTCGACGACGATCCCATCGTTTGCAAAAGCCTTTCTATGGCCATCAAGACTTTCTACACGTGGGGTGAAATTCGCTCATTTACCGATGTCGATATGTGTATCGCTGCCGACATCACCTATTTGCTCGAAAAACCAGTCAAGCCCTTTAGCTTGCAGTTGGCTGTTCGGGCCATCGTTTCCAAATTTATCAAATTTGCCCGCAGACTGTTGAATGACCCCTCGCTCATCGAAGCCTTGGAGGGAATCAGCAAATAAAGAAGCATAATCCAACCTGGCGCTCCCTTTCTTTTCAACCCGCCTTGATCGTTTTGTTGCGTTGGTTGATCTGTATGCTAATTTTCGTCCAGCAGCCGACGTATGATCACGGCCAATTCACGTACCAATACCGGCTTCATAATAAATTCACGGATGCCCATGGATTTGGCTTTTTCTTCATTAATGTTATGGCTAAAACCGGTGCACAGTACGATGGGGATATCCGATCGGATGGCCATTACTTTCTTAGCCAAAGCTTCACCGGTCATACCCTGCATGGTTTGATCCGTGAGAAGCAGATCGAAACTTTCTGGTTGTGATCGGAAAACCTCCAGGGCTTCTACACTGCTCGTTCGGGCCACAACCTGGTATCCCAATCGTTCCAGCATCTGTTGAATGGCGTCGATGATGGCTTTTTCGTCATCAACAAGTAAAATTCTTTCATCGCCTGTGGGTAGTGGCTCGGTCTTAATGGATTTCATGGGACTTTCCCGTTCCAGACATGGTAGAAAAACCCAAAATGTGGTGCCTTTGCCCAGTTCACTTTCAAACGTGATGGCCCCCTCATAGCTCCGGATAATGCCGTGAACGACGGCCAGACCCATACCGGTTCCCCCGGTCTTTTCTTTGGTGGTAAAATAAGGATCAAAGATACGTTCCTGGGTAATGTGGTCCATGCCATCGCCCGTATCGCTCACCTTGATTTTCAAATAAGATCCGGGTTCCAAGTCCGGAATAGCCGCAGCCGCAGTCGGATTGAGATCCACGTGTTCCAATCCCACCACGAGTTCACCGCCCTTGGTCTGCATGGCCTGAGATGCATTGGTGCATAGATTCATCAATACCTGATGGATTTGGGTTGCATCGGCCATGATCATTTCAGAATCAGCCTGGATATCCGGCTTGATTTCAATTGTAGCCGGAAGTGTCGCCCGCAGCAGTTTGAGCGCGTCTTTTACCACAGTACTGACTTTAAAAGCGGTCCGTTCTTCTTCCCCTTGCCGGCTGAAAGCCAGAATCTGCCGGACCAATTCCCGGGCGCGATTTCCAGCATCCAGAACATCCTCAAGATTCAGGCGTATCAGGCTGTCATCGGGCAGATCCAAAAGGGCCATTTCAGTCTGGATTAGAATGGGTGAAAGAATATTGTTGAAATCATGGGCAATACCCCCCGCCAGGGTGCCGATGGCTTCCATTTTTTGGGCTTGTTGCAGCATGCGCTCCAGGTCCCGATGTTCCGCCTCAGTCTGTTTTTGAGCGGTTATATCCAATGCCGTACACAATTCCAGGGTGGCATCCGCCAATTCAATTTCAACCCAATTTAAGCGCACGTTGACGATGTCGCCGCTTCGATTCTGCCACTGGGTTTCGATGGTTCCGGCGCCCTTATGTTCCCGTTGTCTGGCTAGTTCAGCATTGACCCGCACCAGTTCGTCCTTGCGCGCATACAGGATGCCAATATGTTGTTCCCTGAGCGCATCAGCCGCATAGCCGACCATGTCGCATAGCCTTGAATTGACCTGTTGGATGACCTGATTCGACACCAGTCCGATTCCATATGGAGCGGCTCTGAAAATACCATCCAAAATAGCTTGGCAACGGTCTAAAGATGTCTGCAATTTTCTATTTGCCGCGCTAATTCTATTTACTGATTCTGTCATTCACCTGAACTCCTTACGACTCTTACCGGGCAGCGCTCAACGCGCACGGATTCCTGCAGCGCATCACTATTTGCTAACGCTTAGGCTAAAAATGTTTTCGGCATGATTGAATGACTGCGTTATGCGGTAATTTTTCGCACCGGCTAAATCCAAGCTCAACACCAGTGTCTTCCTATCGGCGTCATAGACGGCGTGGCCGTTTTGAATATATCTACCGCCATGGGTTTGCGGTGACATACTTTTTTCAAATGGACCGGTATTCCGAATCTGCACCTGCAGTCTTGTTTTACCGTCATCATTTTTCAGGCGCGTCACCGGCCAGAAGTATCGATCCCCTTGAATAATTGCAGCATCACCCCCGTTATCATCGCGTCGCACTGAAATATCTTGAATCTTGAGATGATCGCGCTGGTCCTGTGGTGCCTTGGCATCCGGTTTCGGCGCCTTCGCAGATATTGGTGGCTGCGTGGATTTTACCTGAAATTCTACCGATTGTCGGGACTTTTCCGTGGCTATGTGCTGCGCCGACTTGTGCGCTGCCGGCTCACTTGACAGCTGAGGTTCATATGGGAGGCGTCTAACATAAGCGTCTGAAATAATGCTCTTTTCGCGCAACTTGATTATGCCGTCCTGAGCAGCTTGAATCGTTGTATAACGATTGATGTAGAGTCGATACCATGTCCCCTTATCCGCCATGCGAAATGGGTGATAAAAAACATCCAGATTCTTTAGTTTCAGTTGATCAACGGCATCAATGGCAGACTGCTCCAGTTTAAAGGAGGCCATCTGTATCGTATAATAGATGTCCAGGTTCGGACGCGTGTAAGCCTGTTGCGTCCAGGCAGTTAAGCCGAGTACCACCAGGATTAAAATTATTTTCAATTGGGTGCGTCGCATGTGATCGATATCCTATTCCTTGAAGCCCGGCCGGCAGTTCACACCATGGAAAGCAGACCACTGGGCTAACACATTAATCCTCCCAATTCTTAACAGCAGGAATCATGCCAGGGAAATCGAAACCTGCCTTGAGGGAGGACATCGGCTTAATATATCCACTATATACGCAATAATTTAGAACCGTCATGTATTCTACGGTTTCACCACACCAGCATGCCAGCCGCAAATCATAATCACAACCAATTGATTTAATTATAATTAAATCTTATAAATTGCCATATGCCGGCCGATCTTTGAAACCTAGACGGATTCCAATGGTCTGAGAATCTTGATGATGTCTGAACAGATTGGATTTGGATAAATGGCCGTTTGCCATTTTTTCAGTACGCGTTAGCTTAACCAAAATTGATCTATAGTATGATAACGGCAGGTAAAATTGTCAATATCTTGACAAAATTGGTGCGGCTAGTTGGATTTTCCCGCCAATAGCGGCACGCTGTGCGAATAATTGCCGTCGGTCAATACAACTTGGACAGCTTCGCGGGTAGCCTGATTCAACAAAATTGGGCCCATCAAGTTGGCGGTCATTTGTTCTGGATTTCCTTTGGGAATGTTAACAATCACATACAACTGCACTTGGTCCGGCTGCGGTTCCGGATCCCAATTTAGATCCTCAAGGATCGTGGGTATATCGATGTCATATTCGGGTTTAAACAGAAAGGGATCTGTAATCACGAAAGCCAGGGCTGGTTCGTTCACCGATTGGTACCAGAGAAAGGGCGAATCTTGTCTATGCTCGAAGATAACGAATTGACGCTGATCCGGAAATCCCGGAATGCCACGCGGCATTTGGATGATTTTTTCGGTTTGAATGCTGATTTGACCGAAGCGGGTAGTTTCTATCTTCAATGTTGCTCCTTATCCTGCCGTCTATCCTTGAGAATAGAACTTGCTACCACCATATCAGTGGCGGCGACCTCCGCGGAAGCTAAATTTGCTGTGCGGATGCGATCATACACTTCCTGGCGATGGACACTGATATGACGCGGCGCCTCGATCCCCAGTCGCACCTGATTGTCTTTTATTTCTATCAGGGTGACCACCGTATGATCACCGATGGTAATTTTCTCCCCCAGCTTGCGCGTGAATATCAGCATAATCTACACCCGGGTTAAGTGGTCCCGGAACCCGTCTCTCCTTTTTCCTGAGAGGGATGATTTCATTACACAATGCGACTGAAGTGAGCTAAACTTTTAACTATTGTTTCCTTACTTTAAGTAATCCATCAAACTTAATTCCATGATGGAGGATGATGATGCCAGTGCCGCCTGATAGGCGACTTCCACCGATTTCAAATTCATGATGGCCTCGGCTATATCCGCGTCTTCGATGCGGGACAACTGTTCAGTATTGGAAATAGTCAATTCCCGTAATATGTTTTCCTTGATTTCCATGCGATTCTCTTTTGATCCGATTGCCGATATGCTTGCGGATAGGTCACTATAATGGCCTTCCATACTGGTTATACTGGCCCTTATACCGTCGACATCATTGGTTTGCAGGCGTGAAATCAAATCATCCAAAGACGTCAGGATATTACTAAAGATCGCTCCGCCATCAGCCCCGACCTGCATGACCGAATCATTGGCGGTTTTGATGGCAAACGGGCTACTGTTGCCGTTATACGTACCATCGGCCTCAAACGCCAGCATTTCTATATTGGTCCCGGCAAAAATATAACTGCCACTCACCTGGGTGTTGGCCAAAGCGATGATTTCATCTTTAACATTTTGAACGGTCAAAGCAGCTGCATCCCGATCTGCCGGTGATTTGGTTGCTGTGGCCATCTCCACACACAGGGCCCGCGTATCGCCAAGCATATTTTGCGCATTGTTCAAGGCGCCTTCAGAGGCCTGCAACCAGGATTTGCCCATATTGATATTGCGGCCCACCTGTTCGATATTGGCAATGTTCGATCTTATCTCCAGAGCATTGGCCAGACCCACGGGATCGTCACTCAAATCATTGATACGCTTGCCGGTTGCCACGACCTTATTGGCTTGATTAAGATCGTCGGTGATATGCGCGAGATTAAACTTAATTAAGTCATACATGGTTTTGGTAGCGACGCGCATGGCACTCACTCCTCTAATTACTTGAGTTCAAGCAAGGTGACCAGCATTTCATCGGCCGTATTGATGAGCTTGGCAGCCGCTGAATAAGCATGCTGAAATTTCATCAGATTGGTCATTTCCTCATCCAAGGAAACAGCCGAGAGGCTGTCCCGGATCTCACCGATTTTGCTGGCTGAAACCTCATCAAAAGAACGCTCCCTGGACAAACTTTCGGAAATCGTTCCCAAAGATCCGACGAGGGCATGATAATAATCCTCAACACTGGAGGTAACACTACCGGGTGAATTGCCGTTAATTCGGTCACAGCTCCAGTTATTAATATCCATGGTGGCAAATTGCAGATCCGTAATGGCGACGGCATTGGTGTTATCACCGGTAGCGAATACACCGGTAGCACCGATTTGGCCGGCGGCGATCATGTTAAGATTTGTACGGACGGCATCACAAACATTCATATTGCCGGCGGTGCTGCCTTCAAAAAATGTATTGAGGCCCAGGGCTGGTAAAGCATTGCTGCTGTCGTTTGCGAAGGCGAATGTATATCCATTGGCGGCGCTTATTTCCAGTTTGCCATCTACGACCGACCCTGTGATGTTGGCATCGGTGGCACTAATCAAGGCAGCCAGATCATTGAGCGTGGTAACGTCCGCATCAATGGTGATGGTGTCTCCCCCCGGGGTGACCACATCGCCATTGGTGGCATATACCCAGAATTGAAAACTACCATCCTGAATCTTGTCGTAGAAGCTCAATCCGGATGCCACCGAGCCAATGGCATCCGTTGCTGACAGGGCTTCATAGCTGGCCGTCAAACCGCTGAAGCCCTCCAGACCGACTCCCTGACTATGTTGCTGGTTGGTCGCCCAGACAAACTCCCGGATCAATGAATCCAGGTCCAGGTTGTATTTTTCCAGAACCTCATCGCGCATATCCAACCAGCCCCCCAGCTTACCATTGGAGATGTAATCGGTCATATCAACCCTTGATCCAGACGAACTCAACCATTCCACCCGGTCACCATTAACGCCCCCCAAGGAGATATTGTAATTGGAATTGCTGTGCACCAAAACACAGCCCCGGGCCGAAACAATGGTCAAAGATCCGTTGTCCTGCTCGAAGGAGTTGGTATCGATGTATTGTGAGAGTTCGGAAACAAGAATATTGCGTTTGTCACGCAGGTCGTTGGCAACGTTGTTCGACTCCAGCCCGACGATTTCATTGTTCAGTTTGGCGATCTCATCCGTAATTTGGTTTATGCGGTCTATGGCTGGACCCAACCCATTGGAAAGCTCTGTTTTTAGCTGTCGCATCTCACCATCCAAATATTGAAAGCGCTCTGATATCAGCGTGCTGAACTCAAAAAGGGCGATGCGTTCGGAGGTTCCTAGGGGATTGTTGGCAACATCATGCCACAAGCTCCAATATTGGTTGAGTAATGCGCTTACACTGGAATCGGAATTTTCATTAAAAACCCTTTCCAATACATTGATATAATTTTCCATCTCTGTGGAATATGCCAAATTGGATCCCTGCTGCATGAGGCGATTCTCAATAAACCGATCGGTTTCCCGGACGACTTGACTGGTGGTGACGCCGCGGCCCAGTTGCAGCCCATTGAAAAACATGGGGTGTTTGGCCTCCTGAACCGTACTCTGTCGTGAATACCCAGGCGTATTTACATTGGCGATATTATGACCGGTCACATCGATCCCGAATCGCGAGGTTGACAGCGCATCTTTGGCGATATCCCATACCACACCTATGCCGGACATGCTTAAACCTCTCTTCTCAGCAACATCGGGCTGGCCCCTTTTTTTATCTGGCAGCGGCGATTGTAAATATCCCTATTTTGAGCTACGCCTGAAATAATCGCGATGATTTCATCAATAAATTCTAAAGAGTCATTCACATAATGCATATTCTCCTTGCGTAGGGCTTCTACCTCGCTGCGCAGCTCGGCCAGTCGGTAATAAAGCCCTTGGAAAAGTGTTTTGCCCTCAGCCGATAGCAGCGTCACCAGCTGGCTTAATTTGGGAAACGCATCGGTCTGGCCGCATGGCAAGATCGCCATGATTTCCTGGCGCAGGACCTTCAATCGTGCGCACAGCGATTCTTTCTGTCGCGAAACTTCCCACAGGCGATCCAAATCCAGCTGAATTAAACAGGTCTGCTCATTTCTCAGACATTCACGCAGATCATAGTAGAGCATGATCTGATTCTGAAAAAGCGTTTCGAGTGCTGGCTGATCAATGTTTACGGACATGCAGGTACCCCTCTTACTCGTTATCGACGTCTGCGACGATTAACTTAAGAATTATTTTGCGTCTTGAGTTGTTGATACAGAATCTCCCCCAGACCCAATCCCCCGCTGGCGGAAATCTCGTCGGCCAGTTTTTCGTCCAGCATGGCTTTGAACATTTTACTCTCTTCACTTTGATCGATTAAGCCGCCCTCGGGTACGCTGGCGCGCATGGATTTCAACAGATAATTCAGAAACAGGGATTCAAATTCAGCACAGGCCTGTTTTAGTTTTTGGGGATCCTTGCCTGCGCTGAGGTTCGCAGTCAGCGTATCGGGTGAAATTCCTGCTAGCATGATTTCCTCTTAAATAATTTCCAGCTGGGCATGCAGGGCTCCAGCCGCTTTCATGGATTGTAAAATCGTAATCAGGTCTCTGGGTGTCACGCCGATGGCATTCAATGCACGCACCAAGTCGCCGACGGTCTTGCCGTTCGGGATTAGCATTAACTGATTATTCTCTTCGGCCACGTCCACATCGGTTTCGGGTGTCACGACCGTCGCTCCCCCGGGAGCCACGACCACGCCATCCAAAGCTGTCGGTGCTTGGGCACCCGGGCCGCGTCGCGTGGTACCAAAGGGTGCTGGTTGCGACACATTGCGGGTCTCTTTAATCTCGATGCTCAGATTGCCATGTGCCACCGCTACCTTGGAAATACGTACGTTTTCTCCAATCACTACGGTTCCGGTCTTCTCGTTGACAATGACTTTAGCGACAGAATCGGGCATAACCTCCAGATTGCCGATGGTGGCAATCATGCCCACGATGCGGTCTTTGTACGTGTCAGGCACTTTCAATTTCATTGTCCCCGAATCAATGGGCGTGACAAAGCCCTCGCCGAATTTGGCTGCGATTGCCCGCGTAACCCGTGTGACCGTATTAAAATCAGGATTGGTCAACATAATGGTCATTTCTTTTCTATGATCCAGTGCCAGGGGAATCTCGCGTTCGACGCTGGCGCCACCGCTAATTCGGGCCACCGTTGGATGGTTTTTGGTTACGCCGCCACCGGCGCCTCCTCCGGAGCTATATCCGCCCACGGCGATGGCGCCTTGAGCCAGGGCATAAATCTTACCGTCTACACCGGTCAGGGGTGCCATCAGCAGGGTGCCGCCCTGCAAGCTTTTGGCATCACCAATGGATGAAAGCGTCACATCGATTCTCTGGCCGATACGCGCAAAGGGCGGTAACGATGCGCTGAGCATAACCGCGGCAACATTATTAACCTTGATGTCAGCCGGGTTGACATGGACGCCCATTTTCTCGAGCATGTTGGCCAGGCCTTGGATGGTAAAACCGGTGCCGCTTTTATCGCCGGTCCCGTTCAACCCGGTTACCAGACCATAGCCGAACAACTGGTTGGAACGAATGCCCTGAATGGATGCAATATCTTTGATGCGTGCGGCCTCAGCGGCCGGCACGCAAGCCAAACTCAAGCCAAGCATGATGGCAATAAACAATTTAAATCGGCCTGACATATTCTTTTTTCCTCTAGTTCGTAAACGCCCAAACATAAGCGATACCCTTTTAGACATTAAAACGGCCAGACATAGTCAAGCACCCGCGTAAACCAGCCGGGTCTCTGCTTGTCGGCAATGGGACCGGAACCCGAGTAAGCTATTTTGGCGGATGCGATGGATGACGACTTGATTTCATTGTACTGATTGATATCTTCGGGCCGAATGACGCCGGAAACACTGACATACTGGGTTTCCAGATTGATCTTAATTTCCCTCTGGCCGCTGATCAATAAATTGCCGTTGGGAAAAATCTGTTTGACTTCGGCCGGTACATAGGCCTTGATATGACCATCGCGGTCACTGGAACCCTTGCCGTCAAAATTCGTTCCCAAATTGGCCGTGATCAGATTGTCAGTGCCGGCATTTTGCGCGATATCGGGATACATGCGTCCCAACTGAGTCATCCAACCGAATATCTCTAGCTGGGAGGCGCTGACGCCGGAGTTGCGACTCGTTTTTGTGTTGGCATTTACATTGGCTTCCGGGTCCTCCACGATACTGACCTTGACAATGTCCCCGATTCTTTTGGCCCGGCGATCGGTATAAAGCCTCACACCCTCCACATCGGACCACAGGGAGCCCGCCGCAATGACGGGGGTGGTGTATAGAGGTGGCGTCACAATCGGTTCCTTTTCAATTTGTTTAATGAGGGGGCTGCTCTTGGTTGCCGTGCTACAGGCGCCCATGACCATTGATGTGGACAGGGCCAGCAGGACGACGATCATCGATATTCGCTTTTGCATGGTATTTCCCTAAAAGTCGACTTTCACGGTTGTATCATCAACGATGCGTGCATAAATCCTTTTCTTGCTCATGGTGTTCTGAACCCGGATCAGGTCGCCCTCGAAACCACGCTCCAAGGTCTTTCCAGGTGTTGTCACTCTCAGGCCACCCAGCTGGGCCAAAATAGTTACCATATCGCCCCGCTTTAAAGTCGGCTTGCGGAACAGCATGTATTCCCTTAGCGCGGTATTGGCATTGAGAGAATTTTTGACGGACATGCCAATCACCCTGGATTTGTCCGTAATAATGTTGGCTGGCATGCGCGCCATATTTTTACGAGCCAGGTATACGTCCCCTGGCCCCACAGTTTCGCCTTTTCCAAGCCTACGGGCGGCACAAACCACCGAACCAAAAACATCCACCCAGGCTGAAAGGATTACCTCCATGTCAGCCATGCCGTCCACGCTGACAAGGACGGTCACACGCACGTATCCTAAGGGAGCGCCTTTACTGTTTTGAAAAATCTGAAAATTTGCATCTGTAGCCGCAATCCGGCGATTTCCGCTGATTTTAAAACGCGAAATCGCGATATCTGCCGGGCTTTTACCCATGCTGTCACAAATGTAGCGCATTAACAATTCACGATATTGCGAATGGGAAATAACGTGTTCCGATTGATGCGCTCGGGCTGAAATCTGCTGCCGTTCAGAACCCAAAAATGCCAATTCTTGGCTGACTGCGGCCTGAACCATGACAAGCCCTGGGCAAACAAACATTGTTACGAGGAATGCATATCTAAAAAATCGCATGACCTTACCTTTTAATATTGTTGGCGATCTGCAGCATGTTGTCCGCCGTCTGGATAGCCTTGCTGGTAATTTCATATGCCCGCTGGGCCATAATCATGCTTACCATCTCCTCCACCACATCGACGTTGGACATTTCCAGATAACCTTGGGCAATGGTTCCCATGCCATTGGAGCCCGGTGCGCCGGCAACTGCCTCTCCCGAGGCATCGGTGGGCTTAAACAGGTTGTGTCCCATGCTGTACAAACCGGCTGGATTCGAAAAGGAATAGATTTCAATATTGCCGACGGTATTTCCCTGCCCTGTGGGGTCAAATGAAGTCACGGCGCCGGTCTTGTCGATAGTGACGGAAACGGTATCTGCCGGAATAGACAGAGCCGGTTGAAGCTTTTCGCCATTGGGCGTGCAGATATTGCCATCGGAATCCAGCTTAAAATTTCCGGCGCGGGTGTAAACCTCTTCATCGTTGCTAATGACCTTGAAAAAGCCATTGCCTTCAATGGCCAGATCGAACTCATTCTGAGTGCCCTTGAAATCGCCTTGCATGAACATCTTTTGGACACCAATCGGCATGGTTCCCATACCGATCTGAATACCGGTGGGAACTTGATCGCCAGCGGCGGTTTCCGCACCGGCCTGGCTGGATGTCTGGTACATCAAATCCTGAAAATCGGTGCGGCTCTTTTTAAATCCGGCCGTGTTGACATTGGCCAGATTGTTGGCGATGACATCGATGGTCATCTTTTGAGCGCCCATGCCTGATGCTGCTGACCATAATCCTCTTAACATAATTATCCTCCTTAGAAACTATATCAGGCCTGGATCATTGACCATTTTATTCGTAACTTCATCCATACTTTGGATGGCTTTCTGCACGGATTCAAAGGTTCGATAGGCCTCGATCATCTTGATCATTTCTTCAGATGGGTTGACATTTGACTTTTCCAAATAACTCTGTTGTACATTGGGATTCTGAGCCTTAAAAATATCACGCTGCTCGCCGGCATAAACATAGCGGGAGGAGCCTTCTTTTTTAAGCAGTTCGGGCTGATGAAAGTCGACGATGGCGAGTGTATCGCCGGGACCGTTGTCATCGGCAATCAAGCCCTCCCGAGTGATGCGAATGGTTTTGCCGCTGACAACAATGGGACCATTTTCACCCAAAACCGGTTCACCGCCGCGTGTCACCAGCCCGCCCTGATTGTCCAGGGTGAATGCCCCATCACGGGTATAGCGCACCCCCTCGGATGTCTGGATTTTAAAAAAACCTTTACCCTCCAGGGCCAAATCCAGTTTATTGCCGGTATGCACGATGGGACCGGAACTGAAGTCAATGCGCGAATGGCTGTTCATGGAAAGGGCCTTATCAAATGAAAGCGTATCTTTCTTGAAACCGTTGGTGTTGATATTGGCCAGATTATTGGAAATATTCTCGAAACGCAGCTGCTGGGCCAGCGATCCGTCCATGAGTCTAAAAACACCTGAAATCAAAATATCTCCCCTTTTCTACTCTGTTTAAAGCTATTTTTAGCAAGTTTAATGCCAAGGCTGCTTCTCTCCCGGATATAATCATAAAGTATCGGTTTTATTTGTTAATTATTATCCTCATCTTGATTGCATTCGCCCGTCGAATCGGTAATTTCTGCCGCCTCTGGCGCCCTTGCGGACATTTTTTCCGTCAGAGGGGCCGCCTCTGATGCCGCCTCAAGGCTAATTTTTCCGGTTTAAACCATAAACAAATGCCAAAAGCTCCGATACGACAATATACAGATCGGTCGGAATCTCAGCATTTAAGTCGAGTTGCGACAAGGCCTCAACCATGTCCGGGTCGTCATGAATATAAATGCCATGTTCTTTGGCAAGCTCTATGATGCGTTGGGCAACACGCCCCTTGCCACTGGCGACAACTTTGGGCGCATTATCCGATTCAGGTCGATAGGCTAGTGCCACGGCCATGTTTCGGTGATGCTGCCCTGGTTTTAGGCGGTCAGACATAATACATTCGTTTCCGCAGGCATGAACTCAGATATCAGGTCCGGCATATCTGTCTCAGAATCTGCGATTGTACATCCCACAGCCTTGAATCCGAATCCCTTATCAGCAAGCGCCTGTACAAAGGAATCCAACTGCCGCTGGATAATGTTTTTGCTTTCGGGTTCGCTCACCAAAAAATTGACGCTCACCTGCTTAGCGCATAATTGAATTTCAGCACGCAGGGTTCCAAGACGCGATAGTTTAAGTTGCAACCGGGCCGTATAGACAGGCTCAGTCGTTGCATGCTTGCCATGGGTAGGTTGTTCCGATTGGTCACGCGCGATCATGAGCTGACCGATGGTGAAAAAGCCATCCTCGAACAGCATGGGGATCGGTATAAAAATCCGTCCGCCCTTTTGTAAATTTTCCTGATTTAACAGCTGAAAATTTTCAATAACGGAAAGCAGTTGTTTGAGTTCCCTCTGGGGTTGGGCCTTTAGATTAATGGCCTTTAATAGCAATGCCTTTAAGTCGTTTCGCAATAGGCTTTCCAGCTGGAATTGCTTTCCCTTATGGGTCAATACGGCCTTTTTGAGCTTGGACTCTAAACTGAACCCGGTCTTGCTAATGAGCAAAGCCAGCAAATCAGAATCGGGATTGCGGAACAGCCCCTGACTGGCATCCTGGATTAGCGCCGCCAGTCTGTTTAGGGCCGGCGTGCCGGAGCTGGATCGCAGGATGGCGTCCATGGTCAGTTTCCAGGTATTTTCTGCCATAGCGTTCAAAAGAACCGTAAATCGACCGGCCTTGACATTCGTGCCGGTTGCGCCCACAAGTTGCAGAATCGTTGCCGGTGTCAAAGTCTTGACTTGTAAGGTGACAGATTGACCGGTTTGCAGACGGATGTTTGTTTTGACCGGTACTTGCTTGCCCTTGATTGAAAGTAATGCGGCACCGCCGGGCATCGACCGCAAAACTTTGGCCGACAGTATCTCATGGGGTTGAAGCCGGGGAGCGGCTCCATTCGCAGGTGCGGTTGCTGATGATGACTGCGCGGGGCCTAAAACTTGTAAATCACTCGCCATCAATTCGCCTTGACCTCCCTGGCCATTAGATTCTCAACTTGGTGTAAAGGCTGAGCGATATCAGAACGATGCATATTCAGGGTTAGCAGGACTTCCCCGCGCGGAATGGCCAGTTTCCTGGCAATTGCTTCAATCTGGTGTCCTTTCTCGGCCAGTTTCAGGATCTTGTGCCGGCGGCCCGTGCTGTCTGTGTCATGTGGCGCCTCACCCTCGGCGACCTGCGAATATTCTGAAAGGACCATATTAGAGCGATTTAACAACAGATTCAAACTGTTGATCCGTTTGTCAAGTTTCTGATTCAGCTTTTTGATAAAGACAACTTTATTTTGCAGCTGTTGATTAAATTGTCCCGCAGTCTCGCCGGAATCCCGTATCAGCGCCTCGAATGTTTCAATCTCATCCAACAGCAGGGTATTCTTTTTAATATGGGAGAGTCGTTTAAAAAATAAAATCAGGAAAATAAAAAATACGATGTCGATCGCGATTAAAATGCTTATAAGCGTGTTGGTTTCAATAATCTGCATAATCACACCTTGATATCTATGAAATTTCCTTCCAGCGTCAGTTCCTGGGAAGCTAAAGCTGGGTCGCCTTTTGTGCGTTTACGTTTTTTCCTGCGCCGGCGGTCTTTTTTGTGGCCATCCGCTTTGTTTTCTATGCGGTTCTCATTCTCGGCTTGCTTGATTTTGGCTTTATCCTGGGCCTTCTTTATTTCCGTGTGCTGGGTATTAAAATGCTGCTGTACCTCAAGGTTTTGCTTTTTGGGATTGTATATCTCTTTAACCGCAATTCCCTGGCTAATTATACTATTTATGCTGTTATCACTTGCCATTTGAATCCGCACCCCAGAGGCAGGTCAACTGGCCCAACCAGCTTATATGACGATGAATTGTGTCAGGTACAGCTTATGAACACTGCCATTGGATAATAATCCATTGATACTTTTGGAAATGATTGTTTTTATATCATTGGGAACCGGTGTGTTGGCCAAATCCCGAGCATACACCAACAAAAAGTCATATATTCGGCCGCGAATGAGATCGGTTTTGGCGATGATTTCATTACGCATGCGACCGGTGGGGACCTCGATGGACACATTCAAGGAAATATAACTGAATTTACCGTAGCTGAAAGGAATCAGGAAGGCGTCCATGTTGACCGGTACGATTTCAACCGGCTCAGTTGACGGCTCGGCAGCGGTCTCTAACTCGAATTCAGGCGACATCGGCCAGAACACGCTGAGAACCGCACCGGCAACACCCAGAAGAATAACAACCGCCGAAGCCAGAACAATCTTCTTCAGGGGTTTGGTCCGCTTCGCCTCTTTTTCGCTAGCCTGGATGGCATCGGCCGCTGGTTCCGGACTGCTGGCGCCCTCGCTTGGGTTCTGAGCCCCTTTGGCTGCAGCGGGTTTTGCGCTGGAGATATTCATGGAGTTATCCGCTGCAGCCAGATTGTCCCCGGTCAAGTCGCCACCATCGAGCCCGTCCCCGGTCCGGTCATCATCATCGAGCTCATCACCGGTCAGGTCGTCATCATCAAGTTCGTCTCCAGTCAGGTCGTCATCATCAAGTTCGTCTCCAGTCAGGTCGTCATCACCGAGTTCATCGCCGGCTAAGTCGTCATCGGGTATTCCACCGCTCAAACCCACACCACCTGGTTCACTGCCGCCTGGTGTTCCAGCATTTAGCGAACTGCCGCTACGGTCCTTCTCTTGGATTTCATTTATGTGTTTTTCTTCCGGTTCCATCGGCCTAAGTCTGCAGTTCCGCCTGTTTGCGTTTCAATTTTATTCTGAGCGATATAATTGCCTTAGAATGAATTTGTGATATTCTAGACTCGGTAAGCCCAAGCACTGCAGCTATTTCCTTGAGCGTCAACTCATCGTAATAATATAAAGACATGACAATCTGTTCTTTTTTCGACAGTTTCTTAAGCGCTTTTGCCAGGGTATGTTTTAACTCCTTTTTGCGCAGCGTTTCATAGGGAGAAGGCGCCTTAGAAACCAGATTGTTGGCGATGGTACTGCCCCCATCCGGTTTTCTGTCATCGAGACTGATCAGATTGAGACCGTGGGTCTTTTGCAGCAGTTTGTGATAGCTGTCCAGATCGATGCCCATCTGTTCTGCTATCTCCACATCGCTGGGTTCACGGCCAAAGATATTCCACGCTTCTTTTACCGCGTTTTCGATCTTTTTGATGTCCCGACGTATAGACCTGGGAACCCAGTCCAAGCGTCTAAGTTCGTCCAATATGGCGCCTTTGATTCGATAAGAAGCGTAGGTTTTGAACTTCGTCCCTTTGGAGGCATCAAAATCATTGAGGGCATCAAACAAGCCCATCGTACCGGCGCTTATTAATTCTTCTTTGGAGATATGCGGCGGCAATCTGATAGCAATCCGCTCAGCAATAAATCTGACCAGAGAGGCATTCTCACAGATCACTTCTTCTCTGGTCATACCTTCCATGGGTACGCAGATCTCTTGTGTGGCCTCTTGATATCGATTAATCATGGCTCTCATCATTTACGTCCTGGGCTCTGCCATAAGGCGTTTCCAAAAGAATTTGATATTTCCGTCAAAAGAATCGTCAGTGTCTTGTTTAAGCAGATAGTCAGCCAACGTCTTAAAGTTTTTACTTGAACACGCGTCCGGATATAAGTTTAGCACCGGCCTCCTTTTGGTTACCGATTTTTGGAGAAGTTCATCGCTGACAATATAACCGGCATAATCGATGCGGATGCCACGCATAAACCGGCTTAAAACTCTGCTCAAATTGTTATAAACCGCTTTGGCCTCAATTTCTCCCGAAACCATGTTCATCAACAGATGAAAGCTCTTGACGCCGTATTGGCTGAACATAATCTTGATCAGTGCATAGGCATCGGTAATCGATGTAGGTTCCGGCCTTACCACGATGATTCTTTCTTCGGCAGCCAAATTAAAATAAATGACGTTCGAAGATACGCCGGCGCCCGTATCGATTAGCATGAGATCGTACTGGTTGTTCAATGAGTCGAACTCACTGAGCAGGTGCATTTTCTGACCCTCGGTTAAATTGGTAAGCTCTTGTATGCCAGAGCTGGCTGGAATAATGGACACATTTTCCGGCCCTTGCACAATAATCTGGGATAGATCTTTGTGCCCCGAGACAAGATCCTCGATGGTATACTGCGGATCGAGACCGAAGATGATGTCGATATTGGCCAAACCCAAGTCAGCATCGAATATGAGAACCCGTCTTCCTTGGCGCTGACAGGCAATCGCTAAATTAACCACGATATTGGTTTTGCCCACGCCGCCCTTGCCGCTGGCAATGGTGAAGACTTTTGGCCGGTTATCACCGCATAAAAAACTGTCACTGCCAGTCTTATTGAGATGACAAATTTTATCTGATTCCACTTTGACAATTTCTCTCAAATTTGCTGCTTGATCCATCTGTGTTTGCTCCAATCCGCACCGGGCTAGTTATGGTTTAATATAAGCCTGACGATTTTCTCTTTGGTGGCGATTTCAATATCCTCAGGTACATTTTGACCGTTGGTTAGATAAGAAATAGGTAAATTCATTTTCATCAGTTGATTGATAATCGAACCTTTTTTTTTAGCCTCATCTGTTTTTGTAAAAATATAGTT
>Ga0180435_10001864_pt1 | contig 21712 bp, 19 predicted proteins | sample SS_ome_3_FD_132467 | JGI IMG/M metagenome (GOLD analysis project Ga0180435, IMG submission 132467) | Hypersaline lake sediment archaeal communities from the Salton Sea, California, USA - SS_3_S_1 metaG | ecosystem: Environmental > Aquatic > Non-marine Saline and Alkaline > Hypersaline >...
ACCTCTTTGTCCCGGCGGGTATATCTGCCGAACAACGGGGCCCGGTGGAGACGCCCCATGAGTACCACATCCAGAACGCTGACCGGAAAACTGTCATCAAGTGTTGCATGCTGGGGGACGTATCCCACGAAATGGCGCACCCGTTCCGGTGCCTGGCCGAATATCCGGATCTTCCCGCGAGTCGGTTGCAGAAGACCCAGAAAGATCTTCAAAAGGGTGGTTTTTCCGCTCCCGTTGGGACCCACCATGCCCAAAAAATCTCCTTCTGGCACGGAAAGGGTAATGTCCTCCAGCACCGGCGTTCCGTCATAGGAAAAATCAACGTCATCGGCTTGAATGGCGATGCCGGGTTCGGTCATTTCATGGCCTCCCTCAGTGTGGCCGCGATCTGCTTCATATTCTGCACGTAATCCGGATCCAACGGGTTCAATTGGACGATTTGCGCACCGATTGTCTTTGCAATGACCTTTGCGCTGGCCGTCGAAAACTGTTTTTGGACCACCACCACTCGGATGTTCTCCTTTTCAGCCAGCTGGATAAGTTGTGTCAGCGACTTGGCGCTGGGTTGTTTACCCTCGAGTTCAACAGGAATCTGTTCAAGATCATAATCGCGGGCGAAATACCCCCAGGCGGGATGAATGGCGATGAATTTGCGCGAGTCGAGGTCGGCAAAGCTGTCGGCGATCGTTTGGTCCAGTCGGTCGAGTTCATCGAGGAATGCGGTGAGATTGTTTTTGTAGAAGGCGGAATTATCGGGATCCACATCCACCAGGGCATCGCAAATATTGCGTGCTTGATGCTTGACCGCGTTGATACTCAGCCAGATGTGCGGGTCTTGTTTCCCCTTTCCATGAGCATGTCCGTTTGCGTGATAATGCTGCTTCATCGGTAGGAAGTCAACGCCGCGAGACGTGTCGATAACCTTCATGTCCCGGTTGGCTGCTTGGATCCGCTTCATCCAGACGGTCTCGAAAGGCACACCAATTCGAAAATAGAGCCGAGCCTTACCCAGGGCGGCAATCTGCTGCGGTGTAGGCTCATAGGTGGCGGGACTATGTGTCGGACCTACCATGGCAGAGCAATCGACACGGGCCTTACCGATAGCCTCAACGAAATGGACTTGTGGGGGAATGCTCACAAATACGGGCAGAACGTCCTTCCCCCGGGTGTTGCCGGCTGCGCGGCAACCATCGGACATGGCGAAAAAACAAACGAAAAGTAATGCCGTAAGGATGGGGAATCGGACCCATACTTGAAACAATGAGGTGGCAGCCTTGTGGACGTCGCTCGTGTTTCGCATATGGGTTAAATAGCACAGATGCTTGGGTTTAGCAACGCGACAAAAAATCCCCAATCCCGAGGCTTGGTGTCCCGTCATTCCGGGCTTGCCCCCCGTTAATCACGGGAAATGACGAAAAGGCAGGAAAGCTGACTTTTCATAATTCCATCAACTTTATAATTTCATACGAGACACTTGATACATGACACGACACTACGACCGGTCGGCGGAGCCACCGATGTAGACGATTGTCATTCCAGGGTTCTCGTGGTTGCGAGGCCCATGGGATCTGCTTTGTACCAGGGGGTGTTTGTCCAGGTAGGGTAGCAAACTGTTGCGGAGTGCACCGGTTCCCACACCGTGGATGATTTTTACCTCTGTGAGTCCGGACAAGACCGCATTATCCAAAAACTTGTCTACGGCACTTAGCCCCTCCTCCACCCGCATGCCTCGAATGTCCATTTGGGACGACGCCGCCCCCGACGGTTTTGTAGTGAAAGCCACCGGTCTGTCGCCGGCCTGCGGCTTCTTTGTTCCCGGTTCGAGTTCTTCTTGAGGTATGCGGACCTTCATGCCGCCGATGCCCACAAGAACCCGATGGTCATTTTCCGGAGGCGCCAGCACAACGCCTTCTTTCCCCCCTCTTTTCCACCGAACCGGATCCCCCGCCGCCACATGGCGCAAGCGGGAAGGGGGATGCGGCTCGTTATAATTTTCCGATGTGTCGGCAAGCTCCCTTTTGACGATGGCCTTTTGCTCGTCCACAATAGCGCCGGCGTGTTGAATGGAGGCCTGTGAAGCTTGCTCCCGGCGTATAGCCGCCACTGCGGCTTCGATGGCGCGATTGGCGCCTGATAATACGGCGGATGCCTTTTGGGCAGCCGTGTTGCGAAGTTCTTTCTCGTGAGCAACCAGTTCCGACCGTTTTCTTTCAAGATCTTGCCGCTTTTTCTCTGCAGTCTCTTTTTCTCGGTCCAGTTCTATGCGCTGCTCCCTGTTGGCCGTTATCTGTTTTTCGAGGGTCATCAGCAGATCTTCGAGACGATTGGTCTTTGTATCCATGAGGGCCTTCGACCGGTCAATGACGTCTTTTCTCAAACCGATGCGTCCGGCAATATCAAAGGCGTAACTCGAGCCCGGCAGGTTGGGCCTGAATTCGTAGGTGGGGGTCAGCGTTTCACTATCGAACGCCATTGAGCCGTTGGCGATGCCCGGGGTATCGTGGGCAAAGGCCTTAAGTGTTCCATGATGGGAAGTGACAATGGTAAGTGCTCCCTGGTGCGTTAAATGCTCCAATACCGCTATGGCCAAGGCCGCGCCTTCTTGGGGGTCCGTGCCGGCACCGATCTCGTCGATGAGTACCAGGTCTCCCGACGTGGCGTGTTCGACAATGCCCTTAATCCCGTTCAGATGGGCGGAGAATGTGGACAGATCGTTTTCAATGGACTGATCATCGCCGATGTGGGCGTAGATCCGCTGAAAGAAGGGTACCTCAGAGTCTCCTCCGGCCGGGATGTGAAGACCGCAAGAGACCATGAGCGCCAGAAGGCCTGACGTCTTGAGTGCCACGGTCTTGCCGCCTGCGTTGGGGCCCGTAATGACGAGCGTGGTAAATGTTTGACCGATGGAAAGATTCAACGGTACCACATCGTGGGGGGAATCCTCGCGTAACATGAGGAGTGGATGTCGGGCTTGGGTGAGCACAAAACGGCCGTCAACACTCAGTGCAGGTTCGTGCTGATGAAAACGCTTGGAGGTAAGCGCCTTGGCGTTAAGGCAGTCCAGAGCAACCAGAGCCTCGAATCCGGGTTCTAAACTCGCCAACCGGTCTCGAACGCTGTCGGTGAGGCCCACGAGAATTCGTTCGATTTCATCTCGAATTTCTGATTCGATTTGGCGTATCCGATTATTCAAATCAAGGGTCTCGATGGGTTCCATGAAAGCGGTTGCCCCACTCGCCGACCGATCATGTAAGACCCCTTTGACCATATACCGATGGGTTTCCTTGACCGGCAAGACCCAGCGGCCGGAACGTACGGTGACCAGATGTTCTTGAAGGACGCCTTTTTTTGCCAGTGAATCCGTGATCCGTTGCAGCTGTTTATGGAGCTGGTTGCGGACGTCAGCCAAATTGCGGCGACGGCTCGCCAAAACGGGGCTTGCATGGTCTTTAATCTCCAGCGAGGTCAAATCAATAATCCCTTCGATTTGCTTGGCCAGTTTCTGATGGGACGAGAGACCGTGAGATCTTTTGAACACCCGTGGGAAGTCCGCCCTGTTTTCTTTCAAAAAGTGCAAAAGACGTTGTGAAAGGCTCAGGAAACCGTGGATACTGCGAAAGGCCTCAGGTTCTAAACGGCTTCCCTCGGTAGACGCGGCGTAAAAATAGTTTCGGAGATCGGCAAACACCCCCGCAGGAAACACGCCGCCGGCGTCCATAAAGGCCCGGATCTCGGAAATTTCCTGAAGGCTGCCGGCCACTTCCCCCCGTGTGGAAAAAGGTTGCAAGTGGCGAAGTCGCTCGGCAGACACCGGGCAATGGGTGCGCCGGGCCAGGTCTTCCAGAACGGCGTCGAACTCTAGAATTTGATAAAGTCGTTTATTCATTCGACGCCTACGGCGCGTTTTAGGTTTTAGTGTTAAGTTTTAGGTAAAAAAAACCGGTGAACCGCCCGACCATTCATATAGTTAGTAGTAAATAGTGAATGGTGAACAGTGCGCGATTCGTAATTCCCATTCCCGGAATTCCTCAATTCCTCAATTCCAGAATTCGAATCCCCCGTTTTTCATTGACCACCCCATAGCGCCTCAGATATTGGTTGTCAATCGGATATGGGTCGACAATAAGAGACAAAGACCTAAATCCACCGCTTGCCGAGTTTGCGGAGATGTGAGGCAACATGGAATTGGAAATGATCAAAAAGGAAATTTTGAAGGCCATCCGGGCGATTCCCAAATCCTTTCGTAAAGATCGGGTGGTAAAGGAGACGATTCGCTGCGTCCTGTACCGCCTATTGCTTGATGCAGGCTTTCAACCGGTACCGTGTCTTCGTAAACCGAGTTTCCCGGAAGGTCCGGTAGACATTGCCGGCCTGGGTGCCGACGAGACGGTGAAAATCGCCTTTTGCGCCAGTCCGACGGTGGAACTCGAAAATGTGAAGAGCCTGGAACGGTTGGATCCGGAACGAAAGGTTGTCATCTCTTTTTCTCCGACGAAGAAAAAGGTCGACATGAGTACATTTTTTCTGAAGGGTGGCATCGAACACCTCTATATTTATGAAACGACATGAACACGTGCGCGATTATTGATACACATGCCCATTTGGATGAGTTTTCCGATCCTCAAGCCGTGATCGAGGAGGCTCAGGCCCAAGGGGTGGTGGCGATTGTGGCCGTCGGACAAGACCGGGCATCAAACAGCAAGGCAATGCGGCTGGCGGCACGATATCCGGGGGTGGTCTTTCCGGCGATCGGGTACCACCCCTGGCGGATCGATCCGGAAACGCACCGCGAGACTTTGACGCAGATCGACGAGAATCTGGATCATTGTGTAGCGCTGGGAGAGGTCGGCCTTGACTATAAAGCCAAGGCCAAGAAGAAGGTGCAAAAACAGGTGTTTCAAGAATTGATCGCCTTGGCCAATACCCACGACAAGCCGATGATTTTGCATTGCCGGTACTCCCATGCCAGGGCCCACCAGATGGTGAAGGACGCCGGGGTGAAACAGGCCGTTTTTCACTGGTACAGCGGTCCGATAGACCTCGTTCCGGAAATTGCCGCCAGCGGCTATTATATGTCCGCCTGCCCTGCCTTGATCTATAACCCTTACCACATAGAGGCGATTCGGGCCGTTCCCTTGTCCAGCCTCTTGCTGGAAACCGATTGCCCGGTTACCTATCAGACCTTGGAATCGAGGCCCGTTCATGTCCGTCTTACGCTGGAAAAGGCCGCCGAGGCGAGGGGGGGAACGGTGCAAGAAATTGCGGACGCCACCACGAATAACGCCAAAAAATGCTTTGGGATATAGCGTTTGGGAAGGTGTGCACACTTTCACACTTTCGCCGGCCAACCGATGTGTTACAAAATGGTAATGTGCCTCACGGTGACGGCATGAAGGGCAAAGGCGGCTTCGTCCCCACAAAAAATTATTTTCTTCTTCTTCGGTCCTTGATCCTGTCGTACCAAGTCACATTTGGAAACCAGAGACACGACTAACGTTTCCTTAACATCTTCATATTATGGAACATACAGCCATAGCGTGCTCAGAGCGTCCAGCCACTCTCATCGTTGCATCTTGTCCCTTTCTCACCTGCTCACTTTCTAAATAAACAAACTGGCACAGCGGTTGCTCTGTCAGTCTGTCGACAAACGTGATTCCGGCTTGTAGATACGGCGGCAACGTTTGATGTTCAACGGTGTTGGGAAAATGATAATTGGCTCGTTGTTCGGGCGGCAAATCAGATTTTGATTTGGGAATATAGGTCAATGGACGGGTTGTATCACCTGTATACGGTTCAAAAACCGGGTTTTGCCATTACCCTGAGACAGTACGTCTCTCATGAATTCCTGGATGCAGGGATGGCGTTTCATTCCATGCTGTATCGGATGTCCCAAGACATCGGTCCGGACGTATGGCAACAGATGGCCCAGCATTTGGGTTGGCAGCGATGGGTGTCCTGTTTTCAGGATATCCGGGATTACGACAACTACTGGATCGCTTTGGAGAACCTGACCCGGGGGGACCTGTGGAGCCTGGCGGTTCCCGCAAATGAGATTCACTGGTGCAGCCTGGAGGCCCAATGCGAAAACTATTTGCCGGTGGAGAAATGGTTTTGTTCATATCCCGAAGTCATTCGAAGGCATGACCAGACACCTCAGGCATTGATTGTTTTTCCCATAAAGCCGGCCTGGTTGGTGAGTGTACAGCCTGCCAAGGAGGTATTCGAGCGGGCCGAACTATGGAATGAAAAACTGGAGGCTTCCACGTTTGATGACGGCGTGGACGATGAGCTGGACAACCCGTTTTCGCCCCCGAAAAGCCACGCGGTAAGTGCGGCATGACAGGCCTCAGTACCCGGCGTTTAAACCGTTCACAGTGTTGTTAGGGGTTGACAAGGTCGTTTGCGTAAACAATACTAACGCCGATGCCTGGGTGGCGGAACTGGTAGACGCAAGGGACTTAAAATCCCTCACCCGTCTTATCTAAATTTCTAGTACTTATCTTACCTTATTATCAGAATTGTACCGGGGTTGTGTGAGAAAGCGGGATGACGACAAATGGAACGAGAATTCTATGTTTTGATAGAGAAAGATGAGGATGGCTTTTTTGTTGGTGAGGTTCCACAACTTCGAGCTTGTTATGCACAAGGACGGACAATCGATGAATTGATGGAAAATATCCGGGAGGTAATATCCTTATGTCTTGAGGCGTCTCATGAAAAAGACATGGTTTTTCCAGAGTTCGTGGGGGTCCAGAAGGTAATGCTCGATGACCAAATTGCCGGTGCTTAAAGCCGAAGATGTGGTTTCTGCTCTGAAAAAGAAAGGTTTTAGCGTTACCCGACAGAAGGGCAGTCATTTGCGAATGAAACACACCGATGGACGGGTGACAACCATACCGATTCATCAAGGTCAGGATATCGGGCGTGGTCTGTTACGAAAAATATTGCGGGACGTGGAGTTAGAAGTAGATGAACTGTTGGCAGAATAGCATATCCACATCTCCCTGAAGTAAAATCCTTTACGATGCCTGGGTGGCGGAACTGGTAGACGCAAGGGACTTAAAATCCCTCGGAGCTTAGTCTCTGTACGGGTTCAATTCCCGTCCCAGGTACCAACCCGCCTACGTTACAGCGGTTCCTTCTTACGACTTGTAGGCCTCTTGTAGATCCGGAAACAGGGTCTTGATCTCTACGGATTTAATTTTGGCAAGACAATCATTCAGGGCGGCTTCCACGCTGTCTCCAACCCCAAAATATTCTTTATCGGTCTGTTGTACCACCAGGTTTGGTACTGCTATGAACTCCACCTTCGCGTTTTCACTGGCAATAATTTCATGAACCGAAATGTTGCACCAGCCGTCGGGGCGGTCCAGTTTGTATTGATGAATCCTGCTCAACATATCACCTTCATTCAAATCGTACATCAATAAGCTCCTTTCCGGAATAAGGCAAGTCGATGCAAGCGAGCTTGCGGCGATTTGAGACTCCATTAACATTAGAGTTACTGGAGATGCAAGGAAAAAGGCGATGCGAGAGCTGATAGTCCGGGTGGCTGCGGAAACACGGAGATCCTTGCCCGGGCGAGAGGATTTGTGGTGTGGAAAAGACGAACATACGGTGTTTTTTTCACAGGGAATCGAATTTTCATGTATCTTAGACAACATAATAAGATTCTTGACAATATGAGTCCACTATAATAGGCTGTTTGAAGTATCTAGATGAATATTTTAAGGTTCTCCGTTGATCGTTACGGTTTTTTTCGCTGTTGTGGTTCAACTTGAAGGAACGGGCGTTGCCGTTTCCAGTGGATTTCTCCCAGTAGAATCTGTCCTGCTGTTTGACTCTCCGGTCGACAGCCTGTAAAGGATCATAGGGTGGCCAAGCGTTCTGCAGTCCCATCGCTGCTTCCTTACCTGCAAGGGGGCCGAAGCAGTCTGTATCTAAAGTTTTCCTTGGATACAACCATACAGGCCGCGCAGAAAGGAAATGCGAGGTTTCCGTTCCAGATCCTGGATCGGTCGGAACCCCTGGCTCGGATCGTTGACGGGGAAGTTATCACCGATGCGGGGAACCGGATTGAACGCGTTTCCGTGCTTCTCCAGGATGATCAGTACCGCCTTGCCCAAGATGCCCTATGGCCGCATACCAATATAGATATCGAGCGGTGCTGGCAAAGGGCGTTTTCGTTTTTTAAGAGTGAAACCCAAGGCGATGGCGTTGCCACCTTTGCACCCCAAATCGATGATCAAGGGGAGCTAACGCCCCTTCAATCGCTTTTCTTTTGCTCGGCCAAGCAGGTGTTCTTTCATCCGCCGTGTCCCGTTTGTGGTGCAGGCTTGGAGCAGTGTTACGAAGACGCCATGTTGGACGAGGCGGGCCTGGCGAGATATTCGCAATCCCTCGTACGGTACCTTTTTTGTCCTACCTGTAAGGAAATCGCGGGGGAAACGAGCTTCTATGTTTATTCGCACGGGGCCGGCAGTGCCCCATTGGTGAAGGATCGACGGGATCTGATCGCTGAGTTTGGAAACCTGCCCGAGGGTCGCGCTGAGGGCTTTCCATGTTCGGGTTGTGATTCGGCTCAGGAATGCTATGGCCCCGAACAGCGTGTGATGAGCCGGATGGCCCCTGTTTGTTTCTATCCCTTTTATATGCTTATTTTTCCGGGTGCTTCCGTTAAGGCGACGGACTTCCTTGCCTTGGTGTCGGGTGCCACCTTTGAAGAGCTGGAAAGTCATCTCGCCAAATCCGGCCGTTCGAAGGGCATGGGCCGTATTGAAGAGATTCGCCCCGCGCATGGTGATCAGGTGACGTTTCTTACCTCTGAAGGTGAGGAGAGATTTCTGGAGGTTCTCTACCTGAAGCTTTCTTTCTTGGGGGATTTGTATGGATCCGTGTCGCCGGGGGTAGATCAGTTGGAATGGCCTGATCTCGGTCTGTCTTTAGACCGTATGTGGGTTCGGTTCGGAGATCAAAGTCGACTTCTGCCGTCTATTTGGCACTTCAAGGTTCAGCTGATGGGCCTGGGTGGACAAGCAACCGATCCGGGTACGCTTCCCAAAGCGCCGCCCGCTTTTGGATACTATTTCATGGGCCTGTCGTGGTTTTATGCGTTGCTGGTCAACAAACAGCAAGGAATGTCACAGGTGCACGACGCTGTGGCCCGAGTCGTCGAGGCTTCCGTCGCAGAGGGGGGCGGTGACATTGAGCCGCGTGATATCCGGGGAGACGATGTCTTCGCCCCGGAACGGATTTTTTGGGATGGTCGACCAGGGTTTGGTGCGGAGGTCGATGGTGACACTCTGTCGCTTTGGAAAGCGTCTTTGGACCTGGGGTTTGATTTGATTGGTGTCGCCATGAATCAAGGCGCCTGGTCGGACCAAGTGTTCTGGGATACATGGAAAGGTTTGACGGAAAGGATTAAAAGCGGCCTCTTTCAACGGGCGGAAGGTGTGGAACCGGTGAGACCGGCCGCTACCGAGGGAAACGCGCCCGACGCTGAACGACGTGATGTTGATGATGATGGGGTCCTCTCGGAAATTGTACTAAACATTGCCGCCAAGTGGCGCGAAGCGTCCGTTGAAGGTGGGCGAGCGGAAAGCACGGTGCCGGGTTCCCCGCCCGGTGAAGACGTTGACTTGGCGGAAACCCTGGTCTTTGCCGTACCCTCTGAAAAGGGAAAATCGTCTCCTGAAGAGACCCAGGGGGAAGATGATGAACATGTCGAAACCGTCATTCTGTCCCGGGGAAGTTTTGGTGATGTTTCCCGTGAAGAAGGTTCGTCGGATGTGCGGTCGACTGAAACGGAGATGGCGGAAACGGTCGTGTTGTCCGCAGGGCGTCCGGCGCAGCCCGAGCCTGAGGTTACGGAAAGGGATTCAAGCGGGGAGGAATGCCTTACTGAGACTGTCATGATGTCGCCGTCAACCGGAAAAGGCGATCAGCCCGGAGACGTCCCCAGGTCAGAGAGCGACACGGGGGTGGATACGGGCAAAGATAAACTGTCAAGCCCGAAAAGGCCGGCGCAAGAAGGCGACGCTCTCGAGGAAACCGTGATCCTCAACCCTAAGAGGGATAAGAAGAAATAGAACCCCAGATAACATTCCTTCAAATTGGAGAGTTGGATGGAGCAGTCCCTGTCCTATGACCGGCTGATTGAAGAGGTCCGGCGTATTTATCGGCAGCATGGGCCGACTGCGGCAGCCGAGATTGAGGTGTTTTTGGAACAACACCTCGAATCATTTTCCGCCCAAGATCGAATAGGGATCGCGGAAGAACTGGGGAGTCGTCTGGGCGGTGGCGGCGTGTCGGGCAGCGGCGACGTCAATGATGACGAAGTCTTGTCCAGAGTTTGTTCCTTGTTGTTGGGCAGAAAGGTGTCCCAGGTGGAGCTTTCGTCTTCAGAATTGCTCGAAAGGCTGGCTGAGTCGCTAAACACCATATTTGATTCTTTGAATCAATTGATCGGCGTGATTAATACGACGTTAGCGAGCGGACAACAGGGAGAAGAAACCATTCGGCAAGTAATTGGTGGCCACTTGGAGGGTGCGGACCAGAAAGAGTCCCTTCAAACCTATTTGGGGCAGATACGTGAAGCCTTTTTGGTTACCCATAAGGCATTCAAGAAGGCGGCATATGATCAGGTTGGGCAAATCTTATCTGAACTTAATCCCGAACAGATTTCCAGTGCCGGCTCCGGAGGATTCAGGTTCGGTGCGCTCCGGAAAGCGGATTTTTTCGAGACGTACGAACAGAAATATCGGCAAGTCAAGCAGTGGTTTGATTCCGGCCGTTTTATGGAAGCGCTGTTGAGAGAATTTGAAAAGAATTCTCAACAGTTGTCTACGCAATAAGAATTTGTCAATGAGGGAGGTCCAAGATGAGAAGATTTAGTAAATGGCTGGGTGTCGGGATAATCGGACTGTTGATGGTTTCATGTGCGTCTCAGCCAGTATCTCCGCCGTCGGAATGGCGATATGAAAAGGAGGCGGTTCATGTCCACTTGAAGGCGGATCCGCAATTGAATCTGTACCAGGGCAACCCCCATACATTGTTGCTGTGTATATATCAGTTGACTGACCCAAATGCGTTCAACCAGCTTTCCCAGGACGAAAACGGGCTATATAAGCTTTTGGAGTGTGCGAATTTCGATTCCAGTGTGGCCAATTCCAAGCGGCTGATTGTGCATCCCGGGCAAGAAATGACGACCCAATTGGATCGGGCCGAGGGGGCGAAATACGTGGCTGTTGTAGCCGGGTACTATACGGTGGAACGAAAAGGAATGGTGCGGCTATACGACATTCCGTGGTATGTGGAAAAATCCGGGTTTCTGGGACAAAACAAGGTCGCCAAGCCGGGCCCCCTGGAGATCGACCTGAAATTGGGATCACAACAAATTCAAGCTGTCGGGGAATAGTCTACCTATGGAAAAACCGCTCTTTTGGCACCAGGGTCTCTTTTTGCAACCGCAGCACTTCCAATTGGGAGACCTTTATACACAATCTTTGCTGGAGCCCATCTATCGTTTCATCCAACCCTATTTTTGGGGTAGCGGGAATTGCGAGATACAGGATGCGTCACTGGGCACGGGGACGTTCAGCCTTACGAAGGGAGAATTTCTATTTCCAGACCACACATTTGTCCGATTGCCGGAAAATGCCGTTATTGAGGCCCGTTCGTTCAGCGAGGACTGGATTGAAGGAGGCAAGCCACTGACGGTGTTCGTGGGACTTAAGAAATGGAGCACTGTCGGCGAAAATGTGACGGTCTTATCAAAGATGGAAAAACTTGCCGACGTCACCACACGGTTTGCGACAGTCGCCGATCCTGAGGCGATAGCGGACCTGCACGAAGGCGGTCCCGAGGCCCAAGTCAAAAGACTCAGCCATGTGTTGAAGATCTTTTGGGAAACGGAGAAGGAGCGCTTGGGTGATTATGTGTTGTTGCCGGTGGGACAGTTGGAGAGATCGGGCGAAGATGTCGTCTTGAGTCAGAAATTTGTGCCGCCGTGTCTGGCCATCAGCAATTCAGGGTTTTTGTTGGACCTGGTTAAAGAGATCAGAGATCAACTGGCCGCTCGGGCCTACCAGCTCGAATCGTACAAGCAGGATCGAGGCATTCATACAGCCGAGTTCGGATCCAGAGATATGGTCTATTTGTTGGCGTTAAGGTCGCTAAACCGCTATGTGCCGTTGCTGGTTCAGGCCAGCCAATCGCCCCAAGTACATCCCTGGGCGGTATACGGGCTCTTAAAACAGATTATCGGAGAGCTCTCCACCTTTTCCCAGGGAGTCAACGTAATGGGTGAAGGGGCGGATGGTGCTTCTTTGGCCCCCCCATATGACCATGAAGCCTTATGGCAATGCTTCTCATCCGCGCAGGCCTTGATCATCCGGCTGTTGGATGAAATCACGGCCGGCCCCGAATATGTCATGCAGCTGTTATTTGACGGTACCTATTATGCCGCCGAGTTGAACCCGGCTATTTTTGAGGGACGAAACCGATTCTATTTGCTTTTTGAAACTGAAGAAGATCCCAAAACGGTGTTGGATGCGATGCAAAAAATCGCCAAGTTGGGGTCTAGGGAGTCCCTGCCCATTCTTATTGCCCGCGCCCTTCCCGGGGTTCGGCTGGAACATTTGCCCGCACCTCCACAGGAATTGCCGCGAAGGGCTAGGGGTGTATATTTTCAAATCGATCACAACAGTGACCAATGGGGTCAGGTCCAGAAGGCGAACAACATCGCCCTTTACTGGGATGCGGCCCCCGAAGATCTTAAGGTTGAACTGATGGTGGTGGGGAGATAATGTCGCCGCTTGATGGGCACATGACTAATCAGCTAAGGGTTTGCGCAAAAATACCTTTACAGAATGGGGGCTCGGATTTGGTTCGGATTTGGCCGATCCGATTGAGTAAAATCGCAGGCATAGCAGGCTATGTCGAGGTTTTGCGAGTGAGGTATCGGGCAAAGACGGGCGGAAGCCGAGATGGCAAAATGTGAAGTTATTTTTGCGCGAACCCTAAGGGAGAAAGGAGTAACATGCGGCTAACGGATTGCTTTATCGATGTTATGGCGTATGTGGCCTATTTTTTAAAAAATGTGTCCGTTCAACAACCTTCTTTTGAGCAGGTAAAAGGAGACGTCCAGCGCCTGATGACTGAATCGGAGCAGCGGAGCAGGCAAGGTGATATTTCTCCGGATGATTACGATTTGGCTCGTTTTGCAGTCTGTGCCTGGATCGATGAGGCCATTTTGAGTTCGGATTGGAACGCAAAGAACCGATGGCAGGCAGAGCAGTTGCAGCGATTGTATTATCAGACGACCGATGCCGGCGAGATTTTTTTTGATCGCTTAAATGAACTCGGGCCTCACCAACGGGATGTGAGAGAGGTTTATTATTTGTGTCTGGCCATGGGATTTTCCGGTCGCTATTGCAATGAGGGGGACGATTTCTTGCTGGCACAGCTGCGTACATCAAACCTCAAGCTGCTCACAGGTAGCACGGTAAGTCTCCCGTCATTGGAAAAGACGGACTTGTTCCCGGAGGCCTATCCAGCGGACGAGGAGGTGGAGACAACCCGGGGACGCAAAGGGTTTTCTTCGTTTACAGCCCTTTGCATTGGGGCTCCGGTTGTTTTGTTCGTACTGTTGTTTGTTATCTATCGGTTCATATTGGGGAATGTAGGCGAGACGATTTTGACGGGATAGGCTAGTGTCGTTTCACGTATTAAGTGTCTGATCTTCAAGGGACATTAATAAATGCTTTCGAATCGGTGCCATAGATGAAACAGATCTTTGTGAAATTTCTTAAGGGCTTCTTGGTGGTCAGTGCCGTCTTGTTGGTCCTGCTTCTGGTATTTGGCGTGGTGTTAAGTCTCGACTGGCCCTGGTGGGTCGGCTTCTTCGTGTTGCTTGGCCTCGTAGGGATCGGGATTGGTCTGGTTTTGCTAAAACGGATCTGGCAGAAACGCCGAGAACAGGAATTTGTTCAAGAGGTGGTTGCCCAAGACGACGCCTATCTCAAGAAACTCGACGACAAGGAAAAAGAACGTTCCAGAGAGCTTCAAGAACGATGGAAAGAAGCCATCGACACGCTCAGACAGTCTCATCTGAAGAAATACGGCAACCCACTCTATGTTCTTCCCTGGTATGTCGTCATTGGAGAAAGCGGTTCCGGCAAGACAACGGCGATCAAGAGTGCACGGCTTTCTTCCCCCTTTGCCGAAGTGAATAGAATTTCCGGTGTTTCCGGGACCAGAAACTGTGACTGGTGGTTCTTTGAACAGGCTGTTTTGCTCGATACGGCGGGTCGCTACGCCATTCCGGTGGATGAGGGTCAGGACAAAGAAGAATGGCAGCGTTTTTTGGGGCTTTTGGCAAAATTTCGCAAAAAGGAACCGCTCAACGGCTTGGTGGTTACCGTGGCGGCGGACAAGTTGTTGGGATCTTCCAGTGAGGTTTTGGAGGAAGACGGGCGAAACATCCGGCGTCGCATTGATGAACTCATGCGCGTTTTGGGGACGAAGTTTCCCGTATATGTTCTGGTGAGTAAGTGCGACCTTGTTCAGGGGATGACCCAGTTCTGTGACCATCTGTCGGATAACGTCCTGGACCAGGCCATGGGGGTGGTAAACAGGGATACCTCCGGGGACGTGGTGGCATTCGGCGACCGATGCATTCGGGTTGTTGGGGATCGCCTCAGGGATCTTCGCTTGCTCTTATTTCATGAGGCCGGTTCCAGAGGATCGGCGTCAGCGGTTGAACCGAGTCTATTCTTGTTCCCCGAGGAGTTCGAAAAACTGGACCCTGGCCTCAAGGCCTTTTTGCGGGGGGCATTTCAAGAAAACCCATACCAAGAAACGCCACATTTACGGGGGGTATTTTTTAGCAGTGGGCGTCAGGAAGGCAGTCCCTATTCACATTTTCTTAACGCATTGGGGCTGATACAACAGCGAGACGTGCTTCCCGGTACGAGCAAGGGGTTATTCCTCCACGATTTTTTTGCCAAAATACTGCCTAAAGATAGACGTTTGTTTGCGCCGACACAAAGGGCCATCGAGTGGGGCAAATTGACCCGGAACCTCGGGCTAACCGCGTGGGTGGCCGTTGCTCTAGCGATATGCGGGCTGTTGAGCTTTTCGTTTGTAAAAAATCTTAAGACGCTCAGACATGTCAGCCGCCAATATACCGAAGCGCCGATTTTTGAGGGTAATATCCTATCAGATGTCGTGTTGATGAGTCATTTTCGAGACGTAATTGCAACGGTGGAGTTGGACAACGAAAGCTGGTGGATTCCCCGGTTTGGACTAAACGAAAGCAAAGATGTTGAGCAAAGACTAAAGGAAAAATATTGTAACAATTCAGAGAAAGTTTTCTAATTCCCTTTGACACGGCCATGCGGGAGCGTATGACAGGCTTCTCAGCCGTTACCTCCGATTTGGTCCTCGCTCAGCATGTGGCCCACCTTGCCCGTCGAATCAATCTGCTTCGAGGGGTCCTTGAAGGAAAGGAACCCGATGCACTTGCCGCCATGCCTCGACCCTCTTACGCGCCTATCATGGTCATGGCCGACCAGGAAGTGATCCCGGAGATACGGAAAAAGTTTGCCGATCTTTATCTCTACTACCTCTTGTGGCGGCATGATGAGGGACAGCTTAACCGGGAGATGAATGAGCTGCAGGAATGGTTGAAACACGTGGTGACCTTGAAAGAGAGTCCGCTCAATTGGGTTGTGACGTGGGTTAACGGCGAAGGCGGTTCCGAGGCGGTCGAGTTGGGTGACTTTTGGAAGGGTGGAAATAGCGCCGGAGAAACGGACATAGGAGTGGCACCGGCCTTCTCGGTGGCGGGGAAGGCCCAAGTGGATGCGTTTTTGGCAGAGGTGGAAGCGGCACTTACGGATCCGTTGGTTATGGCGAGTAAGAAGCTCGAGTTTCAGGGATGGTATCGTAAGGCCTATGTGGAGGCCTGGCACGACTTTCTCGGTGACTTCTCCCTCGGGGCGAACCGGCTCCAAACCAGACAAGAAAGGCAACAAATCGCTGTGACCATGGGTACCGACAGTGGCCCGTATTTTTTACTCCTCGAGCGGATGACCACCGAATTGGCGCCATGGAAGGACCATGCGGAAATTCCCGACTGGGTTGAGCTGGTATATGCGTTTTCGGAAACAAAGATAAGGGGTCGCCAACACGCCACCATGAAGGACAAAAGCGGTCTCCTCAAAGTCACCAAAAAGGGCAAGCGGTTGGTGGACAAGTTGGGACGGAAAATTAAGCAGGTGGATACGGACGACAGCTTGAAGTCCGAGCTTGTTGCTGCCAAAGCCTACAACGAATACGAAGAGAGCTTGTCCAACATTTCCTCGGCCAGTGCTTCCAGGGCGGCCGCTTATGACATGGCGGCGGACACGTATAAAGCCGATGCGGCTACCAGTGATGTACCTTTTCACGTTGCCCACGGGGCTGTCGAGAAATTACAGGCCTATTTGGGGGAAGGCAAATCGAAACAGGAGGTGTTCTGGCAATTGGTCGCCGGGCCTTTGGATTACTTGTGGCACTTTATGCGGATGGAGACGGCGTGCTATCTGCAAGAGGTGTGGGAAAAAGAGGTCCTGGTCGAGTTGCAAGGGATATCGAACCAACAGACCATCAATGAATTGCTGTTGGGTGATAACGGATATGCGAAAAAATTTGTGGAAGGTCCTGCCGGTCCTTTTGTCAACCGGAGTTTAAAAAAGGGATATTATGGAAAGCGCGTACTGGGAGAGCCGATTCCGTTTGTCGATGGTTTCTTGACCTTCCTGACCAAAGGTGCCAGAAGTGCTAAACCCGCTCAGGGCAGTTATACGGTGACCATCCGTGGGTTGCCAACAGACACCAATCAGGATGCACAATTGAAGGTTCACGCCACGCGGCTGGAAATCCAGTGTGCGGATGAGACCAAGACCATGGTCAACCTAAATTATCCGGTGCGAAAGACCTTTGAATGGTCTCCTCGAAGCTGCGGCGATGTCTTGTTGGAGATTAACGTGGGAAAAACGACCGTGACCAAGAAATACAAGGGATACCGGGGTTTCCCAGAGTTTTTGAAAGATTTTGCGACAGGGCAACACACCTTTTATCCGGGCGACTTCCCTGCCCAAAAGGCAGCCCTCCAACGCTTGAATGTCAAGTATATCAAAGTCAATTATCGGTTAAAGGGGCAAGAGCCGGTGTTGAAATTGCTTGGAACGGCCCCTGGACGAGTGCCGCGGGGTATTGCTGAGTGTTGGGATCGATAGTCTCATCCAAGAGATGGCAATGGGCGGCCGTTGGGAAACATCCATCCGCTGCCGATTACTTCTGGGTCGGCGGTAAATCGCCGCTCATAGAGGCGTTGTCGAGGTGGGTTGAAACCGGCTATCAGAGTCTCGGTTCACGGCCGGACGGGAGCACGAAAAATTGCTCCTGGCGCTTTTGGGCGAGGGGAGCCAAAAAGGATGCCCTTCTGTGTGGGTTGCTAAAAAGCAGCAGCGATAAAATTGGGCGCACATATCCGTTTCTTCTTATAGGAACCGGGCCTATCGACGGATTTGAGTCCCATTGGGATTTGGTGCCATTTGCATGTGAGAAGACATGGAGAGAAATGGAGTATGTGGCAGCGAAACGGTTGGCGGATTTTGCCGAGCTGGAAGGACAAATCGGCGCGTTTCGCCCTCCGGTCGGCGACTGGGGTGCGTTAAGCACAGACAGGCAGGCCGCGCGGGAAGTCGACTATTCCGGTGCAGATAGGGACGTTGCCGCGATTGCCCGAAAAGAGACGGTAATGATATCCTTGTCGGATACGGGGGGAGGGGATGTCTATACCTTGGCAGGCCTGTGGCATCTGTGGTTGAAAGAGAATGGCGATCGCCCCCCTCATGCGGTATTCATTGGCGGCAGTGTGGATAAGGCGTCACTGGCCGTATTTCGGCGGGCGTTGACTCCGGATGACTTTACCAAACTATGGACACAGAGCAACGAAGACACAGTCCTTTAATAAGGGATGGTAGAGGTGAATGTTGCGAAAACATTGGCGCCTAGTGTGCTGTCATATCGATGATGAAGTAACATGTCGTCATTCCGGGCTTGACCCCCGTTAATCACGGGATCTGCGACCGGAATCCAGAATCTCCGAATTTGCCACAAATACTGGATGCCGGCTTTCACCGGAATGGCGTAGGTGATGCTTCCCTTTCTTTTAGATCAGACACTAGATCATCAGACGGCTTTAGGATGAGTGGTGGGAATGGAAATATTATCTCTTGGAAAAGAACCCATTAGTGCGGATAGTCCAACGGGCTCGGACGTTCGGTATGAGCCGGAGTTCGAACAACTTCAGGCAGAGATCGACAAAATGTCGATGCCTTCGGCTTCCGGGGGGGTTGACTGGGCTACGGTAGATAAACTGGCGCAGCAGATTTTGGCGGAAAAAGCCAAAGACTTGCTGGTCGCTAGTTACCTCGCGGTGGCACAGATTCATATCAACAAGGTCGAGGGGTTTGCTACGGGTCTAACGATTTACCGGGATTTGCTGGCCCATTACTGGGAGGATCTCTATCCCACGAAAAAGCGGAAGAAGGGCCGGGTTGCGGCCATAGAATGGTGGATTGAAAAGAGTCAGAGCGCATTAGAGGGGATACAGCCATCTCCGTTTCCACCCGAGAAGGTTGAAGAATACCGTAAAATCGTTCAAGAGATCGACGAACTCTTGAAAGGATGTCTCGATGATGCGCCGTTGCTGAGGCCACTGGAAAGGTTCATAGATACGCTTCCCGTGAAATCTCAGCAGGTAGCCGAAGAAAAATCGGCGCCGGTTGCCGCTGAAGAACCGGCGCAGGATAAGGCGGCACCGGCCCAAACAGCTCCCGTGCAAGCGCAACAGCCGGCTGCTGCACAATCGGGAGAAATCGGATCCGAGGGTGATGCGGATAAGGCTGCACGAGAAGCTTTTAAAATGCTGCGTCGGGCGGCGGACTTTTTTCACACCAATGACTTGACAAACCCCAAAGGATACCGTTGGAGACGAATTGCAGGATGGTCCATGGTTGTGGTGATTCCACCCAATACGGATAAACAAACAGAAATCCCTCCCCCTGCGGACCGCGAAGGTTTCGAGCAAACTCTTACGGATTTAAAAGAAAAGGGAAACTGGGAGGCACTGATAAGGGCGACGGAGGAGCGATTCCAGGCGGCGTTGCTTTGGCTGGATCTTACACGCTATACCGCCGACGCACTGGAAAGTCTGGGAAAGGACTATTTCCGAGCCTGGGAAGCAGTGTGTCAAGAAACGGCCTACTTCGTCCAACGGGTCCCCGGAATAGAAAATCTGTCCTACGCTGATGGGAGCCCTTTTGCTGACCATGAAACACTCCAATGGCTTAAAGGAATTCGACTGGGCGGCGAAAGTGCTGAGGCTGCGCATGGGCCTGCAAGCCGAGCGGGCCAAGACGGAGAAAGTGACGCCATGGGGGAGACTCTGGCCAAGTTTCAATCCTTAGCCAAAAAACGGGGCAAATTGCCTGAGGCCGTTGATGCCCTTCAGCAAGAGATGCGAAACAGTTTTTCGAGACGGGAGCGGCTCCTGTGGCGTATGGGGTTGGTGGAAGCAATCATGAATGCAAAGAAGGGAGGGTTGGTAAGGCCCCACGTGGACGCCATCCTGGAAGACATTGATATTTACCGATTGGAGGAATGGGATCCTGTTTTGGCGGTTAAGGGCTTGCGGGTTGCCTGGTTCGGATTAAATGCCTGTGGAGACAAAGCAGATGAGAGCGAATCGGCATCCGTGCTAAGCCGTATAGCAAGATTGGATCCGGCAGAGGGCCTGCGCCTTGCAAAAAAGTAAAATTTTGGGCCAATCAAACATGATCCAGTCGTAAAAGTCAATTTTCGGATGGCTAAGTAAAAAGTTCAAAATCAAGGCGCCGCGTGATGTTTTCAAGCCGCTTTAGCGGCGCAATCCTGAGGAATGAGGCGTACTTAGTGTACGCCGCAGTGACGAAGGATGAAGCGCAACGCAGATATTGGACTTTTTACGACGCCATCAAACATATATGAAACAATAAAACAAAGGAGGTAACTATGGCTAAAGAAGGGTCGGTTGCACCAAGAGAACGGGTCAACATCGTGTATCGTCCGGAGACCGGTGGCGCCCAGGAAGATGTTGAGCTTCCCCTGAAGGTTTTGGTGATGGGGGATTTTACGGGAAAGCCGGATGACCGCACGGTGGAAGAAAGAGAGCCCATAAACGTGGACAAGGACAATTTCAACGAAGTGCTGAAAGGCCAGGGCGTGGGCGTGGACGTGACGGTCCCCAACAAACTTTCCGGTGAACCGGATGAAGACATGAATGTTTCTCTCAACTTTGAATCGATGAAGGACTTTAGTCCTGAGGAGGTGGCTAAGAACACGCCGGAACTCAATCGACTCATGGAACTCAGGGAGGCACTGGGGTCGTTGAAAGGTCCGTTGAGCAATGTTCCCAATTTCAGAAAAAAGATTCAAGAGCTGGTCAAGGATGAGGCGGCACGCGAAAAAATTATGAAAGAGTTAGGTGTAGACGAAAAATAGAGGAGGTGATTTCATGGTAGAAGAACAAGAACAAACGGCGGCTCCGGCGGCGGAAGCTACCGAAGAGGCCTCTTTGTTGGACGAGATTGTGAATGCTACCAAGCTGAAGCCGTCCGATGAGGCTTACGGAGTTACCAAAAAGGGGGTGGAGGCACTGATTGCCCAGTTGCTTGAACCTGGAAAAGAGGTGCCCAAGATCTCCAAAGCCGTCGTAGACGACATGATCGCCGAAATCGACAAGAAAATGAGTTTGCAATTGGATGCGATTCTTCATCATCCGGAGGTGCAAAAACTGGAATCGGCGTGGCGCTCCATGAAGTTTTTGGTTGACCGAACCGACTTCAGAGAAAACATCAAGCTGGAGATCATGAACGTGAGTAAGGACGATCTCTTAGATGACTTTGAAGATTCTCCGGAGGTTGTTAAGTCCGGACTATACAAGACAGCCTACACGGCGGAGTACGGTCAGTTCGGTGGGGAACCTTATGCAGCCATGGTCGGCAACTATGAATTCGGACCGGGCCCGCAGGACATTAAATTATTGCAGTATGTCGCCAGTGTGGCTTCTATGGCTCATGCGCCCTTTATCGCTGCGGCAGGGCCTTCTATGTTCGGCGTTGAAGATTTCAACGGCCTGCCTCAGCTGAAAGATTTGAAGTCGATCTTCGAAGGTCCCCAATATACCAAATGGCAGTCCTTTCGGGAATCCGAGGACTCACGCTACGTTTCACTTACGGTGCCCCGATTCTTATTGCGGTTGCCCTATGGACCGAATACGCAACCGGTGAAGGCTTTCAATTACCAGGAAGACGTTTCCGCCAATCACGGTGATTATCTCTGGGGAAATGCGGCGTTTACCTTTGCGTCCCGACTTACGGATAGTTTCGCCAAATATAGGTGGTGTGCCAATATCATCGGTCCTAAAGGAGGTGGTGCCGTAGAAGACCTGCCCTTGCATCAGTATGAGGCGATGGGGGCCGTTCAAACCAAGATCCCCACCGAGGTGCTGGTTTCTGAGAGAAGGGAATATGAGTTGGCGGAGGAGGGGTTTATCGGACTGACCATGCGAAAAGGAAGTGATAATGCCGCTTTTTTCTCTGCCAATTCCGTTCAGAAACCG
>Ga0180435_10001865_pt1 | contig 21711 bp, 14 predicted proteins | sample SS_ome_3_FD_132467 | JGI IMG/M metagenome (GOLD analysis project Ga0180435, IMG submission 132467) | Hypersaline lake sediment archaeal communities from the Salton Sea, California, USA - SS_3_S_1 metaG | ecosystem: Environmental > Aquatic > Non-marine Saline and Alkaline > Hypersaline >...
TCACGGTTGATCTCGTTGATCGCCAGGCCCATGGCGACACGCATGAAGAATGCCTGTGGCAGTTCGAAGCGGGTGTCTTCCGAGTGGATGAAGTAACGGTCGTACAGTGTCTGCAGACCGAGGTAGCTGAACTGGTGGTCGCGTGACTCATCCAGGTGTTTGCCGATGAATTCCAGGTCGTATTCAGCAAGACGAGGATCGAGCAGTTCCAGGTCGATAGCACGGCGGACGTATGCAGCGAAGTAACTCGAGTACATATTTTTCATCTCTGCCTGGGTCGCACTGGTCGGTGTGTTGTAGACGAAGCTGAGTGCTTCGGTACGCAGGTCATCGAGCAGCAGGCGCGAGGCTGCAAAACCATAGTCCGGTTGTTTCTCGATTAATGTGCGAGCGCTCATCACCAGCATGCGTGCGACGTCTTTGCTCGGTACGCCGTCGAACAGGTTGCGTTCGGTGTCCTGCAGGATCACCTGCGGGTCGACATCATCGAGCCCTTCACAGGCTTCGCTGATGACTTTATGTAAACGTTTAATATCCAGCGGCTGAGTGCTGCCATCGTCCAGCGTGACATTGATGTGGCTGGCGATCTCATCCGCTGTCTCAGCAATCTCTTCATGCTCCTGTGCACGGGCGCGGCGATGTTCTTCACGGTAGATGACGTAGGCACGTGATATCTGCTGGTGGCCGCCGCGCATCAGCGCGAGTTCGACCTGGTCCTGGATGTCTTCGATGTGAAATGTGCCGCCGTCCGGAATGCGGCGGGTCAGGGCGCTGGTCACCTGTTCAGTCAGGTTCTTAACGATCTCGTGGATGCGGTTACTCGCTGCTGCATTGCCACCCTCGACCGCCAGAAAAGCCTTGGTCATCGCGATGGAAATCTTCTCACTGTCGAAAGCAGTGACCTTGCCGTTGCGTCTGATTACGCGGAACTGGCCGGGTGCGGTAGCTGCGATGCTGGTTGAGTCTGTTGGTGTTGCGGTGATGTCTGGGGTGACGGATGTCTGAGGGGTGCTGTCTTTATTTGGTGTATTTGGTTGCATTGACCTTCCTGCGCCTGATTATACTGTTTTTATGGTACCGCTGTTCTGCTGCAGCGGTATTGGTCGGCATACTATAGGGTGTGGTCGGGGGTGAAGTCAAGCACTATATGTTGTGTATATTACGGTGGAGATTTTACGGAAAAACTGTGGATAACTCGGCTTTTGCTAACAATTTCAGACGCTTAATAAATTTCAGAAAAACAGCGTTTTAGAACATAAGAATGTAGCGATATAAAGAAAATTTTGGGTGTCCAAAGTGGTGCATAAAAGTGCTGGAAAGCTAACTGTTTGATTAATAAAAAGGATGAGAAATGTAGAATTCTGCTGGTGTGATTTTGCTTCGATCTGAAGAAAATTTGTGGATTAAATATTTTTATCTGTTCTTCGTTTCTGAAAAGCTCACGCTCGATCAAGTCACTTAAAAATCCCAGCGGTATCCCATCATGAAAAACAGGTTGCTGGAACCGAGTGGGGCAGCGTCGCTATCTTCACGAACATCATCATAACCCAGCTCGAAATCAAAACGGGCGACATTACGGTAGCGGTAATCCGAGCGTATCAGGGCGCGGATCTTTTGCTGTGAGCGACCGTCATTCAGTTTCCTGAAATCGAGCTGCAGTCGAGGATTGATACGCCAGACTCTACCGAGCGGGAAGCGGGCATTACCGATCAGTGAAATCGTGCTGGTCAGCTGGGTATCGTAATAACGCAGGCCGAGCACGTTGGTATCTCTGGCCATGAAGATGTTGTTGCCGACCAGCTGGGTGCTGAAGAAGTAATCGGTGCCGGTTTCAGGGATCGCATCGACACCGCCGGATGTCACCGTGGCATCGACGCGGGAGAAGGTGATATCGGCCGATGCAGTAAAGCGCTCATCGAGCGGTTGTGAACCACCGATGGTCAATGTCTGGCTGTCGGCCGTGCGGTCCTGTGCCAGCTGGTAGATCTGTTCGATATTGAGTACGGCTTTTAATTCCTCTATGCTGCGTTCCTGGTGGCCGATCAGCGCGTTGCTTGTCGACAGTATCGGCGCCTTGCGCATGAAGGCATTCATATAGGCGGTGCGCCCGTGATCGAAACCCATGTTTCCGTTCAGCTGCAGGATGTTGAGTTCGTCGAAGAAGATATCGTAATCGACCATACCGAACAGTGCGTTGCGGCGGTCGCGGTAACGCACTTCGGTGCCGATGCTGTTACGGTCGGTGAGCCCGTCGACCTGCTGGTCGAAGTAGAACAGGTTCATGTTCCAGTGTTCGAGGAAGGTGCCGGTCTCGAAGGTGACGCCGTAGAAGCTCTGGTGCTCGTTGAGTGAAGACTTGTCGTTGTAACCGACCGGCAGTCCTGCGAGCACGTTGAGCCGCATCTGCGGTGTTATCTGATAGCCGGCAGAGAGGCCGTCGAAGCGCCGGATGATGCCGCCGACGCGCAAGGTCTGCCTGCCGATCCTGCCGGAGGTGCCGGTCTTGCGATAGCTCAGTTCATAGTAGGTCTCGATGAAACGGAACTGGCTGTCATCGCTATCGATGAAATCGTAACTGTGGTCAGAGGTGAACTGGTAACGGTGATCATACTTTGCCGTGCGGTGCAGGGTGGTCAGGTCGACGAAGGTGATCAGCTGAGACAGGGTGGTGAGTTCGCCGGCACCATCTATAGAAGCACGGTTGTTGCGGTAGTACTGTGACAGGGTACCGTAACTGGTGGTGCTGCTTTCCTGCTCCAGCGCGGTCATGTCGAGTTTTTTGCGCGGTGCCCTGGTCGCTGTCAGTAAACCAGCGAGACGCTGGCGGATACGGTCAGAGGCTTCTCCTTCCGGGTACCGTTCCAGGTATCTCTGATAGATATCGACTGCATGCGAGTACTGCCCTTTACGCTGTCTCGCCACGCCAAGCAGTTCCAGTGCTTCCCGGGAGTACTTGTGTTCACCCGCCGAGATCAGGGCTTTCAGGTAACGGACCGCGCTGTCGTAACGCTTCCTCTTGAAGTCTGATCTTGCGCGCTTCATCAACTCATCGAGTTGTTTGTCGCTCAGGCTGGAAGTATTTGCAGGCACGCTTTTTTTCGATAGTGCTTGAGCCATCGGCGTTTGCGATGGCACCGGTTTACTGCTTCCTGCGGAGATTATCCTGTGCCTGCTGCTATCTGTAACCTTCTGTACCCAGGCGCCTGGATATGTTTTCTGTATGGCAGCAAGCGATGCGCTTGCATGCTGCCTGCTGTCGAAGTAACCGGCACATAACCTTTCCCAGTCAGTATTTTTTATCACTGTACCTTCGACAAAGAAGATGTGGCCCGATAAGGCTTTGGCCTGTTTCGGCTGCCAGCTCAGATTCTTGCCCGGTGCGGATGCGAGTACGATGGCGTATTTCCCGTCGCTGTCGGCGGCCTGTACTGTGGGCGCCATCAACAGGCATAGCATCAACGATAGCCATAGCAACATTGTGCACATCAACAACGGATGCGAAAGTGGTGAACAGATAAAATCTTTAACGGGAGCGTGGCGCAACATACGGATATCGTCGTCTACAGATGTCTGATCAGGGAGGTCGTCGATATGGTTCGTAGCTGTCGCTCTGCTACCATTCGTTCGAATTGGTACGGTGCTCGTTACTCTCGATGCCATCTTTCAGGTGACAGCTACCGCTGCAATCGAGTACCTCGGTAATCGGCAACGGTATATCACCGGGGCCTTTATGTTCGTTGGCATCGTAATCGTCGGCATGGCAACCGGCACATTCGGGTTTATATCCACTGAATGGCCAGCTTATGGTGGTACTGTTGCTTGTATGGCAATCATTACAGCCGACGTTAGACAGGTGGTCGCCGGGGTAGTCCGGTGTATCGTGACTGTAAGGGAGCATCGGCAGCCAGGCCGTCGTTGAATGACAGCGTTCGCAGTCCAATGTAGTGATGAAGTGCGATGGATCTTTACCTGTTGCCGTGGTGCCGTCATGGCAGCTCGAGCAGGCGCCGGTAATGTCGCTGTGATCGAAACCGGCGCCGAGCCAGGTCGCTGTCGTATGGCAGACGTCACATTCTGCGGTGGTAATGATATGTGATGGATGTTTGCCTGTGGCAGTCACGCCATTGTGACAGCTCGAGCAGGCAGCAGTGATACCGCTATGATCGAATGAGGCATTACTCCAGCTGACGGTACTATGACAGGTATCACATTGTTCGTTGGTAACGATGTGTGTCGGATGCATGCCGGTGGCTATGCTGCCGTTGTGACACGAGGTGCAGGTGCCGATGACGGCTGTATGATCGACGCGGCTGACATGATCGAAACTGATGGTGTTGTGGCAGTCTTCACAAGTTTGTGTAGTCAGGATATGGGTCGGTGACATGCCGGGGGCGATGACATTGTTATGGCAGCTTTCACAGGTGCCGATGACATCGCTATGATCGAAGCGGGCACCTAACCACGACTCTTCCGTGTGGCAATCATCGCAGACGTTGTTGGTCGGGAAATGTTCAGGGTTCTTGCCGGGAGCGCGGCTGTCGTTGTGACATAGCCAGCAGTTGAGTGGCGTGCCTTTGAACTGGCCGCCGAGATGACAGCTTGAACAGTCGATGAACTGGTGTCTGCCGATCAGCGGATAGCCCGTAGTGAAATGATCGAAGCCTTCATCGATTTCGATGGCGGTATCGTCAAGAGTATCATCAGGATCGGACGCTGCAACCAGTGCACTGTTAGCAAGCAGAAACAGACTAAGGTTAAGGACAGCTATCATGTTTAGCCAATGTCTTATTGTTCGTCTTTGCTTGCTGCTATTCATAGTGATTATGCTCGGCTGTGATATAGGGTTTTGCAGTGGCCGCATTGATTAATTGCACGTATGGGCGCTGAAATTGGTTCCCGCTTATTCATGTTTGAGTTGAATTTTTCGCTATCAGGTGCCCACGATTTTTTACCGTTTTGTTCTTACCGCCTGAGACGGGCGCCTCGAAAACTTTTCGTGTTGTGGCAGTCACCACAGTGTCTGCCGAACTGCCTTTCGTGGATGTCTTCGCTGCGATGGCAGGAGATACAGTCATTTGCCGCTTCAGGCCGTGGTCCCGACTCCACCTGGTGGCAGTCGTAGCAGCCTAGTTCCGAGTGGGCGCCATCGATGGCGAAGCCTGACGATTTCTCGTGATCGAACAGCCAGTTTTTCCATGAGTTCGGGTTATGGCAGTAAGCACAGTCGGTACCCAGTTTGGTTTCATGTACATCGTCGGCTGCGTGGCACTGGTTACAACCGGATTCAGTGTCGCTGTATTGTGTCGAGAGGTGGCACTCTTCGCATTGTGTGACTGCATGCATGCCGATGAGCGGAAAACTGGCGAGGTCATGGTCGAACAATACGTCATGGTCCCAGGCTTTCTCGTTATGGCAGCTGTCGCATTGTTTCCCCTGCTTACCGTTATGGATGTCGTCCTTGCTATGACAGCTGATACAGCTGGTTTCTAACTTGTCATCGTGAACATCACCTTTATGGCACTGCTTACAACTGACCTGCTCATGTTTGCCGAACAGGGTGAAGTCCGTCTGTTTGCTGTGATCGAATTTCTGCTCCGTCCAGGATGATGCCTTGTGACAGTCCTTGCACTCACGACCATATTGCCCCTTATGAGCATCATCATTCTTATGGCAGCCATAACACTGTTTGGGGAGTGAAGACTCCTTGTCTTTCTTCTTGATGCTTATGCCTTCGGTGCTGTTCGTCTTGAAACTGCCCGGTTTGTGGCAGCTGTTACACGAGGTTTTCTTATGCCTGCCGAACAGCGGGAAGTCGGTCTTCTTGTTATGGTCGAAGACGACTTCCGGCCAGTGTCTGGTGTTGTGGCAGCTCTCACACTTGTTTCCGAATTCGCCACGGTGGATGTCCTGTATCTGGTGGCAGCTGATACAGGCTTTTGGTGTATCCTTATATTGCTGGTTTAGATGGCAGGCATTACAGCTGGTTTCGCGGTGACTGAACTCTAGCGGGAAGTCGGTCTTGTCGTGATCGAAATCAGTCTTTTTCCAGCTGCTTGTGTTATGGCAGCTGTCGCATTTTTTGCCCTGTTCGCCTTTGTGTACATCGACCTTTTTATGACAGCTGTAACAGTCTCCCGGCGCTGCTGAATATTTCTTCTCCGGCAGGTGGCAGGCATCGCAGCGGGTTTTGATGTGAGCGCCTTTTAACAGGAAATCAGTTTTTCCATGATCGAAGGTGGTGGTATCGAGAAGGATGATGTCTGCCGTGCGCCCGAGATGCTCTGCATGACAGTGCTTGCAATCATTCTGCTGCTGTTTTGGTAAGCGACCGTGATAACCGCTGGATGACTTGAGGTCATCGAGGATGTCCTCATGTGCATGGCACTGCATGCATAGTTGCGCCTGACGTGTTTTATCTGATGTGTCATGGCATTGATCACACTGCTGCTCATATTCTTCATGTGCCGAGATGACTTCACCCGGCATCAATAATGACTCCAGTGAATCTGCATATGCTGCATTAGCGAACGCGCAAAGGCAGGCGAATAATGCTGCGAATGTGAAAAGTCGCTGATAGCAGTGACGTTCAGATAGATCGAGAAAAGTCATGATGCCGATTGGTTCGTAGCCTGGGTGATGAAATATGAATTCTGAAAAGGGCGCTATACGTGTATGACTACATAGGTGCAGCAGTATCAGTACATGTGTACCGCGAAAATATGGATGACCGCAGTGATGATCATCATGAAGAATAATGGCAGGTGTAGAATGTGCCACAGCGAGAACAGGCGCTCATACAATCTGAACGCTGCTGCACGTCTTAATGCGAGCATATACTTGTTAACCGCATCAACCACCGTGATGCCGGCCGGAAGATCTTTTTCAGCGCTGTTTACCGGGTTGTTATTGATCAGCTTGATAACCTGTCGTTTTAGTTTCTGAGCACTGATCGCCAGTTCGATGACGTGCGCAAGATTGGTGATCAGCCCGGTGCAGGGCTGCAGCGCTTTCTGTTCCATCTCGTCGAGCTGTTTATTCAGCGCTTCACTACTACGTTTATCGGTGTACAGGTTTATCAGTTCCAGGTGACTGGATTCGGTTTCTGTCTTGAGTTCCTTGAGGGTGACACGTACACCATAGAGGCCATGATGGATATTGGTATAGATGTAACGCCCGATGAGACCGCTGCCGGCGACCAGCAGCATACTGAACAGCGCAATACTGCTGTTGATCGAACCGAGTTTGAAATTTGAATGCAGCAGTACCATCGCCGGGCCAAGCACACCGAATGCCATGTGGATGCCGAACCAGTAACGGACGGGTATCCAGCGGGTGAGCATCTTGATGCGTTTACTCAGTGGGTATAGAAGCAGCACCAGCATCAGGCTGCCGCCGATGATGCCCAGCATGTAACCCGCACCGTTTTCAGCGGTCAGATGATTTTCGTTTCTTTGGATCCAGCCAAAAGCCAACACAATTGCCACGCTTGATAACAGGAAGTGTGCTCTAACGAGTTGTATTGGCATGAGTGTTAGTTGTTTGATCGACATGTTATCCGACATGTTTCGAGACATGATTTCCTCAATGTTGATGGCGCTGAATTGGTGGCCATGGATTACTGGTCGTATTTTGTAATTTATTAACAGTGCCACTCGCGAAAGCCAGTCAGAGCTTCAGCATCATGTTGACTATCCACATAGTTACACGACCTGAAAATCACGATGGTTCCCACTTTATGAAAAAATATTTTTTCACTTAATTGGCTAATAACGACTAAAGTACTGTCAGTGTTTTGATAAGTATTTATGCCTGTAGTTAGAGGTTTAAAGGTATGTTTTTAAAGGGAAATGCTGGCTTTTATAAGCGCAGTAAAGCGTGTGTTCGGATGCTGCAGTCAGGTCGTATGCGATGAATCCGATTATCTTGTTATACGGGGTGCCTCTGATCATCATCCTGATTTTTTATCTGTGGAAGCGCACATCCAAACATAAAGTAAGCCAGCGTATCTATGAAGAATCGGTCGCTGCAGGTATGACCGAACCTGCATCATTGCATCCGGTTATCGATGCGGGACGATGTCTGGGCTGTGCCAGCTGTGCGGCTGCCTGTCCGGAAAATGACGTGCTTGGCATCATCAATGGCAAGGCGAATCTGATCAACCCTGCTCACTGTATCGGTCACGGTGCATGCAAAAAAGCCTGCCCTTTCGATGCTATCGAACTGGTATTCGGTACCGAGAAGCGTGGTGTTGATATACCGCAGGTCGACGAAGACTTTCAGTCCAACGTACCAGGTATTTTCATCGCCGGTGAGCTAGGTGGTATGGGTCTGATACGCAACGCGGTCAGTCAGGGGGTACAGGCTGTCGATTCCATCTGTGAGATGCAGGATATCGGAAAGCATCAAAACGGGATATATGACCTGGTAATAATCGGTGCAGGTCCGGCGGGCATCGCCGCTTCGCTGGCGGCACAATCACGTAAGCTGGATTTCGTTACCCTGGAGCAGGATTCTCTCGGTGGTACCGTGTCGCACTATCCGCGTGGCAAGGTCGTGATGACTGCACCGGCCGAACTGCCCGTGGTTGGCAAGATGCGCTTCAAGGAGACCACCAAGGAAGCGCTGATGGAATTCTGGCAGGACGTTGTCCAGAAGACCGGGTTAGAGATCATGGACAGGCATCGAGTTGAGAGCATAGAACGGGATGAGGACCAGTCGGGAAGCAATCAAAATTGCCCTTTATTTACCGTGAAAACAGCAGCGCAAGAATATCGTTGCCGATCGGTGTTGCTCGCCATCGGCCGGCGGGGTACGCCGAGAAAGCTGGGTGTGGCAGGAGAAGAGCAGAACAAGGTCGTCTATCGGCTGATCGATCCACAGCAGTATATCGACCATCATGTACTGGTGGTCGGCGGCGGTGACAGTGCACTGGAAGCAGCCGTGAGTATCGCTGAGCAGCCTGGTACCGATGTCACATTGTCGTATCGTAGCGAAGCGTTCTCGCGAGCCAAGGAAAAGAATCGCATCAAGGTGGCCGATGCCGAAAAACAAGGTCGCCTGCGTGTCATCATGCAGTCGAATGTCAAACGCATCGAAGAACACAAGGTGACGATAACAACAGTGGGTGACGAAGACGTGGTGTTAGATAACGATGCAGTCATCGTCTGTGCGGGCGGTATCTTACCGACCGCATTCCTCAAGGATACCGGCATCAATGTCGATACCAAGTTTGGCACAGCCTAGATTCGGTACAGCCAATATATTGTCGATACGGATTACATAAAAACAGTTCCATTTATCTATGAAGAAGATTATCAGCATAACCATCCTGCTCGTCCTCACCAGTGCGCTACAGGTCTATCAGCTCATCGAAGTCGCTACCGCCGAAGCCGCCGAGCTGTCGGATGCGAAGATGGCGATACGTGTACAGGATTATAAAAAAGCCGTCAGCATACTGAAACCGCTGGCACGATCGGGTGATGAAGAAGCACAGTACCAGCTGGCGACGATGTACCGCAGGGGGCAGGGTACATCAGCCGATGAAAACAAGGCGGCCTACTGGATGCAGCAATCTGCAAAACAGGGTTACAAGCGTGCACAGTATGGTCTGGGTATCTATTTCGAAGAAGGCGTTGGCGTTAAACAGGACAGGCAGAAAGCCGTAATCTGGTACCAGGCAGCAGCGAAACAGGACTATAGGAACGCGCACAAGCGCCTGCAAAAGTTAAGCGGCAGTGTGAACGATTTAACAGCTGAGAGTGTCCCGATCGATAAAGCATCGCTTATACAAGCCGTGTCTGCAGGACGCATCGACACGGCAAAGTATCTGCTGGCGCAGGGTATAGATCCCGATACCAGGGATGACTATCAACGGCCGGTATTGCATGAAGCGGTTACCCGCGGAGATAACGAGATGACAGCGCTGTTATTGATGAAGGGTGCTGATGTTAATGCTATAGACCGCTACCACGATACGGCGTTACACATAATCGTTTCGGCCGGGGTTTCCTCGCCGGGTGATAAGGAGCTGCTGGCATTGTTGTTAAAACACAAGGCGGATGTAAACAGGAAAGATGCTAATGGTAATACTGCATTGATGCTGGCTTCGTCGAAAGGCGATGATTCTGCGGTAAGAAAATTACTGTCGTACAAGCCGGCGATAAACACGAAGAATAAAAATGCAAAGACCGCAATCATGCTGGCCCAGCAGGGTGGGCACAAATCAACGGTCGCTGTATTGAGAAACTATGGTGCACACCTGCCAGCGAGTAATAAAGAATCATTGGCGACCGAGCAGAAGCTGGCGGCCATCAGCAGTGTTACCGAAGGGGCTTATAAGAACTGGACGCCTTTGATGATAGCAGTCTGGCGTGGTCAGCAGGATGTTGCTATCGCACTGTTAGATCAGGGTGCCGACCCGAACCAGGTCGATTTTGAGCAGCAGCGCCCGTTAACCCGTGCAGCGATACAGGGAGAAGTGGAGATCGCCGGTCTATTGATAATGAAAGGAGCAGAGATTGACCAGGTAGATGCGAAAGGTAGAACGGCTTTGATGTATGCGGCTGTAAATGGTGATGAGAAGATGTATGCCAGGCTGCTCGCGGCAGGTGCTGATATTAACCTGTCTGATAACCAGGGCTACAGTGCATTGTCACTGGCGATAGTCAACCAGCACGAAACTATCTGCCGGCAGCTGCTCTCTAGCGGCGCAGTCGTCGACGACTCAACCACTGCCAAGGCGGACACCGATCTGATGCTCGCAGTGAAGACCATGCCGCTGGGCATCGTGAAGCAGCTCGTCGATTCGGGTGCAAGTATCAGCGTACAGGATGACGAAGGTCATGATGCCTTATGGCGCGCCATCGAAGTGTCAGATATTTCAGTGATAGCATACCTGGCAGAGCAGCACCCGCAGTTATCGCTCAAGGATAGACAGGGGCGGACATTCCTGCACCAGGCGCTGGCTCATGATAAAACTTCGATCACCGATCTGTTGCTGTCTAGCGGTATCGAAATCGATGCTCAATCTCGTGATGGCAATACGGCACTGATGATTGCATCCAGCCGAGGAAACAGTCAGGCGGTCGAGCGGCTGGTCAGAAAGGGGGCTGATATGAATATAAAAAATAACATCAGCAATACGGCGCTGATGCTCGCTGCACAGGCCGGCAGTAAAGAAACGGCAAGCCTGTTGCTGCAGGCCGGCGCCGATGTTGATGCCAGGAATGACAAACGTGAGCAGGCGATCGACCTGGCCAGGCTAGGCGGGCACGAACAAGTAGTCGAGATGATCCAGCGTTACAAGCAAGACAATAAACTGTTTGGAATTTTTTGACGTGGATTAACATAGACTAGACTGTGTTGTGCCGGCGGGATAGTGGTTGTACTAAAGCTGTGCAATGAGTATGACTTCTGGTCAAATCGGACTATATTCACTTAAGAGTAAAGACTTAAAGGAATACCATGTCTAACGAGTATCCACGTCCAGAGCTGGAAACCGGGAATCAATCGAAAGCAGAAGTAGACTATCGTCAGCTCAGCATGATGCAGCAGGCAATATTTGATGGCGCCAACTACAGCATCATCTCTACCGAGATCGACGGGACCGTCCGTTCGTTTAATAATGCGGCGAGCAGGATGCTCGGCTATTCTGCCGAAGAGCTCATCGGTAAAAAAACTGTTGCACTGATTCATGATGAGGGAGAAATTCATGACCGAGCCAGTACCTTGTCAGATGAGTTATGTGAAATCATCGAGCCGGGTTTCGAAGTCTTCGTGGCTAAAGCAAGACGAGGTATCGCCGAAGAGCTGGAATGGACTTATATCAGTAAAGATGGCAGTCGCATACCTGTTCTGTTATCTGTTACAGCGATACGAGATGAACATGGTGTGATCAATGGATTTCTCGGTATCGCTTTCGATATCTCAGAGAAAGTGTTGATACAACGTGCCATGCGGGAAGAGGAGGAACGGTATCGCCTGCTGTTCGAACGAGCGGGCGATGCGATCTTTCTCATGAAACAGGAGCGTTTTATCGATTGCAACTCGGCAACACTGAATATGTTTCGATGTGAACGCGAACAGATCATCAACCATACCCCGTATCAGTTTTCAGCTGAATTTCAGCCTGATGGACGAGCTTCGGAGAAAAAAGCCCTGCAAAAGATCAATGCGGCTATTGATGGTGAGACGCAGTTTTTTGAATGGCAGCATAGGCGGTTGAATGGGGAGCTGTTCGATGCCGAAGTGACGCTCAACGTATTCGAGTATAGAGGTGAAGCTCATATCCTTGCGACGGTAAGAGATATAAGTGACCGTAAGGCGACCGAAAGGGAGCTGGAGATGTCACGTAAACAGCTGCTCAGCAGGAACGAGAGCCTGTGGTTGATCAACGAGCTTTCAAACCGGCTGCATGGCAGTCATTCCATACAGCATATCGTAGACGAGACCATGGTGGCATTGCTCGGTTTAACGCAGACCCCGCATGTTGCTATCTACCTGCTCGATGATCGGGAGGGCAACCTGAAATTGATGGCTAGTCACGGCTTCGATGAGGCAACCGTCCTGCGAGGCGATACGCTTCCCTTGAAGGGCAGCCTGAGTGGATATGCGCTGGACAGGGGAGGGATCGTACTCGATGAAGATTTCGATGATGATGATCGGCTCGAACCCGGGGTGAAAAAAATGTTGATCGAGAGCAACATGCACTCTGCAATGGTGGCGCCGCTCATCTATCAGGGCAAGAAGCTGGGTAGTATCAACCTTATATACAATGATAAACGTAAGTTCAGCGATACTGAGAAAGAGACGCTCGATGTGATAAGGCGTACGGTTGCACTGTCTATCGCGACCGCCAGGCAGGTTAATGAACTGGAGCATATGGCACATCATGATTCGTTGACCGGTCTTGCGAACAGGACACTTTTTCACCGGGTGTTCGAGCACAAGGTGCATGAGGACAGGTTGAAATCTGCAGCGCTATTCCTGCTCGACCTCGACCGTTTCAAAGAGGTTAACGATACCCTGGGACACCATATCGGTGACATGTTATTGCAACAGATCGGCCCACGGTTATCGACAGCCCTGAAAGGCTACGAAATTTTTATAAGCCGATTAGGCGGCGATGAGTTCATCGTCATGGTCGACAATGTGTCAGATGAATCACAGATGACACAGATTGCTGCCAGCTTGATCGAATGTCTGCGGCAGCCTATCTCGGTTGATTCGATGATGCTGGAGATCGATGCCAGTATCGGTATCGCAAAATACCCACAAGACGGGAACAATAGTCATGAACTGTTACGTACCGCCGATGTTGCGATGTATGAGGCCAAGCGTCGTGGCGGTTCGGTGATCTATGATCGATCGGTCGATGTGCATACACCCGAAAGGCTGGCATTGAGCGCCGAACTTAATGGGGCTATACGTGACGGACAGTTTATTCTGCATTACCAGCCGAAAGTGAACCTTATCGATGGCAAGGTCTGCGGATTTGAGGCGTTGGTGAGATGGCAGCATAAAGAGCTCGGCTTACTGTATCCGGATAAGTTTATCCAACTGGCCGAAGTCGGTGATACCATCCATTACCTGACACAGGAAGTATGTCGTATGGCTCTGGAGCAGCAGAAGCAATGGTACGCAGCCGGCTATCATTTACCTGTTGCGGTAAACCTGTCTGCACGAAACCTTATCGATGACCGCTGCAGTGATTTTATCAAGAACCTGTACAGCTCGTTAGATATACAACCTGGCATGATGGAACTTGAACTGACCGAAACTGCATTGATGCAGGACCCTAAGCTCGCTATCCGGCTACTCAATCAATTATCGGAACTTGGAGTAAAGTTGTCGATCGATGATTTTGGAACAGGTTACTCTTCATTATCCTACCTGCGGCACATGCCTATCGATGCATTAAAGATCGATTCGGAGTTTGTCAGTAACATGCTGGATCGTGAGCAGGATTCGATCATCGTCAGATCGACCATCGCACTCGCACACAACCTCAACCTCGATGTAGTTGCAGAGGGTGCAGAAGATGAGGCGACCGTGTTGCGCCTGAAAGAGATGGGCTGTGACCAGGTACAGGGTTACCACATCGGTAAACCCAGGCCATGGTCAGAGATTGAAAGCTGGCTAAGGGACAGAGCCTGATATCAAGGTCTGATGACAGCCTGTATTTTTACAGGCTATTATTAAACGGGCCGGTCAGCAGGGCCTTGACCAGCTCAGCCTGCGTGTTGACTCCCATTTTTTGATAGATGGCTTTCAGCTGACTTCTTATCGTGCTGACCTCGACGTTATTCATCGTCGCTATATCCTTCGGGCTTATACCATTTGCCATCGATGTAGCGACCTGTGCTTCAGCTTTGGTAAGGCCGAATATCTCGGTGAGTTTATCCGTCTCTACATGGTAAGGTCTTTCTGGATCACTGAAACACATGTCAACCGCGGCCTCCTGATCCCCTACCTTAAAGCCTTTAACGATGCCGTTCACCGGTGAGATGATGACTGGAAGAGTGGTCGCATTTTCATGGTGTTTTATGCCAAATGAAGTACTCGCGTCTTCAGAATAGTCTGCAGTCGATGCGGATAGCGCCTTGACGAGAGCGCTGTGAATCTTTTCGGTATCCTCATGGTGACTGGCAGAGATTTTTCCATTCTCAAACTGGATGGCGGGGTGATACTTGAGTATAGATTTGGCAACAGGATTGATGTAGATAGGCTTGAGCTGTTTATCGAACAGTATCAGACCTATCAATAATCTATCCAGGTTTTCATTTAGCGCTTTCACACGGTCGTTCAGTTGACGGAGTTCATTCTGGATTATCAATGCACGTTGTAGATGCGGTATCAGCATGTCGAGTTTCTCTATCTGCTGCTCGCTCATTGGGCCCATCTCTTTTGGGCACATGACACCGATACCGACAATTCGGCGATCGTCTTCATAGAGTAAACCGCCAGCCATGTGGTAGAAAACGGTCGACTGTGCCATCGATATGTATTTCTCCCCGAGCCTGGCCTCGAGTTTACTTCGGTCCGGGACGAGGAGGTCGGACGCTGCGGCGGTACCGATAGATGCTTTCTCATAGAAGAGATAAAAGTTGGGATCGACACCGAAGTCGATGAATTTTTTTATATCTTCATCTGGAAAGTTATATGAGTATGAGCATCCCTGAGATTCAGAATCCTGGTTTTTGTATAAGATGGCAGTTGAGTGTGCCCCCGTATACTTTGCGATCTTTTCAAGAACGACAGACCATTTTTCAGGATTGTATGAGGCTTCGTAAATATGACCGATGACTGTGCTGAGCGCCTGCTCTTCCCGCATGTATTTCTTCCTGTTTTTTTATATTTATATTTTGAGCATAACACTAACTGTCACATCGTCATGCTGTATGCATAATTTATGGAATAAACTTAGTCTAGACAAGTGATTATGCGGACTATCCCCTATATGGGGGATACGGGTGGACCTTTGTCGTCATTGCTCATCATAAGGCTACTTAGCATAATGAGTTCATTTAATGATGTTGCCTGCTAACTGCTGAGACGTCCCCCATATTGATGATGTTGAGATAGTCTAAATATATCACTATGTTTTATATGGTTAGTGTTGCTTCTTAATCCAGTTTTTCATTCTACAAATTGAGCAGAGGTAAAAGGATTTGCGGTGGGTTTAAAAGTTAATCCCTCATATAGGCGACACCGGACGTCTCCGCAAATAATCCGGTAGATACGAGCTTATTAATAAGCACCTCTATCGGTCTGGTTGCGCCGATGTATCAAAATGCAACCGTTCAAATTACATAATTGTGAACTGCAGATATTTCTGTATTCAAAATTTAGATCATTAGCGATAAGTTTGGGCATATGGAGTGTCCATGGAGTCATAAGGTGCAGAGGCGGGTTGCTCGATGAAAACACGTTTATTCTCTTTTTTTTACGCCGTTATCTTTCTCACCATCTCTGTTTCTGCGAACGCCGGGACTATCAATTTCGAAGGTGATGGTTTAGATGATTTCGACACATTGTTGCTGAGTTCCGAAGGGCTCCCTCTTAAAGTAAATTTTAGAGGCTATGGAGATGTTCTGGTATCCAGAGTGACGGCAATCAATAGTGCGCAACATCTGATAGTCAACATCGATGCCTACCCGCCAATCATCGGCAGGAAAGTGCCCGTGCTTATCAGCGGTATCGTCGTGCCGCAACTCAATGCTCAATGCGATGGAGAAAGAAAAAAGGCACGAATTGCAAAAGAATACGTAATGGATGTAATACATTCAGCGAAAGTAGTCGAATTGAAAAACATCGAGCGAGCAGAAACGTTTGGTATTTCCGCTGATGTCTATGTAGACGATACCAATCTCGCCGAGCGTCTGCTCAAATCCGGTTATGCAAGTAAGCCAGATGAAAATAACGATGTGACCTGGTGTGAGGCCAGGCCATCCTGATCCTGCCTATCCACCAGTTAGCCGCAGCGTATGTGAGTCTTGTCAGCAGGCGAATTATCACGGCTAAGTCATAGCGGCTAAGTTATAGCGGCTAAGTCACAACAGTAGGAGTCAACATTGTAACCTGCTGTCATGCTAATGACATAAAGTGACGACAAATCAACAAAATTCACGCTGAGATGTCAAATCTTTCGATGGAGAGGTTAGTCATAGACACCTTCAAGCATCCTTCATAGCATCAGTAAAGCCCTTCATATCAGGCATCGTGGCCGTGACGTCACAACGCTGTACGTAACTGGTCAGACCTTTTCAAAAGCAATCATTTATTGGCATGCCAATTGCTCTGTACTTTTATATATAAAATTTTAAATATGAAATACGGACCATAAATATGAAAAGCTCAAACATACGCCGCACTTCGATTACGCACTATGAAAAACTCATCATCGAGATTGCTGCTTGGGTTTCGATCTTTGTGATCGCATGTATCATCGCTGGTGTGATCTTATAGCTAAGCTCAGTCGATAAGTTTACAGGCAACTGTTGATCAGGTATCAGGTGACTGGGGCAGTCGGTGTGAACCCGGAAGCCGGTGCCGCTCAGGATATCGTTATATCCCGTTTTATAACATGACGCACCTTCTCCCGGGATATAACGATGTGTTAAAAGATCTTCCTGACCTCTTAGAGCGATCAATTAACCAGCCTACAACGGGCGCTGTAACCAGCGTATCTTCCACTTATGCACGTGAGGCAGGTATTTGCCATATTCGTAGATGGTGAGACCGGTAATAATCAGTACTGTGCCTGTCCAAACCTTGCTGCTGATCATCTCACCATTGAACACGACACCGAGCAGCAAAGCGGTGATCGGTGTGATCAATGTGATGATCGCTACCCGTTCCGGGGTGAGTTTCTTCAACAGATAGAAGTACAGCGGAAAGCCGATCGCCGAACCCAGCAGTGCCAGGTACAGGATGGAGAGGCCGGCTTTCATCGGTATCGTCTCAGGCCAGTCACTCATCAGCAGGCAGTTCAGCAGGAACAGTGGTAACGAAACAGCGATACTGCCAGCCGTAATCGCGATCGGATGAAAATCCGGTTTCTGCTGTTTGATCAATACCGCACCCAGCGACTGTGACGCAGCACTTATCACCGTGCCGGTGACACCGAGAATAGCGGCTGTCGAGATCGAGATGCCTTCGATGAAGACGACACTCAGTCCGACAAAGCCGATGGTCATACCTGTGAGTCGGGTTGCAGATAAGGTCGAGTCTTTCAGTATCAGGCTGGCCATCACGCTGGTGATAATCGGTGACAGGCCGAAGACGACGGAAATCCATCCGCTGGGAATATGCTGCGCACTCCAGTAGACGAAGCTCATCGCGACATAGAGCGTAAGCCCGGAGATGAGGTAGATACGTCGTGCTTTCTTATGCCATGGGAATGATATCTTCATTACATGTAATACCACGAGCAGGGCAGCGAGACCGACCAGCATACGGGCGGCCACACCGAACTGGAAGCCGACATCGTTACCGCTCCACTGGATGGCGAGCGGAGTGGTGCTCCAGATGAGTATTACTGATATGTAAGATATAGGTACCGACATTGTTTAACCTCCATTTGTTGTGAAATTACGACCTATCAAAGTTACGATAATTAAGGAATACTATTCACAGGAGAATAAAAAAGGCCACTGTACGAACAGTGGCCTTTTGAGTATGTATCCTGTGTATTAAGTGTGTTTACTGCAAAGATATATAGACAAAAGACCGACCTGCTCGTTTCCAGTGGAGACGGACATTCATGGCAATCACGGCTAGTTGGCAGATCGGAGTAAACATGCTTCGATAGTGATTTATTTCAAGGTACGTGTCAATAAGTTTGCTCAGCATGCTGCTGACCGGCGCTTGATAAATGCAGAGCTGATTTAATCCACCTTATTATGTGACGAGTATTAGATGATTATTAGACGATTATTTGATTATTCTGTAAATACTGCCGACAGAAATTCGGAATCTTTAACAGTATGTAAGAATTTTATTATATAACTTATTGATTTTATAATTATGAAGTTGGCATCGTATTTGCTATTATATTATAGGAACAAAGGGTAGTTATGCCTCACCTTTACACTCGAGTACCAGTTAACAGCTGGTGTATAGAGCAGTAACACTAAAATTTGTAAAAGAATAAGTCATGAAAAAAACAAGTTATCTAACTAATCTGGCGGCAGTTATGCTGTTACTTACCTTGCTATCGAGGACGGCGCTGGCCAATACGCTGGTTCTTCCGAGCCCGCATGAGCCAAACCTGTTGGGCAGTGGCGGTATTCTCGATGCCGAATTTGGCCTGGCTAACCTGCAGCGTATCGATGATGAGCTCGATCAGTACTGGAATCTCACCGCTAGTGAAGTCACGGTGACTGCTGTCGCAAAGTATGCCGGCTATACGCAGGATTTTGGATACATCGATGCTAACGATGTATTCACCTCGTTGTTGTATGTGCCCTATATGGACGATCAGACCAACAGTTTCAATATCTTCGACTCAGGTTCTCCGATCCGTTTTGGCCTCGACCCCAGCGGGTCACCACTATTCAGCTCTGCGCCGGCCGATAATGTCTTCTGCGGCCGCTTTTTCTGTACCGGTGAGGCCGACCATATGGTCAGCTGGCTGATCACCGACGGTCAGTATGCGGGTGATTACCTCGTTGCATGGGAAGATCTCAAGAAGCTGGGTGACAGGGATTACAATGAGCTGGTGGTACGTGTTTCCGGCATTACTGCAGTGCCTGTCCCTGCGGCTGCCTGGTTATTCGGTAGTGGCCTCATCGGACTTGCCATGGTAGCAAGACGCCGAACTCATTGACGAGTTTTTCGCTGAAGATATCTGTAGGCAGTTTTGCTGCTCAGGTTTCAACTTTTTCAGTTGACGATATAATAAAAACCATCAACACTATTGATGGTTTTTTTCTGCATAGAGAAAGTGCATATCATGACGCTTATTAAGATACTGCTCATGCTCGTCGTACTCATCGTAGGCAGCTTTTGTTATACCGTATACAGGAACGATGCGAACCTGTTCGACGATCCTGGCTTTAATGCCCGCCTCAGTATCTACCTCGGTGGAAACAGGGCTGAGACGGCTGAAGATCACGTGCTGAAAGAACTGCGTACACCGGTGTTTAATACCAGTGCCGAGCAGCTATACAAACGCACCATCCTGGCCGCGAGTTCACTGGGCTGGCAGGTGGCCTCTCATGATAGCGATAACCAGAATGCGCACTTTGTGGTCTATTCCCCGATATTCCTGTTCAAGGATGATGTCTATGTGCAGGTCGGTTTCATTGATATGAATAAATCGACACTGTCGGTGAAATCGGTTTCACAGGTAGGAAGAGCCGACCTGGGAGCCAATGCAGGCCACATCCGTGAGCTGGTCAATGAGCTTAAGCGCAAGCGGGTTCAGTAGGGAGAGTCGCTGCGGACTCTGCGCTCATTGGCTTTTGTCTCACTTCCAGAGCTATTCTTCCAGTAACTCGGCTTCCATCGACAGGTAAACCTGGTAGGCGTTGATGCGGTTGCCTTCTTCGAACGCCGGCAGGTCTTCAAACTCTGACCAGTCAGCTTCGGCGTAGACTTCATCGAAAGGCATCAGTTCGTCGATGCCGGCACCGAGCACCTCACGCAGATGCGCCAGGTAGCGGCGAGTCAACGAGATGGTCTCTTTGGGGTCATGAGACGCAGGACCATGACCGGGTACGAGTGCATTGAGTCCCTCGGTTTCGAGGCGGGTCAGGGTTTCCAGCCACTTTTTCGAATCGGCATTGCCAACGAAGGGGATGCGGCCCTCGAAGATGATATCACCGGAGAACAGCACCTTGTCCGGCTCCACCAGCAGGGTCAGGTCACCATCCGAATGTGCCTTGCCCATGAAGTTGATGGTGAAGGTGATGTCACCCATGGTGAAAGTATCTGATTTCTCGATGGTGGTATCAGGCAGTACCAGGCGGGTATCTTCATTCACCCATGGATCGAGAGAGAACTGGCGCTCTTCCAGCCGCTCTGCAGCTGCTTCCGACTGCAGATATTTCTGTGCACCGTAGGGTGCGATGATCTCGGCACCCAGCTCTTCGAACACCATCAGGCCATAGATGTGGTCGGCATGAAAATGACTGACGATGACTTTCCTGATCGGCTGATCGGTGATCTCCCTGATCTTGCTAACCAGTTTGTTTGCCAGTGAAGGTGTGCCCAGAGAATCGAACACCACGACACCATCACCGGTAACGATAAAGCCGGCATTGGAGATAAAGCCTTCATTGTCGGTAGCGATGCCGGGCACGCCTTCCACGTAATAGACATGCTCCGAGACTTTCTTCGCTTCCATCTCCACAGAGGTGGGCGCGTAGACAGAAGCTTTATTGCCTGATTGCTGAACAGTATTCTCTGCAGCAGTATTTTCTGTCTGCGTACTGTCAGAACAACCTTGCAGCAGGGCTGCAATTAGCAGTATGGTGTGTGGAAATGATTTTCTATCGCATATAAGCATGATCTTCCTCGTTCTGTAGTCGGATAATCTCGGCATCACCCATCGGAATCATCTCGACGAAATCATTGATGTCTTCAGGCTTGTATCCAAAGCTTTCAGCTGCAAGCTTGCACATGCGGATAGTAATGACTTCGCTATCGACCAGGCTCTGTGCTCGTTGCATCAGGTTGTTGTATTTTTCGCGATTTTTGGTAGCGAAGAAGACGATCTCCGGGCCATGTGATACCAGCACGATGGACTGATCAAACGGGTCGGCACCAGTGATAGTGCTCAGGTAGCTGGCACGGCTGATGACGCTATCGAGCCCTTCGATCGTCTCGGTGTTAACATCATAAACGACCTTCTGCGGTTTATATTCGATCTCGCTTACGCTGGCACCAGCGAACACGTTCGATGATGTGACTGACGCGATACTGAATAATATCGCAAGCAATTGATATTTCACGTAATTCTCTTTTTGTTATTGTTTTGTTTCTGGCTATTGTATAGCATGATTCTAAAAAAGAAACTATCTGGTGAAAATATGACAGGCCATCGAGGTGGATATTATTGAAGCCGACAATAATGTGTAGGCAATAAAAAAGCAGCGTGAGTAACCAGCTCACGCTGCTTGCTTACCTCCAGGAGAGAGAGGCAAAGCGGAGGCATAGCCGTAGGAACTATGAAAACCTACGACAATTACATATTAATTGTTCATTGAA
>Ga0180435_10001866_pt1 | contig 21705 bp, 19 predicted proteins | sample SS_ome_3_FD_132467 | JGI IMG/M metagenome (GOLD analysis project Ga0180435, IMG submission 132467) | Hypersaline lake sediment archaeal communities from the Salton Sea, California, USA - SS_3_S_1 metaG | ecosystem: Environmental > Aquatic > Non-marine Saline and Alkaline > Hypersaline >...
TGGAACACACTGATTTCGCCGGTAATATCCATGTAGTGAACGCCCTGTCCCAGGCAGGCGTCGACCATCGGGGCGCTGGTCGCGGAAAATGGGCCGGCGCAATGCAGCACCAGGTCCATACCCTCGAGAGCGGCGTTCAATGCCGCCGGATCGTCGAGCCGCGCGACGCGGTAATCGAGTTCGAGATCTTTCGCCATCGCGGCGACCGGTCCGGTGCTGCGGCCGGCCAGCACGGGCTGCAGACCGCGGCGCACGGCTTCACGTGCCAGCAGTCGACCGGTGTACCCGTTTGCACCGTAGATCAGCCAGTTCATCAACAGCGCCTCAGAACAGGCTGCCCTGTTTTTCGATGTCCAGCGGTCCGCCGGAGTCGGGCTTTTTCTTTTTCCTGGCCTTGGACTTGGCAGTGGGCTTCGCTTCGGGCTTCGCTTCGGGCTTCGCTTCGGGCTTCGGTTCGGGCTTCGGTTCGGGCTTCGGTTCGGGCTTCGGTTCGGCTTGCTCCACCGGAGCGACCAGGGCCAGCAGTTTTCCCACCGTGCAGTGGGATTCCAGGCCGTGACGCAGCCCCTTGCGCCGGTTGATCCGGTACCGGTTGCAACGGCCCTGTTTGCTGACGGTAACGTGTCCTGCCGCCTGCAGGTCCTTGACGATCTTCTGGACCGCGCGCTCCGTGATACCGACATCGCCGGCGACGTCCCGCAGCCGCGCCTTCGGGTTTCGAGCAAGGCAAACCAATACGTGGCCGTGGTTGCTGAAATAGGTCCATTCACCCATGTTCCGACCCTCTTTTTCAACCGTTTGCGCCCCGCCAGCGGGCGTGGTTTATAGATGAAGTATATTTCGTGTTTAATATTTCTTCAAATTTACGGCTTCGAACGATGAGCCTGTTCAAGGGCGACAGGTCTCTTTGCAAGGTTCCTTGGCAAAAAACAGGCCGGCACACCGCAGCGCGCAGTGTCCGGCCTGTCATCATTACAATCCACCCTGCCTGCAGGGCGAAAGGCTGTGTTGTTTATTCCTTACCGGCGCCGATCAGGTGCTCCTGGAAGAACAGGACCACCGCCTGCTGGTACACATCACGGTTTTCTTTCTTGCGGTAGCCGTGGCCTTCGTTCAGGGCGTTCATGTACCAGACCGGCTGGCCGGCCTCGCGCAATGCCTTGACGATCTGCTCGGCCTCGGTGACCGGCACACGCGGGTCGTTCTGACCCTGCACGACGAACATGGGAACGGCGATTTTCTCGACGTTGTTCAGCGGGCTGATCGCCTCCAGGTGCTTGCGCATTTCCGGGTCGCGCTCGTCACCGTACTCCACGCGCCGCAGGTCACGGCGATAGCTCTGGGTGTTTTCCAGGAAGGTGACGAAGTTGCTGATCCCGACGATGTCGACCGCGGCTTTCAGTCGGTCGCTGTAATGCACGGCGCTCGCCAGCACCATGTAGCCGCCGTAGCTGCCGCCGAACACCGCGACGCGATCCGCGTCCAGGTCCGGCTGGGTCTCGATCCAGTCCAGCAGCGCGCCGATATCTCGCACCGAGTCTTCACGCTTGAAACCGTTGTCCAGCGCGCGGTAGCTCTTTCCGTAGCCGTCGGAACCGCGCACATTGGGTTCGATGACCGCTGCGCCCAGTTTCCGGACCCACATCTGGGTGGTACTGGAGAACATCGGGCGGGCCTGGGCTTCCGGTCCGCCGTGAATGTCGATGATCACGGGGTGCGGGCCTTCGCCTTCCGGCCGGTAGACCCAGGCCGGAATGGAGTCCGGGCCGCCCTTGCCGCTGTCGAACGTCGGGAAGCGGACCAGTTCCGGAACCGCGAAGCGGTCGGTGTCGAGCCGGCCGACCTCGCTGAATGTCCAGCGCGTCAGCTTGCCGTAATCCAGCGGCCCGTCGCCGAGTTCCAGCGTAAAGGAATCGCTGGGCGTCTGCGGCGTGTTCAGCGTCATGCCGAGACGGCTGCCGTCCGGGCTGAACTCGAGGCTGCCCACGAGACCCGTTGGCAGGCCGTCGACGGCCGCGAATTCATGGCTGACCGGGTCCATCAGGTACAGGCGGGAGAAGCCGTTTTCGTTGACGGTGAACGCGCCGCGTTTTCCGTCTTCGCTCATCGCGCCGCCCTCGACGTCCCAGGGAATGTCTTTGGTGATGATCTTCGGCTCGGCGCCTTCCTCGAGCGACTGCCAAGCCAGTTGCTTGAACTCACCCCTGCGATCGGTGACGAAGAAAAAGCCGGTGCCCGCGGGGTCGAAGCCCATTGCGAGGTTCGCACCGCCGTTTTCCGGGTCGCCGGCCAGCATGCGGATTGCACCGCTTTCGAGATCCAGCAGGTGAACCCGGGAATCCATGTTGCCGACGAAGTTCACCACCAGGAGCTGTGCTTTATCCGGTGCGAAATCCATCGGACCCCACCAGGTGCCGTCGGGCGATTCGAGCACGATCTTCGCGGTTTCGGGGTTGTCGATTTCCATCATCCAGATGTCGTTCGACGCGCCGTTGCGCCGTGTGCTCTGGTAAGCGATCCGCTCCCCGTCACGGCTCCAGACAACCGCGCCGTTGCGCGACTCGCCGTCGGTCAGCATGGTCGCGTCATCGAGACTGGCCGGATCGAGCAGGAAAATCTGGGAGAATTCGCTGCCGCCGGCGTCCATGGTGAACACCATCTTTGAACCGTCCGGCTGGCGTGATAGCCCGCCGACGGGCTCGTCGAAGAAGGTCAGCTGGGTCCGGGCGCCGCCCGGGCGGGCCACGTAGTGGATCTGGCTGACGTCACCAAAACGCGTGGCGATGAAAATACCCTCGCCATCGACGTCCCAGCCGCGAAAAGCCGCGCTGCGCGTGTTCTGGTAACGGTTGAGATCCGCGACAACCGACGGCGGAATCGGCGGCACGTCCTCCATTACCAGGTTGCCGTTGTTCGCCTCGCTGCGCGTGACGTCCGCAACGAGCGCCGCGCTCAGCCCCAGGACCGCGATTCCGGCGGCCGCAAGAAAGGTTTTTTTCATCGTGTTTCTCACTTTGAATATTTTCATGGATCGATGGCGGTCGCAGGCGCGACCGCCAAAAACACAGAGGTTATCCTCACATCACGGATCGGGACAGTGCCATCAGTACCGTTCCAGGCCTGCGCGCAGTCAGATCGCGGCCGCCAGTTCCGTTCCCTGCCTGATCGCCCGCTTGGCGTCCAGCTCGGCGGCCACGTCAGCACCCCCGATCAGGTGCACCGTCACACCCGCCCGCTGCAACGGCTCCTGCAGGTCGCGCCGCGGGCTCTGACCGGCGCAGATGATCACGTTGTCCACTTCCAGCAGCTTCTCTTCGCCGTCGTGCCGAATGTGCAGCCCGGCATCGTCGATGCGCCGGTATTCGACGCCGCCCATCATGTTCACACCGCGCTTGTTCAGGCTGAGCCGATGGATCCAACCCGTGGTCTTGCCGAGCCCCTTGCCCGGCTTGCTCTGCTTGCGCTGCAGCAGCCAGATCTCCCGGGCCAGCGGCTCCGGCCTTGCCTTGATGCCCTCGATACCGCCGCGCGCCTCCAGTTCGAGATCGATACCCCACTCGCGTGCAAATTCCTCGATACGGGGGAACTGCGGTTCCTCGCGGGCCTCGGAGCCGAGGAATTCGGCCATGTCGAAACCAATCCCGCCAGCGCCGATGATGGCGACTCGGCGCCCTACCTCCGCGCCCCCGGCCAGCACGTCGATGTAACCCCGTACTTTCGAATGATCGATCCCTTCGATATCCGGTGTCCGGGGCGTCACGCCGGTCGCGAGCACCACCTCGTCATAGCCGGCCAGGTCTGCAGCGGATACCGGGGTGTTCAGGTGCACGTCCACACCCTTCAGCTCCAGCTGCCTGCCGTAGTATTTCAAGGTCTCGTAAAATTCTTCCTTGCCCGGAATGCGCTTGGCCATGTTGAATTGGCCGCCGATACGGTCAGCGGCGTCGAACAAAGTGACCCTGTGCCCGCGGCCCGCCGCCGTACAGGCAAAAGCCATTCCGGCCGGCCCGGCGCCGACGACCGCCAGCGACTTCGCTTCCCTGGCCGGCTCGATCAGCAGTTCCGTTTCATGACAGGCCTGCGGATTGACCAGGCAGGACGCGACCTTGTTTTCAAACGCGTGGTCGAGACAGGCCTGGTTGCAGGCGATACAGACATTGATTTCGTCCGCCCGGCCCTCGGCCGCCTTGCGCACGAATTCCGCGTCCGCCAGCAGCGGGCGCGCCATGGAGACCATGTCGGCGTCACCGTCAGACAGGATTTTTTCAGCGACGTCCGGGGTATTGATCCGGTTGGTGGCGACGACCGGCACGCTGACCTCGCCGCGCAGCTTGCGCGTCACCCAGCTGAAGCCGCCGCGCGGAACCATCGTCCCGATCGTCGGGATGCGCGCTTCGTGCCAGCCGATACCGCTGTTGATGATGGTCGCTCCGGCCGCTTCGACTGCCTTCGCCTGGGCAACGATCTCGTCCCATGCGTTGCCGTCCGGAACGAGGTCGAGCAGCGAAAGGCGGTAGATAATGATGAAATCCGGGCCGGCCGCTTCGCGAACGGCGCGCACGATTTCAACCGCGATACGAAAACGGGCCTCGGTGCCGCCGCCCCAGGCGTCCTTGCGCCTGTTCACCCGCGGTGTGGTGAACTGGTTGATGAAATAGCCTTCCGAACCCATCACCTCGACGCCGTCGTAACCGGCGCGTTTTGCGAGTTTTGCCGCGCGGGCGAAGTGGCGGATCTGTCTTTTGACGCCCCGCTCGGAGAGCGCCCTTGGCCGGAACGGCGTAATCGGTGAGCGGATCGCGGAGGGCGCCACGATGAACGGGTGATAGCCGTAGCGCCCGGTGTGCAGGATCTGCATGCAGATTCGGCCGCCCTCGGCATGCACGGCCGCGGTCACCTTGCGATGCCGCGCGACCTGCCAGGGGCCGATGAGCGATCCGCCGAACGGCTTGACCCAGCCGGCGATGTTGGGCGCCACGCCACCGGTAACCATCAGACCGACGCCGCCGGCCGCGCGTTCTGCAAAATACGCCGCGAGACGGTCGTAATCCTTCGCACGGTCTTCGAGCCCGGTATGCATGGAGCCCATCAGGACGCGGTTTCTCAGCTGCACAAAGCCCAGGTCGAGGGGTTCGAGCAAATGCGGATACGGTGGGTTCACGGCTTATTCTCCCAGCCGGCGGGCCAGCGCCGCCAGCAGTTTTCGTACACGGGTCATGGGTTCGCGCAACGTGGCGGCGATATCGTCCTCGCTGATGCTTTCGCTACGCACCCCCGCGGCCCAGTTGGACACCACCGCCAGGCCGGCGTAATCGAGGCCCAGTTCGCGGGCCAGCCCGGCTTCCGGCAGCGAGGTCATCCCTGCCAGGTCGCAGCCGGCGCGCCTTGCCATTTCGATCTCCGCCGCGCTCTCGAGACGCGGGCCCTGGAACACGGCGACACAGCCGCCGTCCACGATGGCCGTATTTGAATCAGCGGCGGCGCGAAGCAGTTCCCGGCGCAGCGGCCCCTCGTAAGGGTGAGTGAAATCGACGTGCACCAGCGGAACGTCCGGTGAGTCGTGAAACGTATGCTCGCGCCCCCAGGTGAAATCGACCAGTTGGTCCGAGGCCGCCAGCGTGCCGGGAGCGTATCGCTCCGTAATGCCGCCAACCGCGGAAACGGCGAGCACCTGCTGTGCACCGGCCTCGCGCAGCGCCCAGATGTTGGCCCGGTAGTTCACGCAATGCGGCGGGTACACGTGCGGGTCGCCGTGGCGCGGCAGGAACAGCAGCTTGACGGGCCCCTCCTGCATGAGCCGGATCGGGGCCGACGGCCGTCCGTACGGCGTTTCGATCTCCAGTTCGTCGACCGGGCCTTCGACCCGGGTCAGCCCGGTACCGCCGATCAGGCCCAGTGTTTTTTCGGCGGCCATCACGCGTCCTCCAGCGCCCGGATTTCGTCGAGCTGCCGCCAATGCTCATACGCATCCATGCCGCAGCCGAAGATGTACTTGTCTTCGACCTCGAGACCAATGAAGCGCGGCTTGCGCTCCGTGGTCGGCCGGTCATGGATCTTGCGCACCAGCACGGCGCTCTCGACCGAACGCGCGTTGCGGGACTTGCAGTAATTTTCGATCATTTCCAGCGTCAGGCCGATGTCGTAGATATCATCCACAACGAGCACGACCTGATCCTGCAGGTTGAGCCGCGGCGGCACGCGAAAATCGATTTCCCCCCCCTCGGTCGCGCCGGCGTAGCGCGATGCGTGCACGAAATCGATTTCAAACGGCATCTTGAGACGCGGGGCCAGCCAGGCCGCCGGGAACACGGCCCCGGTCATCACGATCAGCATGATCAGCGTCGTGTCGCCGTAGTATTCATTGATTTTCGAAGCCATGCGTTCCACGGCGTCCTGCACCTCTTCACGACCGACCAGCGGCGTCGACCGCTCCAGGATCGCTCTCGGGTCCGGTTGAATTTTCATCACGTCTCCTTTTGCTCTGTGGCGGGCAGCAACCCTTCGAGTTCCGGCTCACCCTGCAGCCTTACCGTGCGCGTCGGGAAGGCGATGGATGCGCCGTGCGCCTCGATGATATCCGCTATCTTCAACAACACGTCCTGCTTCACGGCGTGGTAGTGCTGCCAGTTCGTGGTATGCGTCAGGCAGTAAATGAAAAAATCCAGCGACGAATCGGCGAAAGCGTTGAAATGCACCATCAGCGTTTGCGAGGTGTCGATTTCGGGGTGTGACCGCAGCATTTCACGCACTTCATCCGTAATCGCCTGCACCTGGCCGATATCGTCATAGCGCAGACCGATGGTCTCGTAGATGCGCCGGTGGGTCATGCGCGACGGGGTTTCGACCGCGGCAGTCGTGAACAGCGCGTTGGGCACATAGACCGGACGCCGATCGAACTTGCGGATCACGGTCTGGCGCCAGCCGATGTCCTCCACCGTGCCCTCGATGCCCTGATCCTTGAGCAGCACCCAGTCCCCGATACCGAAGGGGCGGTCGATAAAGACCGTGACGCCGCCGAAAAAGTTGGCCAGCAGGTCGCGTGCGGCCAGGCCGACCGCGAGACCGCCGATACCGCCCGCGGCCATCAGGCCGGCGATGTTGAAGCCCAGCGTATCCATCGCGACCAGCGAAACCGTGATGATCACGGTGATGCGCATGATGCGGGCCAGTGCGCGAACCGTCGTGCGGTCCGCTTTGCGCTCCCCTTTGCGCGACTGCTCGATGATTTTGTTTTCGACGTTGCGAATGAACCCGACCAGGAACCAGGCCAGCGCGTACAGCACGCCCACCTGCCGGATGCGTACGATCAGGTCTTCCCCGAAGTCACCGGTCCCGTCGAACAGCGGCATCACGCCGGCGGCGAAGCTGATGCCCAGCAGCCAGATCAGCAGGGTCAGCGGACGCACCGCGGCGTCAAATACCGCGTCGTCCCAGCTGTTTTTCGTTTCCTTGACGACCTTTCCCAGCCGACGCATCACCAGGCGCTGCACGAAATCCAGTAGCAGCGCACCGAGCACGAACAGGAATACGGTCAAAGCCCAGGGCTGAAGCCCGGTCCATCCGGCGACGGTTTCCGCCCATTCATTGATCAGTTCCATGCGTTCAACTCCAGGACGCCCCCAGGCGCTCCAGGCTGCTGCGCCAGTATTCCCATTCCCTGATTCCTTCGCTTTTCACTGCGGCCAACTGCTGCCTGTCGATGGCGGCCCGGCCATACAGCGGCTCAACCGGCGAGCCCGCTTGCAGTAACGGCTCGGGCGGATCATCCATCAGGGCCTGCGCATCTTCCGGCTGGCAGACCAGCACGACATCGCAGCCTGCGCCGAGACAGTTTTCGACCCGTTCGCGCACACTGCCGGCCGCCCTGGCGGCGTGCATACCCAGGTCGTCCGAGATCACTACGCCCCGGTAGCCGAGCTCGGCACGCAGGATATCCTGCAGCCAGGTCTTTGAATAACCCGCTGGCAGCCGGTCGACGCGAGGATAGACGACGTGGGCGATCATCAGCGCATCCAGCAGCGGCATCAACTCGTGAAACGGCTGCAGATCGCTTTGGCGGATCTCGTCGAGCGGCCGGTCGTCGCTGACGTCATCGACGTGCGAGTCGGCCACCACGGAGCCGTGGCCCGGAAAGTGCTTGCCGGTGCATTTCATGCCGGCGTCGCGCATGCCGGCCAGGTAGGAGCGCCCCAGCGACACGACCACTTCCGGATCGGCCGAAAAAGAACGGTCTCCGATCACCCGGCTGCCGCGGTCCAGGTCGAGCACCGGGGCAAAGCTCAGGTCGATACCGGTGACGAGCATTTCCATCGCCATGACCCGCCCGTGGCGGTAAGCCATGTCCAGCGCCTTGACCGGGTCGGAGTCATGCAGCCGGCCCAGCACGCCCAGCGGCGGCAGGCGGGTAAAACCCTCGCCGTCGAGGCGCTGCACGCGCCCGCCCTCCTGGTCGATGCAGACCAGCGGGCGCGGTTCACTCGCCACATGCAGTTCGGCGGCCAGGCCCTCGACCTGCTCGCGGCCCTCGTAGTTGCGGCTGAACAGCACGATACCGCCCACCAGCGGGTGCTGCAGCCACTCGCGTGTCTGCTCGTCGAGCCCCGGTCCGGGCAAACCGATCAATACGGGCCCGCCGGCCATCTATTTTTTTCCTCCGGGTCTCTCGAACAAGGCCATCGATTCGACGTGACCGGTGTGCGGAAACATGTCCATCACCCCCGCGCCTTTCAGCGTGAAGCCATGCTCGTGGACCAGGATGCCGGCGTCGCGCGCCAGGCTCGCCGGGTGGCAGGAAACGTACACCAGGCGCCGTGCGCCGCTGGCCGCCACGTGCGGAAGGATGAACTCGGCGCCGGAACGCGGCGGATCCACCAGGACCTTGTCGTAACCGCCCCTGAGCCAGGGCGCGCCTTCCGGCTCCTGCGCCAGGTCAGCGACGAAGAACCCGGCGTTTTCCAGGCCGTTGCGCTTAGCGTTGGCGCTGCCTTTGCGCACCAGTTCCGCATCGCCCTCGACACCCACGACGCTGGCGCAGCGGGTCGCAATCGGCAGGGTGAAATTGCCCAGGCCGCAGAACAGGTCGAGAACCCGGTCTTGCGGGCCCGGATCGAGCAACTCCAGGGCGCGGGCGACCATCAGGCGGTTCATCTCGCCGTTGACCTGGATGAAATCGGACGGACCGAAAGCGAGTTCCAGGCCAAAGTCCGGAAATCCGAAACCGAGACCCACTGTTTCCGGTTCCAGCGCACGAATCGTCGCCGGCCCGCCCGGCTGCAGCAACACGGCGATTCCGCTGCTGCGGGCAAAATCGCGCAGCCGCTCCGTATCCGAGCCGGACAAGGGTTCCAGGTGGCGAAAAACCAGTGCGCAGCGGGAGTCGCCGCAGGCGACCTCGATCTGCGGAATGCTGCGCCGGGCTTCCATCGACAGGATGAGTTCAGAGAGCCGCTGCAGTTCGGAGGCAATCCTCGGATCGAGCACGTGGCATTCACTCATGTCCGCCACGAAAGCCCCGTAGCGTTCGCGAAAACCGACCAGCACGCGCTCTTTCTTGTGCACGTAGCGCACCGACAGCCGCGCTTTGCGCCGGTAGCCCCACAGCGGGCCGGACAGGGGCTCCCAGATCTCCTCGGGAGTGACCTTACCGATGCGCGCCAGGTTCTGTTCCAGCGTACGCTGCTTGTACTCGATCTGCTTCATGGGCTCCAGGTGTTGCAGTGAGCAACCCCCGCACTGGCCGAAGTGGGGACAAACCGGCTCGATGCGGTCCGGTGAAGGCTCCAGGATTTCAATCGTTTCGCCTTCGTCGTAACGGCGCCTGCGGCCGGTCAGGCGCGCAGACACGCGTTCGCCGGGCAGCCCGCCGTGAATGAACACCGTTTTTTCTTCGTGCGTGGCGACACCGCGACCGTCGTGGCTGAGATCCTCGATGGTCGTCTCAAAGGATTCCCTGGGGAACTTGCGTCGTCTGCGACGGCTCATGGATCCTCGCTGCGCTGCGGTGCCGGTTTCCTGTTGTGTATGGTGCGGGCTACTTTCTCTGCCACGCCCCGTCCGGGCGCTGGAAGTACCATCCGGGCCGCGCGTTTCTCACCCACTCCCGCGACCAGGTTTCGCGCACGTCACTCTCCCACTCCGGGCGCCCGTTGGCCACGGCGATTTCTCGGTAAACCGCGTTGCGGTCCCGGTTTTCTTCCGCCACGACACGTTCCAGCAAACGCCGTTGATCCAGCCCGACCGCGGCGCGGTCTCTTATGCTGATCAGCCCGTCTGCCGTGAAACCGATGGCGCCCGCATCGAACCAGCTGCTGAGATGCGTGCGCTGACGCTCCGCCATGCGTTGCTTGATGGCGTTGACCTGCGGCGTGTTGATCTTGAAATCCGGCTGCTGAGCGACCGCGCTCGGCACGACGAAATCGAGCACACCGACGGCGGCCAGGTAAATGACGTTACCCGGCAGGTTCAGTGGATCGAGCAGCGCCCCTTCATCGTTGCGCTCCTCCCCGAGCACCTCTTCGACGAACGCTTCGGCAGCCCGTTCCGCCTCCGCTGAAGGGAAATAGACGTTGATCGTGACGCAGGACACCAAGGCGGTTGCCAGCACCGAGAAAAACAGGATTTTGAACTTGCCCACGCGCTGCTCCGAGAGTGGTTTTGAAGAAAGTCGATTCTATCAGGTTGTCAAGAGTCCGGCGCGCCGCCCAGCTGCACGGTCGGCTCGCTGCTCAGATTCGCCAGGTTCTCCATCATGCGCGTCCAGTCGACGCTGCGATTCCAGGCGCGGACGGTGATTCGGGGAATGCCGGCCCCTTCCAGCAGGAGCACGCTCTCACCGTCGTCATCGAGGCCGGTGATGTGACAGATATAATTTTCCAGCCGGCATCCCAGCGCCAGGCGCCGGTAGGAAAACGACTGGAACATGCGAATGATCGGACTGGACAATGCGGCGGTTCCGCTGCCGCCGCCGATGGCGGTGAGGTTGCGCACGGCCCGGCGGGAAATCGAGCGCGCGCTGTCCTGGTCCTCGGGTGTGCCCAGCCAGGCGTCAAAGGAAACCGGTCGCCAGTCCAGCAGCCGCAGCGCGTCGACACGACCGTCCAGCCGTCCCCCGATCGTGCCGAACTCGAAGGTGCTTGTGACCTGCTCGAGGTCGAGGTTCCTGATCTGAATATCGGCCGCCAGGCTGGGCAGCACGCCGAAAAGACGCTCGGCAGACAGGCCGCCGACCGTGACTTCGCCATCGAAAATTTCAAAGCGCATCTCGCCGTCGGCCCGAAGCACACCCGCATCGAGCCGGACCCGGGGAATCTCTCCACTCAGCCTGCCGTCAAATCGCGGCCAGCCAAACGCCGTGGTCAGCCGTGCCATGTCGATCCCGGCCAGCTTCGCCTGCATTTCAAAGCGCGATTCGGCCCTGGCCGCGGCCGGGCTTCCCGGCATGACGTAACGCAGGCGGTCAATTTGCAGCTGGCCGCCCAGCACGTCCAATCGCAACGGGCTGGCAAGCGCGAAAGCGCCCGGCGTCGTGTCCAGCAGCGCTGAGCCTGCGCCCAGGTTGATTCGTTCGAACAGCAAGCCCGACCAGCTGACCGCCGACTGGCTGCTTTCGTCACCGGGCCTGAGCCGGGTTGAAAGGCCGGTCAGGGCAAAGCGATCCCGCCGCACGTCGACAATGCTGAGGTCCGATACGTCCAGGTTGCCGGACTCGACCCTTGATTGCGTCAGCGTGCCCGACCACCGCACCCCCCCGGTCATCTCCAGCCCGTCGAGCATCCAGGCCGCGGCGAACGGCTCGATGTAGCGCCGGTAGGCGCCAGGAAAGCCCAGGTCGAGTTGGCGGACTTCAACCGCCCACTCGCCGCCGTCATTCGGGACCAGGCGCGCATCGACATGCAACGCGCCATCGTCCTGAATCTTTACCGCTGCGCTTTCAAGGCCGCTCGCCGCCCATTGCGGCAGCAATCGAAAATCGATCGGCGATGCGGAGAAATCGCCGTAGAACTGGTCAATCAGCACCTGGCCGGAAGCCAGGCGGCCTTCCGCTTCGACGAACACGTCGTCGCCGAACCGCACGTCGGCGGCGATTTCCAGGTCAAGGTCTGCACCGGCGAAACGGCCTTCCGGAGAATCGAAGGAAATGCCGTCGAAAACCATTTCGAGCGCCATGGCGTCGCCATTGTCCGGGTCCAGCGGGTAAACCGCACAGCCGCTGATGCTCCCGCTGCGGGTCCATGGACTCCCCTCGATCGGCCACTCGCTGCGCAGCAGCTTCTCGATCGCCGACGAGGCCGCATCGAGGCACAGTGAATGGCTCCCGCGCGCGCTGGAATACCGCCAATTTGCTTCCAGGCCGCGGAATTCGGCCGTTCCCGAGGCCTGCATTTCGTCGGCGTCTTGCTCGACCTGCTCCAGCCTTCCGGCCAGAACCGAAGGGCCGAGCAAGGGTTCGCGCCCCGCGTCGGCGACACGTTCCACGGTCAGGCTGAACACGCCGTCTTCTGCAAGTTCCAGCTGCAGTCCCTCGATTCGCCTGTCTTCCCACTCGATGGCAGCGGCTTGAAAGCGAACCGCGGGCCATTGAGGCGGCATCGGCGCCTCGGCGCAAAGAGGCTCTGTCAAAGCGCCCAAAAAAACAGCGAGCAGCAGGGGGGCACAGCTCCAGCTTGCGACTGTCGACTGATTCATTTGCGGCAAAGGCTGGTGATCCGGCGCTCGAATTCCTCGTCGTCACCGAGAATGTCGAAGTGTTTTTCCATGTACTTATAGGCTTTTTCCCGGGCGTATTTGTCGAGCCTCGGGTCGCTGTCAAGAACGCCCATGATCCGGTCCCGATTGTTGAGCGATTTGCGCCGTGCTGGCTCCAGGTAGTCGTTGTGAGCACAAAGGCTCTTGATTGTGTCTTTCGTCAGGCAACTGTTTCCACGGTGCAGATACCGTCAGCTTGAGATTTGTCTCTTCAACGAACCATCCCGCTGGCGTTCCATTTTCGGCAGCAACAGGCTGCGGCAGGAATGCGATTGCCAGCAACGGGGCAACCAGCCATTTTTTCAACCGAAGGATGATGGGGAGTTGAGACATAGCGATTGCCGGCTTGTTGCATGCAGAGGCGATCAGTATACAAAACGTGCTGACAAAAACCGTTCGCCCGACGTTCAAGGACTCTCCCGAAAAATGCAATCACGGCAGAGTGTAAGGGCTGGCGATCAGGGCAGCGCCGTGCAGGAGATCTTCGCGTTTCCCATGGGTATTTCGGCGGCTGCAGCGCCACCCGGCGTCAGCGGCGGCATGCGCGAGGAAACCCGCTTCACCGCCTGGCCGAGCCGCCACTCGTAAATCGTCGAAAACGCGAGCACCCGGGGAATATAGTCACGGGTTTCAAAATAGGGCAGCGTATCGATCCAGATGGCGGGGTCGTCGGTCGCCTCGCCGCCGATCCAGCGTTCGACCGCGTTCGGCCCGGCGTTGTAGGCGCCGGTGGCCAGAACCGGGTTGCCGTGAAAGCGTTCCAGCAGGTCCCCGAGGTATGCCGTTCCGAATCGGACGCTCGTTTCCGCAACCAGGAGTTCCGCCCTGCCCCCGTATTCGAACGAGTGCTTGCGCGCGAGCCGGGTCGCCGTCCCCGGCGTGATCTGCATCAGGCCGCGGGCGCCCGCATGCGAGATCGCATCTTCGGCCAGTGCGCTTTCCGCGCGCATCAGCCCCAGGACCCAGCTGGGGTCCACGCCGTTATCGTCCGCCTGTGCGCTCACCAGCGCCCGGTAACCCAGCGGGAAGCGCCATTCGTACCACCTGGAGTCACCGCTGTTTCCCAGCGCGAAGATCGCCATGTCCGGCCAGTCTGCCCGGACCGCCACCGCCGCCGCGGCGCGCAGCCCGGCGTTGTCCAGGCCGCGCACGGCCCGGCCCCATTCACCGCGGGCCCAGTCCGACAACCCCACCAACCGCAACTCCAGCGCACGGTCGACGCCTTCTCTTTTCAGGAAGCGGCCGATGTCTGATTCCGCCACATTCGGCGCCTCCGGGCAGATCGCGTACGGCAGGCCCAGGTGATCGGCCGCCAGGAAACCGTAGTAGTTGGCGCGCAATGCCAACTGTTCCATGCCGGCACGGCCTTCCGCCACGGCTCCGGACTCGTTACGGGCACGCGCGATCCAGTAGAGCCAGCGCGAATCGTCCTGCAGTTCCGGCGGCATCGCGGCGATGCTTTCGATGACCCCACGCCAGTCTTCCTGCAGAAGCTGGTGCCGCACCCACCATTCCAGCAGTTTCCCGTCCCGAAACGCAGCGGGGACCGCGTGCATGCGATCGTCGGTATTCGGCGACCGGCCCACGGCGGACCACAGGGCCAGCCCGGCGAGCACGGCGCCCCGCTCCGTCTCGCTCCAGCCGATCGCTCCGTCCAGCGCCAGGAATATCTCCCAGGCGCGATCCGGATCGTCGCGGGCCAGGCGGCCAAGACCGGACTGGACGATGGTCCGGCCCTTTTCAGAGTCCGGCCAGCGCGACGCGGCATCCAGCTGCCTGTAGCCTTTCCGGTCCTGCTGCAGCCAGCGCTCGGCCCACGCCCGGTCGTCCTCGTCCATGAAACGCACGATGTACCGCGCCAGCTTCCGTTCGCGCACCTCCATCGCAAGCCCGAAACGCTCCCAGGCCAGTCCACTGTTGATCCCGCCCTGCTGCTTGAGCCAGGCGAAAACCGGGTCACAGGCGTCGGGCTGCGACTCACCTTTTGTCCACAGCGCCCGGGCGACGGGCAGCAGGCCATCGGTCGCTCCGGTCTGAATGCGTGCATTGGCAAAGTGGCAGCGCACCTCGGTATCCTGGGATTTCGCGCCGTGCTTGAGCACCGCACCCCATTGGCCGCGTTCACCCAGGGAACGGAGCCAGGCGGTTTCCAGCCCCGCAGCAAACGCCCAGTCGCGGTGTGCTTCGAGAAACCCGGACATTTCCGCCTCACCGGCGCTGCGGCGGCGGTGCCTGAGGTCTTCGTAGCGCAGGTAAGGATGGAGGATGTAACCCGCGAGGCTGTCGAGCGAGTGCTCGAGTGACTGCCGGTCACCTTTTCTCGCCCCCTCCCATGCCGCGCTGAACGCAGCACGCTGCCCGGCCAGGTCAATTTCTTCCGCCAGCACGCGCGGAACACCCGGCCACAGTGCGACCAGCAAGGCCGCCAGGAAGATGCGAGCGGGCCTGAGCCTGCCAAAACCGGCACGCTGCGTAACGCGCCGGCACGCAGGATAAAGCGTCAGGGGATTCACTTGAACAGAATAGGAAAATGACCCGGCATCGACAAGGGGCAAATTGGGGTTGTATCATCGTTTCATGCGCCCCGGCGCAGCAGCAGTAAAGGGGAATCCATGAAAAACCGTCAAAGCACCCGTGATACGCGGGTCCTGGTGGTCGACGATCACGCGGCCAGCCGTCACTGCACCCTTGCCGCGTTGCGTCGCTGCGGCTGCAGTGTCAAGCCGGCGCGCAGCCTGGCGGAAGCGGTGGTCGCGGCCGCCGACTGGCTGCCCGCCACCGTGCTGACTGACTGGCAGCTTGGCGACGGGACGGGCGCCGGGGTCGTGCAGGCCATCCGGAGCCGTTGGCCGCGATCGCGGGCGAAACCGCGCTTCCTGCTGCTGAGCGGAAGCCGTGCCGACGCCCTTCCTGCCGACGCGCACGACTGCGGCTTTACGAAGATCATGCAAAAACCGGTAGCGCCCGAGGAACTCGCCCGCGCCGTCGGCGCGGAAATTTCCACCCAGCGCCATTCCGGCAACGGCAGCGGGACAATGCGCCGCCTGCTGCGGCAGGATCTGACCTCGGGACTCGACCGGCTGGAATTCATGATCGCGAACCGGCAATTACGGGATGCCGCCGGCCTCGTGCACCGCATGACCGGGGGAAGCGCCATGGCGGGAGCGACCCGACTGGAAATCGCGTTACGCAAACTCGAAGACGTGCTGCGTGAGAATCCCGGACCGGAACAGGCGGCCGCGGCGTGGTGCAGCGCACGCCGCGAGGCGCTCGATTTTCTTTGCGGGCTGCGCTCCCTTCAGGGCGCCTGAACCGCGGCCTTCATCTCGACCACCGCGGCCTCGAGGCCGACGAAAATGGCGCGCGCCACGATGGAATGACCGATATTCAGTTCCGTCATGTAAGGCAGCCTGGCGACGGGCCGCACGTTGTCCAGGTTCAGGCCGTGACCGGCATTGATCTGCAGGCCGAGTTCGTGTCCTGCATGGCAGGCAGCCACGAGCCGTTCCAATTCCGCCTCCTGTTGCGCGCCGGTCGCGTCGGCATAAGCCCCGGTATGCAGCTCCACCACCGGCGCGCCGACGTCGGCCGCGGCTTCGAGCTGATCACGGTCTGGGTCAATGAACAGCGAGACCCGGACGCCGGCATCGCCCAGGCTGGACACCGCCTGCGCCACGGCGGAACGGCTCGACACCACGTCGAGCCCGCCCTCTGTCGTCAGTTCCTGGCGCTTTTCCGGCACCAGGCAGGCATCGTGCGGCCGGTGTTCCAGGCCGATAGCGATCATTTCCGGCGTGACCGCCATCTCCAGGTTGATGCGCGTTCCTTCCAGTGCACAAAGTTGCTGAACGTCCGAATCCTGGATATGCCGGCGGTCCTCGCGCAGGTGCACGGTAATCGCGTCGGCGCCGCCGCGCAGGGCGTATTTTGCCGCCTCGACCACCGAGGGATAGCGCGTTCCGCGCGCCTGCCGAACCGTGGCGACATGGTCGATATTGACTCCGAGAAGCACTCTGTTGCTCATTTGTTCATTTTTCTCCGGTTTCAGATTTCCTGAAACAGTGACTGTGAATTCAGCGGCCGGCCGCCCAGGTGATGAGCGATCCACCGCCGCATCAGCCGCTTCAGCTCTCCGTAATGGCGCGGCTCGATGCGACCGGATTGTAGCGCCAGCAGCGCTTCTCCGGAAACCAATTGTTCTTTTCGATCGTCCGGGCGCTGCTCGCGGACCGGTCCGCTTTCGGGAAGGAAGCGGTAAAACGAACCGGCCTCGACCGGTTCCAGCGTCGTGTGCACTCGATCCAGCCGCAGCCCGAAACCCGCCGCCTCCAGCAACTGCACTTCGAACACCCGCAGCGGCGGCTGCGGCGACTCGTCGCCGGCGAGCGCGCCCAGCAGTTCGCGGTAGCGGTCGAACAGCCCGGGGTGCGGGTCCGACCGCTGCAGGAACCGCATCAGCAGTTCGTTCGCGTAGATGCCGCAGAACAGCGGTTCGGCAGACAGGGGCGGCGGTGAGGCGACCTGGTCGGCGCCGGTCAGCGTGCCCATCTCGCCTTTCTGACTCCAGCTGAGCAGCAGCGGCCGGAACGGCTGCAGCATGCTTTTCCAGCGGGAGCGCGCGCCGCGAGCGCCGCGCGCCACCAGTGCGACCCGCCCCTGCTCGCGCGTCAGCGCCTCGAGAATCAGGCTCGACTCGCGAAACTGCCGCGCGTGCAGGATGTAGGAGGGTTCGAGTTGGTAGCGCACCGCCAGATTATACTCAGCCCGCGTTCAGGCGCAGCGAAACAGCGGTCAGTCCTCGAAGCCGAACTGCTTCAGCGCCCGTTCGTTGTCCGACCAGTCCTTGCTGACTTTCACCCACATGCGCACGAAGATTTTTTCTTCGAACATCTCTTCCAGTGCGCGACGCGAGCGGGTGCCGACCTGCTTCAGCACGTCACCGCCCTTGCCGATGACGATCTGTTTCTGGCTGTCCCGTTCCACCCAGACGATCGCGCCGATGCGAAGCAGTCCTTTTTCGCGCCTGAATTCCTCGATTTCCACCGTCAGCGAGTACGGCAGTTCCTGGTGCAGGCGAAGCATCAACTGTTCGCGGATCAATTCCCCGGCCAGGAACCGCTCGCTGCGGTCGGTGAACTGGTCCTCGTCGTAGAACGGCCGGGAGAACGGCAGGCGCTCGAGCACCCGGTTTTCGAGATCCTCGACACCGTCACCGGCCGTGGCGGCGATCAGCAGCACCTCTTCGAAACGCCCGCTCTTGACCTGCTTGTCGAGAAAAACCAGCAATTCGCGCTTGTTCGGAACCAGGTCGATCTTGTTGACCACGAGCACCACCGGCACGTTGGCTTCCGCCAGCGTGCGGGCCACGTTCTCGTCCTGCCGGGTCCAGCGCCCGGCTTCGATCAGGAAGAGCACCAGGTCGACATCGTGGACCGCCGCGCGGGCGATCCGGTTCATGTAGCGATTCAGCGCTTTTTTGGCCGCCAGGTGGATCCCCGGCGTATCGACGTAGATGACCTGTCCGCGCCCGGTGGTCTTGATGCCCACGATCTGCTGGCGGGTGGTTTGCGGCTTGGCCGTGACGATACTCAGTTTCTGACCGAGAATGCGGTTCATCAGGGTGGACTTGCCGACGTTCGGCCGCCCGACCAGCGCCACGTAGCCGCAGCGGTATTGTTCCGCAGCTGTTTCGTTCACCGGCTCATATCCGCCAGCAATTCCAGTACCAGCGCGGCCGCCGCCTGCTCGGCGGCAGAGCGGCTGCTGCCCGCGGCCTCGCTGCGCGTTCCGTCCTCGAGCTCGCAGGAAACATGGAAGGTCTTGTCGTGGGGCGGGCCCAGCTCGGACACCAGCGCATAAACCGGCAGGGGGCGGTCTGCGGCCTGCAGTTTTTCCTGCAGGCGGGTCTTGGGGTCCTTGAGGTCGTCCGCTGCCGGCAAATCGTCGATCAGCGGGTTGAAATGCCCGAGTATGACCTCGCGGCAGGCAGCGTAGCCGCCATCGAGATAAATCGCGCCCAGCACGGCTTCGAACGCATCAGCGAGAATCGATTCATTGCGAAAACCACCGGATTTCATGACGCCGGAATCCATACGCACCGCGCGCCCCAGGTCCAGCGAGCCGGCCAGCCTGGCCAGGGTGGAGCGCCGCACGAGACGCGCGCGCTTGCGCGTAAGGTCGCCTTCGTCGGCCATTGGAAAGCGTTCGAACAGAGCCGCGGAAACGACGGCGTCGAGCACGCTGTCGCCCAGGAATTCCAGCCGTTCGTTGTTGACGGAACCGACGCTGCGGTGCGTCAGGGCCTCCTCCAGGAGCCTGCCGTCGCGGAAGCGGTAGTTGATTCCAGCGACAGAATCTTTCAAGGCGCCCTACTTCAGCACCGCGGTTTTTTCGAACGACCCGACGATATCGATGTTGCCCATGAACGGCTTGCGCACCTCGTACTTGACCGTGACGTTGACACCGTTGGACTTTTTGCTGATGCGGATATTATCTTTCTTGATGTTGTCGCTGGCGTAGCTGGCCCACAGGGCGTTCGTGATGCTGTTTTTCAGTTTCGCCGCTGTCATGTTCTTCGCGCCCGGATCATTTTCCAGCTGCGACAGGGCCTGGGTCAGCGCGTGGTATTCGAGATACATCGGCACGACACGCATGCCGGCGTAAGCGAAAAACAGCACGACAACGAGCGAGATCAACATGCCGCCCAGCGTCAGGCCGCTTTGTTTACGTTTCATCATTCCAGTCACCTTCATCCTTGTCTGTGGGTTCTGCGGGGTCCGACCGGTGCCTGTGGCGCTCGAACACGGCGCCAACCGTTCATGCGACCCAGGCATACTATAGCGCTTTAGGCCAGGAGTAATAAATTTCCTCCGTTGTCCTGTTACTCGATGCCGTTACCGATGCGCGACAGGTCGCCGCAGCCTTTCGTGTAGTCGAAATTGAGCCAGATACCCACCGCGCGGCCCATCAGGTGGTCTTCGGGGACGAAGCCCCACTCGCGGCTGTCATTGCTGCGGTCACGGTTGTCACCCATGACGAAATAGTGGCCTTCGGGCACCACCCAGCGACCGTCACGCCCGCGCGTGCGGGTATGGTGAAGCAGGCGGTGGGTCACATCGCCCACGGTTTCTTCCAGCATCAGCGCATCGCCGGCCGGCGTCGAGCACTTGACCTGCTTGCTGGTGAAAAAACCCTTTTCCTCGGCCGGAATTGCCTCGCCATTGATGTAGAGCTTCTTGTCCCGGTATGTGATGGTGTCGCCGGGAACCCCGACCAGGCGCTTGATGAAGTTGACGCGGGGGTCCACGGGGTAGCGGAACACCACGACGTCCCCGCGCTCGGGCTCACCGACGTCGAGAAACTTGGTATTCGTCACCGGCAGGCGCAGTCCGTAAGCATACTTGTTGACGAGGATGAAATCGCCGATCAGCAGGGTCGGGATCATGGACCCGGATGGAATCTTGAACGGTTCGAACGCGAATGAACGGAACACGAGCACCAGCAGCAGAATCGGAAACAGCGAGCGCGAATACTCGATCAGCACCGGTTCGCGCGGACGCTCCATTTTCTGCTGCACCGCGCGGTCCATCCGCCGGCGCTTGAAGAACAGGGAGTCGACCATCCAGACCAGGCCGGAGATCCCCGTCAGGAGCACCAGCAAAAGCGAAAAATCGGGTTTCATCGCTGCAGTCTACCTCTTGGTGTCGGGTTGAAGCACGGCCAGGAACGCTTCCTGCGGGATTTCCACGCGACCGACCTGCTTCATTCGTTTCTTGCCGGCTTTCTGCTTTTCCAGCAGTTTGCGCTTGCGCGTCACGTCGCCGCCGTAGCACTTGGCCGTGACGTTCTTGCGCAGCGCCTTGACCGTGGTCCGTGCGATCACCTGTGACCCGATCGCCGACTGGATGGCGATATCGAACATCTGGCGCGGGATCAGTTCCTTCATCTTGACCGCGAGTTCACGCCCGCGCCGCTGGGCCTGTTCCCGGTGCACGATCAGCGACAGTGCGTCCACGCGCTCGCCGTTGATCAGCACGTCGACGCGCACGAAAGGACCGGCCTGGTAACGCAGGAAATGGTAATCGAAGGAAGCGTAACCGCGGCTGACCGACTTGAGCCGGTCAAAAAAGTCGAGCACGACCTCCGACATGGGCAATTCATACTTGATATTCACCTGGGAGCCCAGGTATTGCAGGCCGCGCTGCACGCCGCGTTTTTCCTCGCACAGTCCGATTACCGCGCCGACGTAGTCCTGGGGCACCAGGATATTCGCCTCGATGATGGGTTCACGCACCTCATTGAGCTTGTTCGTGTCGGGCAGCTTGGCGGGGTTTTCCAGCAGCATGACCTCGCCGTCGGAATGCTCGATCTCGTAGATCACGGTCGGCGATGTCGTCACCAGGTCGACGTCGTATTCCCGCTCCAGGCGCTCCTGCACGATGTCCATGTGCAGCAGCCCAAGAAAACCGCAGCGGAAACCGAAGCCGAGCGCCTCGGAGGTCTCGGGTTCGAACTGCAGCGCAGCGTCGTTCAGTTGCAGCCGGTCCAGCGCCTCGCGCAGGTCCGGGTAATCGTCCGCTTCAGAAGGAAAGAGACCGGCAAACACGCGCGGCTGCAGGGTCTTGAAACCGGGCAGCGGCCTGGTGGCGCCGTCCCGGGCAAGCGTGATGGTGTCGCCGACCGGCGCCCCGTGCACATTCTTGATGCCGGCGACGAAAAACCCGACTTCGCCGGCCGAAAGGCGGTCACGTATCAGGCGTTTCGGCGTGAACACGCCGACCTGCTCGACCTGGTGCACGTTGCCGGAGGACATCAGCTTGATTTTTTCGCCTTTCCCGATCGATCCGTCCACGACGCGAACCAGGGAAACGATACCGAGGTAGTTGTCGAACCAGGAATCGATGATCAGCGCCTTGAACGGGGCATCCGGGTCGCCGGTTGGACGGGGGACGGATTTGACCA
>Ga0180435_10001868_pt1 | contig 21690 bp, 16 predicted proteins | sample SS_ome_3_FD_132467 | JGI IMG/M metagenome (GOLD analysis project Ga0180435, IMG submission 132467) | Hypersaline lake sediment archaeal communities from the Salton Sea, California, USA - SS_3_S_1 metaG | ecosystem: Environmental > Aquatic > Non-marine Saline and Alkaline > Hypersaline >...
CAACGGAACCGAAGTCACAGGCGAAGAAGACAACGGAACCGAAGCCACAGGCGAAGCAGAAAACAGATCCGAAGCCCTCAACCAGGTCTGCGGGGAAGTCAGGACAAAAACCACCTGCGCCGGCGACACCATCCGTTCTTCCCTTTCCTGATTTCATCACGGAATACGATATTTATCTCTTTCGGGAAGGAAAGCATTTCTCCCTGTACGAAAAACTGGGTGCTACGGTGGTCAGAAAAGAGGGTGCGAAGGGTACTTTCTTTGCCGTATGGGCACCCAATGCGCAGGCGGTAACCGTTATTGGAAATTTCAACGGGTGGAACAAAAACGCCCATCCACTGCGGGCCAGGGAGGATGGCTCCGGAATCTGGGAGGGTTTCATTCCAGGCATAGGGAAAGGTGAAGTCTACAAATATTTTATTACCTCTTCCTACAATAATTACACAGTGGAGAAAGCAGACCCTGTGGGAAAATTCAGTGAGCATCCGCCAAAAACTGCTTCCGTTGTATGGGAATACACCCACCAGTGGAAAGATGAAGCCTGGATGAACAACCGGCCGGAAAAAAATGCACTGGATCAACCCATGTCCGTTTACGAAGTGCAGCTGGAATCATGGCGCAGGTCATTGGAAGATGACCTCCGTCCCCTCACCTACCGGGAGCTGGCCGAACAGCTTACCTCCTATGTGAAAAAGATGGGGTATACACACATCGAACTGATGCCGGTAACCGAGTACCCCTTTTCAGGGTCCTGGGGCTACCAGGCAACAGGTTATTATGCACCCACAAGCAGGTTCGGAACCCCGGATGAATTCATGTACCTGGTCGACACCCTCCATCAGAATGACATCGGTGTGATCATCGACTGGGTGCCTTCGCACTTTCCCGGCGACCAGCACGGACTGCATCTTTTCGACGGAACGTACCTGTACGAGCATGAAGATCCCCGCAAAGGATACCATCCCGACTGGAACAGCTATATTTTTAACTATGGCCGGAACGAGGTCAGGAATTTCCTCATCAGCAGTGCGCACAGCTGGATGGAACACTTTCATATCGATGGCATCCGTGTGGATGCTGTGGCATCCATGTTGTACCTCGACTATTCCCGGAAAGAGGGAGAATGGATCCCGAATGAATATGGTGGCAGGGAGAACCTGGAAGCCATCCAGTTCCTGCGGGACTTCAATGAATCGGTCTATACAAAATTCCCGGGTATCCAGACCATTGCCGAGGAGTCGACCGCCTGGCCGATGGTTACCAGGCCGGTATATACGGGCGGACTCGGTTTTGGCATGAAATGGAACATGGGATGGATGCACGACACCCTGGATTATATGTCGAATGAACCGATCCACAGGAGTTACCACCACAACCAAATGACATTCAGTATCATGTATGCATTCAACGAAAATTTCATGCTCTCTTTGTCACATGATGAAGTGGTGCATGGAAAGGGCAGCATGATCAACAAGATGCCGGGCGATATCTGGCAGAAATTTGCCAACCTCAGGGCGATGTTCGGATATATGTTTGCCCATCCCGGGAAAAAGCTTCATTTCATGGGCATGGAAATCGGGCAGTGGAAAGAATGGAACCATGAGTCAAGTCTCGACTGGCACTTGCTGGAGAATCTCAACCACCTCGGGCTGCAGCAATATATGCGGGACCTGAATAATATTTACAGGCGGTACCCTGCCCTGCACCAGGTAGATTTCGATCATGAAGGATTCAGGTGGGTGGATGCCAATGACTCCCAGAATTCCATTTTCAGCTTTGTGCGATACGACAAAAAGAAGGAACAGCAGGTAGTGGCCGTACTCAATTTCACCCCGGTACCACGCTACAACTACCGGATCGGGGTTCCTGATGATGGCTACTGGATGGAAATCCTCAACAGTGATGCCTCCCAATACGGAGGAAGCGGTGCAGGCAACATGGGTGCCGTGGAATCACATCCCGTCCCATACCACGACGAGGAACATTCCATCAATATCCTCATACCACCTCTTGCAATTGTAATGTTTACGAAGGAATAACCATGGGAAATACTTATAACCCGGTCGCGACCTACCGGATTCAATTCAACCGGGAATTTACATTCGCGGATGCAGAAAAAATCATCTCCTATCTGCGGAAATCGGGCATTCGCACCATCTACGCCTCCCCGGTTTTCCAGGCCGCCAGGGGCAGTGATCATGGCTATGATGTCACCGATCCGCACCTGCTGAACGCACAGATCGGAAGTGAGGAAGCCTTGCACCGGCTGCTCCGCAAATTAAAAGCTGCGGACATAGGCTGGATACAGGATGTTGTACCCAACCATATGGCTTATTCCCCTGAAAATCCATGGATCTTTGATCTGCTCAGGCAAGGAAAGAAATCGGCATATGCAAAGTACTTCGACCTGATCCCCGGGGAGCAGGAACAAGGGCGACACCCGCAACCAGACCAGGCACGGGAAGTACAACATGGTCGGAATCCGCAGATGAAGCGGAACCCGCAACCAGACCAGGCACGGGAGGCGAAACAGGGCCACGTCCCGGAACTGAAAATGAATCAGGACAAGCATCAAAAACAGGAGTTCCAACTGATGCTTCCCTTTCTCGGCAGCAGCCTGGAAGAGACCATTGATCGACGGGAGCTGGTGCTTTCTTTCGGTGAAAATGGGTTCATGGTCAACTATTTTGACAATGCCTACCCGGTTTCGGAACAATCCTTCGACTGGATCCTGGAACAGGCCCATGAACCAGCTCCCACCCTCTCAGCAGAAATCCGCAAGCTTCTTGATGAGACCAGCGGGAATACCGGGGAACGCACCCGGCAGTTTCATTCCCTTTACCTGGCAGACCAGGATTTCAGGGACCATGCAGAAAGCTGCGTTGCCCTGATCAATGATGACACTGCACTGATGCAGCATCTGATCAGCATGCAACACTATCTCCCGGTACACTGGCAGGAAACAGAACACCGGATCAGTTACCGCAGGTTCTTTTCCATCAACGGACTGATCTGCCTCAATATGCAGGAACCGCAAGTATTCACAGACTATCACCAGCTGATCGGAAAATGGATCAGAGATGACAACATCCAGGGACTCCGGATCGATCACCTCGACGGACTCTACGACCCTGCCGGCTACCTGGAGAAAACCAGGGAAATGGGTGGTGAAAAGCTCTATCTGATCGTGGAGAAGATCCTGGAAGAAGATGAAATGCTGCCAGAGGAATGGCCGGTGCAGGGAACCACCGGCTATGATTTCCTGGCCCTTGTGAACAACCTGCTCACCAACGTGACCACGGAGGATGATTTTCACGACTACCTGGAAGAATGGATGGATCAGCCGGAAGACTACAGTGCACTCGCCATACGCAAAAAAAAGTTCTTCCTGGAGCACAGGTTCCGGGGTGAGCTGGATCACCTGCTGCAGCAATGCAGATCCATCGGTACGCACGAAACCGGGAACCTGTCAGACAAAGATCTGCGCAGCGCCATTGCAGGATTCCTGGTACATTTCCCCATCTACAGGATGTACAACGTTCCCTCCCGGTTCAATACCGCTGACCGGGAGCTTCTCAGCAAGGTATTTTCAGATGCCCGCAAAGCAGAACCTTCTCACAGCAAAGGGATCTCCGTTCTGGAAGCCTTGTTTACCAGCAATCGGGAAGATGCTGCCGGGAAACAACCAACCAGTGAGGGCACAGACAACACACCTGGAAGCCTGCAGGAATACGGTGATACGGCAGACGGTAGTTATGAAAACCGGTCGACACCGGTCATGGGGAACAGCCTGCAGCAGGATATCGACGCATTTTTCAGGCGATGCATGCAATTTACAGGGCCGATCATGGCAAAAGGCATTGAAGACACCCTTTTCTATTCCTACCTTCCCTTCCTGGCTCACAACGAAGTGGGCGATTCTCCTGGCTTTTTCGGAATCAGGAAGGAGAAGTTCCACACGGTCATGAAATACCGCCTTGCGCACTGGCCCCTGGCGATGAATACCACTTCCACGCACGACACGAAACGTGGAGAAGATGCAAGGGCCAGGCTGAATGTACTGAGTGATATTCCTGCAAAATGGATGGAGATCACGCGTACATGGAAGGAAATTAACCGGGAAAGCAAAATGAAAGCCGGCGCAGAGCAGGTCCCTTCCCGGAACGATGAGTACTTCATATACCAGTCGCTGGTCGCACACGTGCCAATGGAAGGAGCCATAGACGAAACATTTACAGAACGGTTCAAGGCTTTTATGCTCAAAGCGCTCCGCGAAGCGAAACTGAACACCTCATGGAGTGCTCCCGATGAAGCCTACGAACAGGGTACAATGGCTTTTATCGAATCGATCCTCACGCTTGAAACCGATTTCCTGGGCAGCCTGTACCAGTTCGTCGGGGAAATCAAAACCCACGGCATGATCAATTCCCTGGTACAACTTATCCTGAAGAATACGGTCCCCGGGGTCCCGGACACCTTCCAGGGGAATGAATTGTGGAACCTGGATTTCGTGGATCCCGACAACCGGAAACCAGTGGATTACGGCAGGCTTTCGCGACAACTGAACAAAATGCAGAAGGAAAGCGGGAAAGGCAGGAAGCAGTTGTTATTGAAATTGTGGTCAGCGCCGGAAGATGGAAAAATCAAACAATGGATCCATCACTTGTTGCTCGGTGAGCGATCGCGTTCTGAGTCACTGTTCCTTAAAGGCGATTATACCCCCCTGCGCGTCAAAGGCGCGGCCAGGGACCATGTCATTGCATTTCACCGCCATTACAAGGATGAACACCTGGTGGTGATCCTGCCGCTTAACCTGGCAGCCATGTCAGGTCCCGGTGCATGGAAGAAAACGCGCGTGGAATTGCCGGAATTGGCTCCCCTGCACTGGCACAATCTCTTTACAGGTGAAACTCATGGATATGCAGGATCCATTGCCGTGGAGGATCTTTTCAAAGTAGTTCCCTTTGCTGTGCTGAAGGGCGTCCGGCATGCTCCCGCCCGGAATTCGGGTATCCTGATGCATATCTCTTCCCTGCCGGGTGAATTTGGTATCGGAGACTTCGGACCCGGCGCAAAGCAGTTTGTTGAATTCCTGCATCGCACCGGGCAACGCTACTGGCAGATCCTCCCGCTAAGCGTGACGGAAAAAGCCACGGGCTATTCACCTTACAGTTCAGCTTCTGCCTTTGCAGGCAACAAGCTGTTCATTGATCCGCATCGGCTTGTTCGGGACGGATTGCTGCGAAAAGGTTCGTTGCGCAAATACCGTTACAAGGCAAAAAACCGGGTAAAATTCAAAGCAGCAGCCAAAGCCAAACTAGCATTCACCGGGGAAGCATTCAGAAACTTTAAAACAGGCAGCAACAATGCCCTGAAGCAAAGCTACCATGCATTCCTTGAAAAAGAACGCTACTGGCTGGACGATTTTGCGCTGTTTTCCTGTCTCAGGGACCAGTTCAGCGATCAGCCCTGGAACAAATGGCCGGCTGAATACCGCGACCGGGATCCGAAAACACTGGAGGAATTCATGATACTTTATGATGAACAACTGGATACCATACGCTTCACGCAGTTCCTGTTCAGCAGCCAATGGATGGAAACCAGGCAATATGCAAACGACCATGGAATCGAAATCTTCGGAGACCTTCCCATCTATATCGATTTCAACAGTGCCGATGTTTGGGCACACCAGGAATTGTTCAAGCTCGACGACAATTTCCGAATGAGTTCCGTGGCCGGCGTACCACCCGATTATTTCAACAAGGAAGGACAACACTGGGGCATGCCTTTGTTTGACTGGAAGGCCATGGAAAAAGACGGGTTCTCCTGGTGGCTCAGGCGCATTGAAAAAAACCTGGAGTGGTTCGACCTGCTCAGAATGGATCATTTCAGGGGATTCTCGGCCTATTGGGACATCCCTGCTGATGCAGCCAGCGCCATAGATGGCAGGTGGAAACCTGGTCCTGGTAAAAAAATGTTCGACGCCATTATGAAGCGATTTCCAGAGATGCCCTTTGTAGCGGAGGACCTGGGCATGATCGACCAGGATGTGTATGACCTGCGCGATCATTACGATCTGCCGGGAATGAAGGTCATCCAGTTCGGCTTCGGTCAAAACATGCCGGAATCGGAACATAATCCACTAAATATTAATTACAATTCGATTGTGTATACTGGGACACACGACAACAATACCCTGCTGGGCTGGTACAGGCATGAACTGGATAAGGCCACCCTCAGGAGGATCCGGTCTTTCCACGGAACAAAGCCAGACGGAAGGAACGTGCACATTGAAATGATCCGCATGGCCTACGCCACACAAGGTAAACTCGTGATTGTTCCAATGCAGGACTGGCTGGGACTGGGCGAAAAAAGCAGGATGAATTTTCCTTCCACCACAACCGGTAACTGGAAGTGGAAACTGGCGGAGCTGCCGCAGACTGACCTGCTGGAAAAAAAGATGATTGATTTTGGAAAGACTTTTGGCAGGTTTTAACTGTGAATGTGCGATATCGGCTGCAATGCTGCATTCAATTTCAGCCAACCAGCATGGCACCGAACAGGCTGCAAAGTTAAATTTAAGTTCAACAAACAGCATGGCACCGAACAGGTTGCATTGATGAAATCAACTTCAGCCAACCTGCAAGGCACGGAACCGGCTGCAAAGTTAAATAACGATTCACCGGTAAAGTTCTGCAGGAATCTCTAATTTTGAGAAAAATATGATCAAATATGAACTATAAATATCTGTTCGGACCTGTTCCCTCCAGGAGACTTGGGAATTCCCTGGGTGTGGACCTGGTACCCAGGAAAGTCTGCAGCCTGAATTGTGTCTATTGCGAGTCGGGCAGGACCACCAGGCTGACACATGACAGGATGGAATATGTACCGTACCATTCCATTATTCGTGAGCTGGAAGATTTTTTTGCCCGGCAGGCGGATCCGGATTACATCACTTTTTCCGGCGCGGGCGAACCTACCCTGAACAAGCGGATTGGTGAGCTGATTCAGTTTATCAAGGCGCTTAAACCCGGTATTCCGGTGGCAGTGATCACAAACGGAACAATGCTCTTTGACGCCCAGGTGAGAAAAGAACTAATACCGTCAGATCTTGTCCTGCCTTCACTTGACGCAGCCACGCAAGAGGTTTTTGAGCGGATCAACCGCCCGGATCCCAGCCTGGATATTGCATCCATTATCGATGGCCTGGCCACATTCAGCCAGGAATTCGATGGAAAGATCTGGCTGGAAGTATTTGTCCTTCCCGGTTACAACGACGATGAAAAAGAATTGCTGGCCATCAGGGATGCCATTCAAAAAATATCTCCTGAGCGGGTACAACTGAATACACTCGACAGGCCGGGCATCGTGACAGGACTGCGGGCTGCATCCCTGGCGGAGCTGAAGCGGGTCCTGGCACTCTGGAACCTGGACAATGCGGAGATCATTGCCTCCGCGCCGAGCCGGAAAAAGATCGGGGCGTACAACGAGCATGCAGAATCTTCCATAATCTCCACGATTTCCCGAAGACCCTGCACTGTGGATGATCTCGAAAAAATGCTTGGATTGCCCATCATGGAAATCAATAAATACCTGGATGTGCTTGAATCAGAAAACAAGATTGCCCACGTGGTACAATCGAGAGGGATCTTTTACCAGGTCAAAGAATAAGTAATTATGTCTGTATACCTGTGGCAACTGAACATACTTCAGCTGGGCGACAAGAGCCTGGTCAACGGCACGATCCTGAGGGGCAGAACGAAACTCCGTTCCAACGCACGTACGCTCGCCGGTAATTTTTTCCAGGTGATGCGCTCCTATTTTCATGGTACCTATGCTGATAAAGATATAGTATTCCGCATGGGCAGTTTTAAAAAGGAACTCCTCACCACGGGAAAAGGTCACTTTTCTTTTATGGCAGATGCAGCCCCTGAGGAGGATGTTGAACTCATTGCAGGTGGAAAAAAGCTGGAGATTCCCGGCCATTATCCGGCCATTTTCAGGCAAAACGGAACAAAACTGGAAATCATCTCCGACCTGGATGATACGGTGATGATCTCCCATACAGCTTCTGCCCTGAAAAGAATCACGACGATCCTGTTCTACCGGCCCAAAAAACGCAAATCAGTCGCCTACACCCACGAGCTGTTCAGGGATTTTCAAAAAAGAAGTTACCGGATCACCTACCTTTCCAAAAGTGAAAGCAACCTGTTCGGACTGATCACTGCAGTGTTGAATTTCAGGGAATTGCCGCAGGGAGCACTGTTGCTCACTCCCTTCCTGAAATTCAGGCAGCTCTTTGATCCCAAAAAGGGGAAAGACTACAAGCTCAATTACCTGCGAAGGATCATCAGCAACACGCCTGATAAAAAATTCATCCTGCTGGGCGATGATACCCAGCGCGATATGGATGTATACACCCAGGCGGTCCAGGAATTTCCGGGAAGGATCAGGAAGATCTTCATCAGGCAGACAGGTCTGATCAGAAAACCGGCCCAGGAAGAGAAATGGAACAGGCTCCTTGCAACCGGCGTTGAAGCCGTATATTTCCAGGACACCGATGAACCCGGGGAGGAGACGACAGAGAAATCGACCTAACTTTAAAACCGATATGAAATTACTGATAGTGATCAACCCTGTATCAGGAGGACAGGACAAGCAGTCCTTTCTTAAGGATACAGATGCATTGTGCAGCAAATATGCAATCAGGCACAGGATCTTTGAGACCAGTGGCAGGAACGACCGGAAAAAACTAAAGAAGGAGATCAGTAACTTTAAACCACACAGGGTCATTGCAGCCGGTGGCGACGGCACCGTATTACTGGTGTCCGTAGCACTGATGAAATCAAAGATTCCCATGGGGATCGTGCCGCTGGGATCAGCAAACGGTATGGCTGAAGAACTCAATGTCGATCCTGATCCGCTCTCAGCGCTGAAAGACGCCATCATGTCCGCATGGCATACCGGAATGGATGTCGTTGAAGTGAATGGGAAACACTACTCTGTCCACATCGGCGACGTTGGCAGCAATGCCAGGATCGTGGATAAGTATGAAAAGGACCCGAACCGGGGCATCGGGACCTATGCGAAATATTTCCTCGATGAATTGGGGCAGGTCTCCCCTTTCAGTGTAAAAATCAAAACCGATACCGATGAAATCGAAAAGCAGGCCCTCATGGTTGCCATCTGTAATGCGAGAAAATATGGAACAGGTGTTCCCCTTACGTTGGACGGCAACCCGCTCGATGGGAAATTCGAGATCGTCCTGCTCGAAAACATTAATTTCAATTCCCTGGTAAACATTGGTTTATCTAAATTCGACGAACGGTTTTTCAAGAACAGGGACAGCACGATCATTTCAACAAAAAAGGCAGAGATTTCCTTTGACAAGCCCAGGTTGCTGCAACTGGACGGCGAGACCATTGGAAAGTTCAGGAAACTCAGGGTGAAGGTTATTAAAGGTGCCGTGTCCCTTATCACAACTGGAAATAACAGCTACCTGCAGGACTGAATCGGCATGAAATTCAACGCCAGTTCAAGGGCATCTCCGCAGTTTTCTGTCAAGGTGCAGATCTTTTCACTGCGCTGAAATACAACACTGTTCATATTGTGCTGAAATACCGGGGTCAGAAAGCATTAACTTGATAAATACCTTTCGGGACCACGCACCAACAGCAGGATGGTGAAACAATTTGTTTATACCGAACTTTCTGTTTCGGAGAGCGTTATAGTTTTATGTATTTAATCAACCTGATAACATTGATGATCATGCCCTTGCAGATGACCTTGTTCGATTTTTCAGAATCGGCCGACATATCCGGCTGGGAGATCGTGGATGATGTGGTCATGGGAGGAAGATCAAACGGTACTTTCTATCTCAGTCCTGCGGGAAACGGGGTGTTTTCAGGGAAAGTTTCACTGGAGAACAATGGAGGTTTTTCTTCAGTAAGGTATGATCTGAATGGACTGGACATGGAAGCATACGACACCTTTCTGCTGAAAGTAAAAGGTGACGGGAAAAGGTACCAGTTCAGGGTAAAAACCGGAAAATACGACCGTCAGTCCTATATCAGCTATTTTGAAACCACTGGTGAATGGCAGGAGATAGCAATTCCGATGCATGAAATGGTGCCTACATTCAGGGGAATGCGTCTGAATATGGAAAACTATCCCGGGAAAAAACTGGACCAGGTCTCCTTCCTGATAGGCAACAGTCGTCCTGAAGGATTCAGGCTTGAGATTGACGAGATCGCTGTGACCAGGAAAAAATAACCGGACTCCGGACATGAAGAAACAGGGAGCAGAATTCAGCAGGGAGAATGAGAAGGAGAAGGGAGAACCAAAAAATAATCGTGCGCACGGCACATCATTAACAGAGGTATTCATCACAAAAAAGTAACAGACATGTTTGGAATAGGAAGTAATCCCGAAAAGAAATTAGTGAAAAAATATGACCGTTTGATGACCGAGGGATATAAGCTCTCAACTTCGAACCGAACACTCTCGGATGAAAAATATGCGGAAGCAAACCGGGTCCTGAAAGAGATCGAAAAAATGCGGGAAGACAGGAAACAGGGCTAACTGGATCTCGCTGTTGAGCATGGCGATATGACCCTCGTCCTGCAGGAGTATGAATCAGCAGAGGCGCTGATGTCTGAAAACTTACAACGAAATCCATGAAATACATAACGCTTATATTGCTGCTTCTCCTGGATGTCAGCGCAATAGCACAGGAAGAACAACCTGAACTCATCACCGACCGGCCCGATCAGACAGAGTCAGCGGCCATTGTGCCAAGACACGCATTGCAGGTGGAGACCGGGTTGCTCCTGGAAAATGATGCAAATGACCTGTTCTCCACCCGTTCATTTACCTACAACACCACACTTCTGAGGTTTGGCTTGCTCAATAATCTCGAATTGCGCGCCGGCATGGACTATTTCCGTGCATCCACCACCCTGAACAATACCAGTATTTCGAGCACCATTTCAGGGATCAGTCCGCTGTACACCGGTTTCAAGATAAAAATCACTGAGGCACAGGAATGGTTTCCGCAGGTGGCGTTTCTCGGTGGACTTGTCCTCCCGTTTACTGCAAATAGCGACCGGAAACCGAATTACACAGCCGCCAATATCCGGTTTGCCTTCTCACATGCCCTCTCCAACCGGTTCTCACTTGGATACAACCTGGGAGCCGAATGGGACGGAGATTCCCCGGTACCCGGCTATTTTTATTCTGCGGCCCTGGGCTTCGCAGTGACAGACAGGCTTGGTGCTTTTTTTGAAAGCTACGGCCTGATCCCTGAAACGGGCGATGCCGAACACTTAATGGATACAGGGCTTACCTACCTTTTGCTGCCCACGCTGCAACTGGATGTCTCGGGTGGAATTGGACTCAATAAAGCCGCCATACAGAATTTTATCAGCCTGGGTCTCAGTTTCCTGATTCCTGGGGGCAAACTGGAAGGACAGCAGTATGAACAGTGAACAAACACCTCTCTGTAACATCACCTGGACATGACCGGCAGTTCTATTGACCTCCATTAGTTTATATATTAACAACAATTACTGTATATTAGCATCGACCGATCTGTTCTGTATTCTAGAATAAAAACCATCTGACGATGAATCAGCGCATGTTTTTTCTGCTCCTGCTGTCGCTCTCCATAACTGCCTGGTCACAGGAATATCATTTCAATACATTCACCTACCTGGCCGAGGACACCACTGCCCTTGAACTGGACTATTTCCAGCCCGACAGTGCCCCGGAAAAGGCACCACTTGTGATCTTCCTGCATGGCGGGGGATTTTCCGGCGGAGAAAGGAGTAACGGACACCCCTTCTGCCAGGCACTGGCCGACAGTGGCATACATGCAGCATCCATCTCTTACACGCTGTATATGAAAGGCAAGAGCTTCAGTTGTGACGGGGTGCTTTCAGAAAAGATGAAAGCCATTCAACTGGCAGCCTTCCAGGCGCAGCTGGCCACCAACTGGTGCCTCGATAAATCGGAGCTTTTTGGGATAGACACCACCCTGGTCTACCTTGCCGGAAGCAGTGCAGGTGCGGAGGCGGTGCTGCAGGCAGTATACCAGGGCCACAGCGATGAAATTTTCTATCCCGACACACTTCCCTGTGGTTTCAGGTATGCCGGGGTGATCTCCGGGGCAGGCGCCTTGCTTGACATCAACATGATCGATGAACACACGATGGTCCCGACCATTTGTTACCATGGGACATGCGACCCGCTGGTTCCTTACCACATCGCACCTCACCATTACTGCAACCAGATCGCCCCGGGATATATGATGATGTTCGGGGGACTGGCCATTCATGAAAAGTTAACAGACCTCAATGGTTCCTCCCACTTGATGAGCTATTGCGGGGATGGGCACAAACATGCCGGCACACCCTTCTACGGTACTGAAATACAAACAGTAACAGAATTCATACGCAGAACGGAACGGGGTGAGAAATTCAACATCCACAGGATTTTCAAAAACAGTGAACCCTGCGAACTGGGGATCGACTTCGTGTTCTGCTTCTGATTTGTGCGGTATTAGATTGAAAAATGGTATAAGTTCCATTTTTTAGACTAATTTTGCACGCTTTTAATCAAAGATATCGTATAGATAAGAATACAATGGAAATCAGAAATATAGCAATAATCGCACATGTTGACCATGGAAAAACCACCATGGTGGATCGCATCCTGCACCAGTCCAATCTGTTCAGGGACAACCAGGAGGTAAACGACCTGATCCTCGACTCCAATGACCTTGAAAGGGAAAAGGGCATTACCATTCTCTCCAAGAATGTCTCGGTACGTTACAAGGATACCAAAATCAACATCATCGATACACCGGGGCACTCCGACTTCGGTGGCGAGGTGGAAAGGGTGCTGAACATGGCCGATGGAGTGTTGTTGCTCGTGGATGCTTTCGAGGGTCCTATGCCCCAGACAAGGTTCGTATTGCAGAAAGCACTGCAGCTTGGTCTGAAGGTGATCGTGGTGGTCAATAAAGTGGATAAACCCAATTGCAATCCCGAGGACACCAACGAACGGGTCTTTGAGCTGATGTTTTCCCTGGATGCCACGGAAGAGCAACTGGATTACCCGGTAGTGTATGGCTCGTCGAAAAACGGATGGATGGGTGAAGACTGGAGCACGCCCACCACGGATGTGACCTACCTGCTGGACACGATCCTGGAGCACATTCAGCCTCCGAAAGAGAATCCCGGCACCCTTCAGCTCAGAATCACATCACTGGACTATTCTTCCTATACCGGGAGGATCGCTGTGGGGCGCGTTCATCGTGGCAGCATCCAGATGGGCGACCAGGTCGCTATCGTGCAACGCAACGGGGAACTCCACCGTTCAGCAGTGAAGGAATTATACCTTTTCGAGGGACTCGGAAAGGTGAAGACCCGGGAAAGGATCTCTTCCGGTGAGATTGTTGCCATCGTGGGATTCGAGAATTTTGATATTGGTGATACCGTGGCGGACCCGGAATTCCCTGAAGCGCTGACCACCATCGCAGTGGATGAACCCACCATGAGCATGTTGTTTACCATCAACAATTCACCTTTCTTTGGCCGGGATGGCAGGTTTGTTACCTCGAACCACCTGCGGGAACGGCTGTTCAAGGAGATCGAGAAGAACCTGGCCCTGAAGGTGGAGGAAACCTCATCTGCAGACAGCTTCCTGGTATATGGACGTGGAATACTGCACCTCTCCATCCTGGTGGAAACCATGCGGCGCGAAGGCTACGAGCTACAGCTGGGTCAGCCGCGTGTGGTAACCAAGGAAATCAATGGATTCCGCCACGAACCGGTGGAATTACTGTATGTCAATGTTGCCGAGGAATTTTCAGGAAAGGTGATCGAGATCGTTACCAGGAGAAAAGGGGACATCATCAATATCGAGAAAAAAGACGACAGGGTCAACCTGGAGTTCAAGATATCGGCACGCGGACTGATCGGGCTTACCAATCCCATTCTTACAGCCACTGAGGGAGAAGCAGTGATCTCCCACCGGTTCAAGGATTATGAGCCGTGGAAAGGTGAGATCATGGAAAAACGCAACGGTGCACTTATCGCCATGGAAACCGGAACGGCTATTGCCTATTCGATTGACAAGCTGCAGGACCGGGGAAAGTTTTTCATCGATCCCAATGAAGATATCTACGAAGGACAGGTAATCGGCGAGAATAGCCGCCAGGACGACCTGGTGGTGAATGTGATCAAAACCAAGAAGCTTACAAACATGCGTGCCTCCGGATCGGACGATAAAACGGCGATCGCTCCGGCCATTAAGTTCTCCCTTGAAGAAGCCATGGAATATGTTGGTGAAGATGAATACGTGGAAGTGACCCCAAAATACATCCGGTTGCGGAAGATACAGCTAAAAGAACACGAAAGGAAACGGCAAAAAAACGCGTGATCCCCATGCAGACAGGCGGTAATTGACTTCCTGGCGCATTGATTTCTCGTTATTTTTGGTCACGGTGGCCTGTGGAAATGGAGTCAGCTTGTATACTTCAAGAACAGCACCAGCTTCATCACTTTTTGTACTATATTTGGTATTATGAATCCTGTTTACCTCGACCATAACGCCACCACGCCCATTGCCCCGGAGGTTGCCGAAGCAATGCGTCCGTTTCTTGAGCAGTACTTCGGGAATCCGTCGAGTACCCACCGGTACGGTGCTACTGCCAAATTAGCTGTTGAAAAGGCCCGCAGGCAGGTGGCCGGACTGATCAACTGCGATCCTTCCGAAGTCGTATTCACCAGCGGGGGTACGGAATCCAACAATTATGCATTGAAAGGGGCAGCCCTCTCCAACCGTAAAAAAGGAAATCATATCATCACCTCCTCCATAGAGCACCCGGCCGTTTTCGAAGTATGCCTCTATCTTCAGAAACAGGGTTTTGAAATCAGCTTTCTGCCGGTAGATGCATATGGAATGGTGGATCCCGGGGAACTCCGGCGGGCCATCCGTCCGGAAACGATCCTGGTTTCGGTCATGCACGCCAATAACGAGGTGGGAACAATCCAGCCCATCGAAGAGATTGCTGCCATCACACGGGAGCACGCCATTATTTTCCATACAGATGCCGCACAATCTGTTGGCAAGATCAATACAGACGTCAACATCCTGGGGGTCGACCTGCTAAGCATTGCCGGACATAAGCTCTACGCTCCCAAAGGTGTCGGCGCACTTTATATCCGGTCTGGCATTCACCTCGAGAAACTGATCCACGGTGCTGATCATGAGCAAAACCTCAGGGCCGGGACGGAGAATGTCCTGGAAATCGTGGGACTGGGAAAAGCCTGTGAGCTTGCGCAGCACGGATTACAGGAACACTTCGAACACTATGCACGGATGCGGAACCATCTCTACGAACTGATCCACCAGTCAATCCCGTCTGCCAGGCGCAACGGTCATCCTGAAAAATCACTGCCCAACACCCTCAGTATCTCGTTCCCCAATGTGGAGGCCAATACCCTGGTATCAAGACTCGAAAATGTAGCTGTTTCAGCAGGTGCCGCATGTCATTCAGAAAGCATCGATGTCTCGGCCGTACTGGAAGCCATGAAATTGCCGATCGAGTATGCCATGGGTACGATCCGCCTGTCCACAGGGCGCGACACTACGCTGGATGAGATCAACAGGGCCGCGGAAGAGCTCATTGCCATTGCCCGGACCCTGATGCCTGAAACCGGACAGCAAGCGGGTAAAAGCCGCTCCGCTCAGCAAGGCACGGTCAAGCTGACCCAGTATACCCACGGGCTCGGCTGTGCCTGCAAGATCGAACCCCGGCAACTGGAAAAGATTCTTGCTTCGTTGCCACACAGGGGCGATGACAGGGTGATCGTTGGCACCGAGACATCAGATGATGCCACTGTTTACAGGATATCGGACGACTTTGCAATCGTTCAGTCGCTGGACTTCTTCACACCCATAGTCGACGATCCCTATGAATTCGGCAGTATTGCAGCAGCCAATGCATTGAGTGATATCTATGCCATGGGCGCCACACCCCTGTTTGCCATGAATATTGTGGGATTCCCCGAAAACACACTTCCCATGTCTGTGCTGGAGGATATCCTCAGAGGTGCGCACGCCAAAGCAGCTGAAGCCGGTATTTCGGTGCTTGGAGGACATACCATCGAGGACCCTGAACCGAAGTATGGCATGGTTGTTTGTGGCGGGATCCATCCCGACAAGGTGATCAAAAATTTCGGAATACAGCCAGGCGATGTATTGATCCTGACAAAACCCATTGGAACCGGGATTCTGAGTACCGCCATCAAGCGCGGACTTGTCACCCCTGAAACCACACGTAAGGTGATCCTGCAAATGAGTACATTGAATAAAACAGCCGCAGAAGTAATGATCCGGTTCCCGGTGAATGCCTGTACGGATATCACCGGTTTTGGATTGCTTGGACACCTGCGTGAGATGAGCAGGGCCTCTGCAGCGAACATAGAAATCAGCTACAGTGCTGTGCCCTTTCTCGATGAAGTGGAAGGCCTGGCTACGGCAGGTGTGGTACCCGGAGGCACATTCAATAACCTGGACCATGTTCAGGATGATGTTGATTTCGGTATTCTTGGAAGGACAAAACAGCTGATGCTGTGTGATGCCCAGACATCAGGCGGTCTGCTGATGGCACTGCCGGCCGGAAGTGCAGGGGATTGTTTATCAGCCTTGCATAAGGAGGGTTTGAAAGATGCCCTGATCGTGGGCAGGTGCACTGGCAAGGGAGATGGAAGTATCAGGATTGCGGATTAGTTCAATTGGAGTCAACCTTTCAGATGATTTGGAATCTGCTCAGAACAATTGGTCTGTATCTTATAACAGGAATGCAGGCAAAAAAGAATAAAATAGTAACTGACAACTGATTAAACCTGCACACTATGCGAACGATTAACATTTTAAGTTTTGCTGCCCTTGCGATCCTGCAGCTTTCATTCATTACCGGCTGCCAGCGCGGCCAGAACCAACCGGAACAACAGGAACGTCCCAATGTAATACTGGTAATTACAGATGACCAGGGGCATGGGGACCTGGGGTATCACGGCAACCACCACATCATTACACCGGCACTGGATTCCCTGGCAGCGAACAGCATCCGGTTTACGAACTTTTATGTTTCACCGGTATGCGCACCTACCCGTGCCAGCCTGATGACCGGCCGGTATTCACTGCGCACAGGGGTTCATGATACATACAATGGCGGTGCGATCATGTCGACCGATGAGGTCACCATCGCAGAAATGTTGAAAGACCAGGGGTATGCAACAGGGATCTTCGGAAAATGGCACCTGGGTGACAGCTATCCTTCGCGGCCTATGGACCAGGGATTCGACGAATCGGTGATCCACCTGTCCGGAGGAATGGGTCAGGTCGGGGATTTCACAACCTGGTTTAAAGGGGACAGCAGTTATTTCGACCCTGTGCTCTGGCATAACGGGGAGATGGAATCCTACCGGGGATACTGCTCCGATATCTTTGCTTCAGAAGCCATCCGGTTCATCGGGGAGCACCGCGACAAACCCTTCTTCTGCTACCTTTCCTTTAATGCACCGCACACCCCACTGCAGGTCCCGGATGAATATTACCAGCTTTACAAGGGTATCGATCCTTCGGCAGGATTCGAAAATGTACCGATGCCAAAGATGAGTGAAAAAGACAAGGAAGACGCCAGGAAGGTGTATGCCATGGTTACCAATATTGATGACAATATCCGCAAACTGCAGTCAAAACTCAAGGAACTGGACCTGGAGGAGAACACCATCCTGATCTTTATGACCGATAATGGTCCTCAGCAGCGGAGATATGTCTCGGGGATGCGAGGCAAAAAGGGTGATATTTACCTGGGCGGAATACGTGTACCATTCCTCTTTTCCTATCCCTTAAAATACGCGGGGAACCGGGATATTACCAATTATGCTGCACATATCGATATCCTTCCCACCCTGGCGGAGTTATGCACAGCGGAATTACCTGGAGATCGCATTATCGACGGCATGAGCCTGGAACCTGCGCTACGCGGAGAATCCTGGCCGGATGAAAGAACCCTGTTTTATTACTGGACCCGAAAATTACCTGAAGTATACAACAATATCAGCCTTCAGAGAGGCAACATGAAGCTGTCAGGACAGGGTGACTACGATGCAGATACCTCCGCCTTTGAACTCTTCAATCTTGCCCTGGATCCTTTTGAGCGGGTTAACCTGGTTAAAAAACAGACTTCAGATTACCGTGAGTTGAAAGCGGAACTTGATGCCCATATCGCCGAACTGACGCAGGAAGAGCACCTGGTCGACCAACCGCTGATCATTGCCGGAAGTCCTTATGAAAACCCTGTTTACCTGAACAGGAACGATGCTGCCGGTGAGCGTGGCGTATGGAGCCAGGAAGATATCTATGCCTATTGGAACGTTAAAATCCTCGAAGGCAATTACAACATCCGGTTCAAATTCATTGAGACGGTGCCAGTGCCTGGTATTCTGAAACTGGAGGCCAATGGTTTTATACTGAATAAAGATAACTCCGTTGAAACAGATATCATCGAGATGAAAAACGTTGACTTCAGGACAATGGAATGTCAGCTTCGTCCTTTCTACCAATCCGGCGGAAAACGCATATTGCCTTTCTGGGTGGAATTATATAAAACGGATGACCGGCTGAATGAATGAAACTTAAAACACATTAACCAGTCAGAATATGAAATACGATGCAAATTCCCCCGAAGTGTATATTTCTCAACTTCCTGAAACGCGCAGGAAGGCTTTCTCAGAATTACGTGAAGTGATACGGCAGCACCTCCCTGAAGGTTTTGAAGAGACCATGACCTATGGAATGATCAGTTACGTGGTACCCCACTCCATATATCCCGATGGATACCACGTGGATCCGAAGATCCCGCTCCCCTTCATCAGCATTGGTTCACAGAAGCATTTCATTGCTGTTTACCATATGGGCATGTATACCAACAAGGAACTGGAGAGTTGGTTTGTAGCTGAGTACCCGAAACACAGTAAAACCAAACTTGATATGGGAAAAAGCTGTATTCGCCTGAAATATATTGATGCCATACCATACGATCTTATTGCTGAGCTGGTAAAGAGAATGACTGTGAATGAATGGATCAGCGCCTATGAAAAAAGTAAACCAGTAAAATAACCTCAACACAGCAATAAACATGAAAACCATTCTTTTCATCGTACTTGCGATGATGTCCTGCTGCCGGCCCTGTGAGCCAAAGATGTTTGATATGGGAAATATTCCGCAGGAAGTGCTGGACCGTTTGCCCTACGAAGACAATGACATCATGGAGCTTGTCCATTCAGCAGGGCGTGTCATACGATTCAGCATAACACATACAGTTGAGGACAAAGAAGAGATTGTCTGCTTCGATTGTTGTAATACCTACCTGTATGAAGAAGCCAGCACCAGCTTCCGTCCGGATCATCCGGTCTTTGACTGCAGCATGCGGCTGAACAATATGGACACCATCATGTATTTCCTCGACATATCGATCGGAAGGGCGTATTACCAGGTGCCTGTCTCCGACAGCACCTGGGCATATTACGACCGGGTGGATTCCGTGCGGATCGGCGGCCGCTTCTACCATGAAGTATACAGGCTGGGCGACCAATACCAATTCGGTGCAGATGGGGAACAGGAGGGAATCATTGCTGTCGACAGTCTCTATTTTAATTTCGCGGAAGGAATATTAAAAATCACAATGACCAATGATGAATATTACCAATTGGCGGAATAACCTGCTGCCGGTGTTCCTGACAGTGTCCCTGTCCATCACCATGTTCTCCTGTGGTGAAAACTGGGCCTTCAGGGAAGAGACCTACACCATTGATGCTATAAATGACAGCTGGCTGCCTGTGAAAAAGGTGGATGAGGTATTCCTCGTGCAAGATAATTACGGGATCACCCAGAGTTTCGAGTTACAGTCGGAGTACCATTACCTGGATAAAAGCTGGGGAGGTTATTTTGGCATCACTACCGACATCACCTACACAGAATATAGGTCCCGCCACTACACTTCCACCTACGGTGACAAATTCTCAATATCCATTAGGGCCGCGACATGGGATCCTTACGGTGATGTGTTGAGGGTGGAAGTAAATGACGTGGTGTTCCGGTATGACCTCGGACAGGAAATTGTTACAGAAATCTCCACGCCCTTTGTGCACATCGGATCATCTCAAACCAGCGAAGGGTACGACTTTGAGAATACAATCCAGTCTGCATGCACATTCCTCGATACCGCAGTTCTGAATGGCACATTGTACAGGGATGTGTTGCATTTTGAGCTTTTGGATGCACCTGATAAATGGAACCAGGAGACCGTAAAGGAAATCTTCATCGCCAGGGAGACCGGCCTGGTAAAATACATTCTCAATGGCAGGACCTATTATGTAAGAAAAACAGAATGACCCACCTCCGGGAATGCGTGTGGATTCCCGCTAAAATGGTCTGCATGGAAGAAAGCGCCTGAAGTTGCAGTATAATAATACACATGGCAGTGCTATTCGGATGCTGCAAAAATAACCTTAGTGCAAGCGTGCACTGGAAAACCATTCGGAGCCATACCTGAAACGTTTTCGCACATCAGCACTGCATACTTTTATTAACCCATTCCGCAGTCTGCCGGGACCATTGCCCACTATCCGGGATAAATGAACCTGATTCCGGGATGATCATGCCCATGCGGGTACCGGAAAAGATACAGCCGGTCTGGATTGCCCATATCTTTGTAAAAACAACCTTTCATGACACAATACACAGAAATATCGAGGTTCTCAAAAAAGGAAGAGATGGCCAATGCCCTCTCCCATTTCGCTGGTGCGCTGCTTGGGACAGCAGGTCTCGTGCTGCTGGCTGTAAAAGCAGCCAGGCATGGTGATGGGATTCATCTCGTCTCATCAGTGGTCTTCGGGGTCTCTATGATCATATTGTACCTCTCCTCCACCATGACCCATTACCTGGAGCAGGGCAAAGTCAAGAACTTTTTTTTCAGTCTTGATAAGATTGCCATTTATCTCCTGATCGCAGGCACCTATACCCCACTTGCCCTTGTGACAATCCAGGGAGCGCTGGGCTGGACAATCTTCGGAATCGAATGGACCGCAGCCGCCGTGGGATCATTCCTGGTGCTCCGCAATCCTGTAAATTTTGAAAAAGGAGTGGGAACATTTACGGTGTTCATCTACGCTGCCATGGGCTGGCTGATCCTGATTGCCATTGTACCTGTGATCAGGAACCTGCCCACTGCAGGATGGATGCTCATCCTCCTTGGTGGTGCCTTCTATTCAACCGGAATCTATTTCTACAAAAAGTGCAGCTTCACATACCATCACCTGGTATGGCACCTGCTTGTTATTGCCGGAACCACCGCACACTTCCTTGCCATTTACCTGTTTGTTCTGCCCGGATGATCTGAAAATGGGTGGACAGGAGATTGAGAGCAGGCGGTAACTCATTGCAAACGCATCAGGGAACTGCAAAACGGGACAGCGGGGAACAGGAGAGCAGGGAACGGGAGAGCAGGGAACGGGACAGCGGGGAACAGGAGAGCGGGGAGCGGGACAGCGGGGAACAGGAGAGCAGGGAACGGGACAGCGGGGAACAGGAGAGCAGGGAACGGGACAGCGGGGA
>Ga0180435_10001869_pt1 | contig 21688 bp, 14 predicted proteins | sample SS_ome_3_FD_132467 | JGI IMG/M metagenome (GOLD analysis project Ga0180435, IMG submission 132467) | Hypersaline lake sediment archaeal communities from the Salton Sea, California, USA - SS_3_S_1 metaG | ecosystem: Environmental > Aquatic > Non-marine Saline and Alkaline > Hypersaline >...
CGTAGGCCAGGTTCGAACTGGCTTCGGGCTGCGCATCGTAGGGCAGGATCGCATAGGACCAGGAATCCCCGCCGTCGTCGGTGACCCAGGCCTCGATGTCGGAATCGCCCCCCCCGTAATCGGCCGCGAAGGCGACCACCGCCGTGTCGCCGGTGTTGGAGACGGCCACGCTGGGCTCGAAGACGTCGACCGGAGTCGTGCCTAGATCGTAGATGCTCCAGGTGTTGCCGAAGTCGGTGCTCCGCTGCACGCGGATGTGGGTTGGCGTGGCGATCATGGTCATGGCGGCGAAGACGCCCGCGGCCCCGAAGTCGAGGTCGTGGTCGTTTCCGTAATGGACGGAATTTGAGAACATCGTGGGCGTCGTCCACGACACGCCGTAGTCGAGCGTGCGGCTGTACATCAGATCGTGATCGAACACGCCGGACGGGGCCCTCACGTAGGTGAGGTAGGCGTACCAGACGCTGTACTCGGGGCTATCCACGCAGATCTTCGGATGACCGACGACGTTGTTCGCAAAGGTGTCGAGCGTCACCGAGCCGGAGTCGTCCGTGTCCAGGTCCGACCAGTACACCACGACCTTGGCGTCGGCGGTGTTGCGATCCGACTCGTAGGCGATCAACAGCCTGTTGCTCACGCCCTCGCCGATGGCGATCGAGGGCATGTACATCGCGTTGTTGGCGTCCGAGAGGCTGTATTCGTAGTTCCAGGTCGCCCCGCCGTCCGCGGACGTATACAGGTCGAGATACGTGCTGTTGACCATATCGACGGCGATCACGTAGAAGGTGCCGTCGCTTCTGCAGGTCATGGCATGGAAACCCGACGACCACTGGGGCAGGCTGACCAGCGTATCGCCGCCCCACTTGAGCGGGTCGCGGTGCCGATCCGTGCGGATCACGATCTCGGGGCCGTCCTGCATCGAACTCGCGAGAGTGGGCATATCGGCCCAGCCCAGTCGATCATGGAGCCGCGCGACCGTCGCCGTGTCGCTCTCGCGTTTGGCGCGGCGGAGTTCATCGAGCGCCGCGGCCCGCTCCGGCGCCACTTCGGCCCGTGCGGTCGCGACCGGGGGCGGGGGTGACTTCACCTTTCCTTCAGAATACGAATCCGCCGGCGCGAGGCCGGCGGCGACCATCAGAACTGCGATGGTCGATGTGATGCGAAAGATAGGTCGCGTCTTCATGGGTCCCCCTCGTATGGATCGCAGCCTTGGGCACGGAGGCTGAATAGCATGAGAGCATAGCACAACGGGAGGGATCAGCGGGTCGATCGACCGGCCTGTCGTCTCGCTCCGACCGCAGAAACGAGATAGTTAACATGTCAACTATTGACGTGTTAACTATCTCGCTTTTCGAGGCGCAGGGCCCGGACTACTTCAGCAGCGCAACCTTGCCGCTCAACGCCCCCTCGGACGTCGTCAGGCGATACAGGTACACGCCCGAAGACACCGTATAACCGGAGCCGTCGCGCCCGTCCCACAGGACACGGTGCGTGCCGGCCCGCTGGCGGCCGCCCAAGAGCGTCCGCACCAGCTTACCCTCGGCCGAGTAGACCTTCAGCTCAACGGGCATCTCGAAAGGCAGCGCGAAGCCGATCACCGTTTGCGGGTTGAAGGGATTGGGGTGGGCCCCCAGCAGCGTCACACGCGACGGCGGACCGTCGTCGACCGACGTCCCCGAGGACACCGTGAACGTCACAGGCACGACCACGCGCGCGCCGCCGTTGTGCTCGACGTTCAGGTTCGCCTCGTGGACACCCTCGGACAGGCCCGTCGCGTCGAGGGTGACGGTCACGTCGGAGCTCGCGCCCGCGGTCACCGAACCCGTCCCGTCGGTCAACTGCACCCAGTCCAGGTTGCGGCCCACGGCGAACACGCCGCTCTCGCCGGAGACCATCGGATCGCTCTCGTCGGTCACGCGGAAAACGGCCCAAGGGCCCGGGTCGCCGCTGACGGTCCAGGGCCACGTGCCCGCAGACGCCGACACGCCCGTGGCCAGCGTCTGCCAGGGGCCGCCCTCGGCGCGCTGCAGTTCGATGGTCAGGAATTCGGGGCCGTTGACAGCCAGGTAGGTCAGGTCGATGGTCTCGCCCAGGACCGCCACGTCGCCAACGTTGGGCGCGGTGACGTGGATCGCCGGGGCGGTCGCGACCAGGATGATCTTGCCCTCGATCTGGTGGGGCGGGTCTCCCCAGTCGTCGCCGTAGACCAGCCAGTCGATCTCCACGTCGCCGACCAGGCCCGCGTCGAAGTCCAGGGTGATCGTCGCGTGGCCGGTCTCGCCGTTGTCCAGGAAGCCGCCGCCGGCGGTGCCGTCGCCCCAGGTCGAGACCACGCCGTCGCCGGTGGCGCCGTTCCAGTCCATGGTCCCGTGGTTCGTGGACAGGCCGCCCGCCGAGACGACCGACACGCCCGCCGGGAAGTCCATGGAGACGAAGACCAGCCATTCCTGGTCGTTGCTCAGGCAGGTGGCGGCCACGTCGAGGACGACGGTCGTGCCGGCCTCGTATTCGGTGGCGTTGAGCTTCACGTCCGAACCCGTGAGGTTCATGGGCACGACCGGCAGCTCGTCGTCGCCGGGCAGGCGTTTGCCGGCCGGAACCGTGGCCGGATCGACCTTGCTCACCGTGTAGTTGAGCTGGGAGCCGATCTCGCCGGTGTTGGCGATGTGCACGTACTCGACGACCTGGCCGCCGGGCGTCGTGCCGGCGTCCAGCGTGCCGGGCGTGACCGCGGCCGCCGGGTGCAGGACCTCGCCCAGGGGCATGAAGAGGATCGCGCGGCCGGTGGCCAGCGGCGCCGCGGCGTCGGCGTATTCGTTCCAGAAGGTGTACATCAGCCCGTCGGTGCGCTCGGCGTTCTGGATGCCGACGGTGGCGTAGCCGTCGCGACCGTCGGTGTTGCCCACCGTCTCGTACTGGAAGAGGATCATGCCGTCGCCGGTGGCGGTCTGATGCCACGAGGGATCGTAGAGGATCACTTCGAAGTTCTGGGTGGCGTTGGAGTAGTCGTTGCGCACGTCGTACCACTGCACGACGAAGCGGTGCTCTGTGGTGTCGTGCCAGGTGTACACACGGTAGCTGCCGGCCTGGTAGAGGTTGTCCCAGAACGGCGCGATCATGGCGCCGGGCGAGCCGGCCGACGGGATCCCCCAGTTGCGGTAGTGCCGCAGGCTCGTCTCCCCCATGGCCAGCCAGCCGTTGGAGCAGATGGACACGCGGTCGTAATCGACGCCGTAGTAGCGGAAGTCGAAAGGCAGATCGATCGTCTCGGTGTCGTCCTGCTCCCAGCCGAAGTCCGACAGGCCCACGTCGGTGCCCGCACCGCCGTGATCGGGATCGATGGCGACCCAGTCGTAGACGGGCGCGTGGCCGCTGCCGACGTCGGTGTCGTCGTAGGCGTAGTAGCCGTACATGTCCGGGCCGAGGGGCGCGTCGTCGGCCGCCGTGCCCACGGACACGACCTGCTCGACGACGGCCTGCATGCCGCCGCTGTAGTCGATGGTGAAGACCAGGGTCGCCAGATGCCCCTGGTAGCAGTCGGGACTGACGTTCAGCTCGAAGGGCGCGCCGGCGTTGTCGCCCGTGACGCCGGTGGCGATGTCGCCGAAGCCCGCGGTGCCGACGCTTACGGTGATCCAGGGGCTCTCGGTGGTCAGGGTCGCCGTGACGCCGCTGGCGGCGAGGCTGCCGTCGTTGGCCAGGTCGAGGACCACGCCGCCGCTCTCGCCGGGATCCGGATCGCCGCCCGGGCCGGACCAGGCGAAGGCGTCGATCGAGAGATCGGCCGCCTGCACGACGGTCTCGATCACCGACGTCCACGTGTCCACACCGTCGGTCGCGACCAGGGTCCAGTCGATGGCCTCGCCGTCGGGCGCGTCCGCCGACACCGACACCTGGGACGGCGCGCTCGACCACGCCGCCGCGCCCGCTCCGATGTCCCCGAAGCTCAATGCGCCGGACACGACCGCACCGTATGCGCCGCCGCCGCCCAGCGTCGCGCTCACGCCCGTGGCCGGATCGCCGCCCAGGTTGCGCAGCGCCACGTCCAGGTCGACGGTCTCGCCGGGGTTGAGCGCCCCGTCGCCGCCGATGGTCACGTCGTCCAGGCCGCAGAACACGTCCGCCGCACCCACGGACAGGCTGCCCAGGTACGGGATATGGCCGTGGCCGTGGACCGTCACGAGCACGGTGCCGGACGTCAGCGCGGGCACTGCCAGCGCCACCTCGCCCGAGGCGTCGGTCACGCCGCTCACCTGGAACGCCCCGTCGCGGAAGACGCAGACCACGAGCCCCTCGGCGGGCAGCCCGCCCGAGGTCACGCTCACCGGCACGGCCGTCGCGCCGGGCGCCAGACTCGCCGGATGATCCACGCCCAGATAGGCGGGCACGCCCAGCCAGGGATCGGTGGCCGGGTCGCCCATGAGGCTGTTCCACACCGACCAGATCTCCACCCGCGAGGGCTCGGCCACCTGGTAGTTGTTGTAGAGCTCCACCTTGCCCAGCGAGTGGGCCACGCCCACGCGGTGATCGTCGTTGTAGAGCAGGCCGTTCCAGATGCCGTGGTAGTAGCAGTTGTTGTAGCGGGTGTGGGTGCCCTGGGTCGCGGTACCGACCGCCGCGATGCCGCCGCCGTTTGCCGCGCGCAGGAACGACTCCGAACGGCACTCGTTGTGGGTGATCGTGCCCGTGTCGCAGGTGGGCAGGATGGCCACCGGCAGCATGCCGCCGTTGCTCAGGTTGCCGATGGTGCTCTGCCCGATGTTGCTCATGCCCAGGTAGCCGCGGTAGCCGTAGATGCTCACGCCGTCCCCGACCCGGCTCGAGAAGGCCGTCTGGAAGTTGCCGCTCCAGGTGGTATCGACCTGGGCCCAGCCCAGGACCTCCAGGTGGCCCTTGAGCCACTGGTTCACGTAGATGGTGGTGATGCCCGAGGCGCTCTCATCCCCTTGCAAACAGGCGCGGCCGTACCACGAGGTGTCGCCCATGGGCGGGCTCTGCTCGTAGCCGATGATCTTGTCGATGATGATGCCAAGCTGGTCGAGAGTCTCGAAGGAGAGCCGGCCGATATGAGCGTCGGCCAGGACGTCGCCGCCGTCGAGGGTCACGTAGTAGTGGTCGCCGGGCCCGCCGTAGCCGGAGAGGGACTCCGTCCAGGTCGGCGTGTTGTAGGCGCCGTCCTCGTCGCCGATCAGTGTGACGAACTCCAGCGGCGGGATGGACGTGTCGTCGTAGAGGGCCTGCAGGGCGCTCTTGATGGACGAGGTGTTGTTGCCGACCACATCGATGTCCACGACCTCCACGTGGTAGCCCTGGCGCCGGCGCCAGTCCTCCAGCACGGCGGTGCTGTCGGCGACCGCGGCGTCGCCGTGGCGGACGATGGCGTAGGTGCCGGGCAGGACGGCCGCGGACTTGGCGATGTCGTAGTTGGAGACGTTCTCCCCCATCCAGGCGTCGAAGGAGGCGGGCACCGGACGCGCGGCCTTGGGCGACGCGCCGCCGACGAAGCTCAGCTCGATCTCGATGGTGCGAGCGGCCAGGCCCTCGCGCACCGCCGCGTCGTAGGCCAGGGGGCTGACCGTGACGGGCACCACCGTCTGGCCGGCCATGACGGCGGGCGCGCCGACCAGGACCACGGGGGCGTCGGGAGCGGCGGCCGCGCGCTTGTCGGCGGCGACGGCGAGCCGGCGCATCCCCGCGCGGTCATAGGCCTCGCGGTCGACGATGAAATCGCCGCCCCGGCCGGGCTGGATCGGATGAAGACGGAGGGAAGGGAGGGATACCGTCTCGAAACCGATCACCCGGCCGGTGACGACGACACCGGAAGGGACGGCCACCAGCCGTCCGGCGGTGGGCAGGGCGGGAGCGCCCTCTTCACCCTGGACCGTGCCGCCCTCGATGGACAGAGCGCGCCAGGTCTCGCCCGCCTCGCGCAGTTCTTCGACGCCGAACGCGTCGAGCGAGAACTCGAGCCGCAGGCCGTCGGCGTCGGCCGACAGCACGCGCCAGCGGGGCGTGTCGTCGCTGGCCCCGGGCGCCAGGGACACGTGGCCGGACGCCGCGACCGCGAGGGCCGGCAGGACGAGCACGAAAAGGATCAACATGTTGGAACGGAGAGTGTTACGCTTGGCTTGGGCGACCATCGGAACCTCCATCAAAAACAAAGTCGGTCGCACAACGACCGACGGGGGAGTTGCAGAGTTCAATTCTAGCGCAGATTATGATCCTACGGAAGCGTTTTAACCAATTGTCACGGAAATATCAACGTTGTTGAGGTTTTGTGACATCCTTGCGCAAGGCGTCGCACTCGAAAAAGCGAGATAGTTAACACGTCAATAGTTGACATGTTAACTATCTCGCTTTTCGGAGTCCGCGACCCGAGGCCTTATGGCGCCCGGAGCCGGACCTGCTCCACCAGGGCGGATATCTCCCCGACGACCGCCTCCGGCTTATCATTATGGATGATGTGTCCGGCGCCCTCGACGATGACCTCTTTCCCGTCGGGCACCAGGGCCACCAGTTCCTTCTGCAGCTCCTTGCCGACCCGGATCAGCGCTTCCCGGCCTTCGGGCGAGAACATAGGTGGCGCGCTGTTGGCGCGGTCGGCGGCGATCATCACGGTGTACGGAACATGGGGCAGCGGTCCGCAGTTCAGAGATTGCTCCGTGCTCACCATGATGTAGTCGAACTCGGTGCGCGGATTCTCGGTCGCGCTCATCGTGGCGACCATCTGTTCGATATGCGCCAGGTCATCTCCGGTGAGCACCGCCCGCTGCGCCTCGAGTATCCCCGGATGCTGCCCATCCTCGAGCAGGATGGCGCCGACGTCTTTCGGGTGGTTGGCGGCGAACAGTCGCGCCACGCGACACCCGTACGAGTGCCCCACCACGACGTAGGGTTTCGGCACGTCCAGTTCCGTCAGCAACGCCTGGAGATCGTCGGCCGCCTGCAGGGCATGGCACGGCGCGGTGCCGATCTCGCTCTTTCCATACCCGGGCCGATCATAGGTGACGACCGTCGTGATCCCGGCCAGGGCGGGGATGATCGGATGCCAGTACCACTGCTCCGCCCGGATGCCGTTCAGCAGGACCACCGTGGGGCCGCCCTCGCCGTACACCTTGGCGTGCAGCCGGCAGCCCTCGAGATCGATCATGTGCTCGACGTGCTCGGTGTCGATCTCGGTCGGCGTCATCCGGTGCCCGCCGGGTTGGGCCGCGGCCGGCATCGTCAGCCCCGTGGCCAGGACCAGGCCGATGATCACCGTGAATCCGATGAATGAACGTGAATAGCGGAATGACATCAGGGGCTCCTCTGATCGGTGGGGATACACGGCACAATGTCCTACTACATGAACACAGAGATTCGGTTCCCGGAGCCGCTCCACTTTCTGTGCATCTTTTCACACCTGGCGTCGTAATGCCTCTTGTCCACGTGGGATATGCCGCGACACACGACCCGACGCCCCCCGGCTCTCTCTCGCCAGAGCTGCGGGCTCGACCCGAGCCTTTGCCGAGGTGCACGATGTTCCGTCCGACTCCCGTCCGCATCCTTCTGGTCCTGATCGCAACGGTGACCCTGGCCCCGGCGGCCGCCGCCTTCGAGGGCAACGTCCTGCCGGTGATGGATACCGGCCGCGCCGACGCCGACATCGACGTGGACGGCCGGCTGGGCGACCCCGGCTGGCGCGACGCCGGCCGCGCCGGCAACTTCGCCGAGCGCTGGCCCGGCGACAACCTCGAGCCCCGGGTCGAGACCACCGCCTGGCTCACCTACGACGAGGACAACCTCTACGTGGCCTTCGACTGCGCCGACGATCCCGACGCGCTGCGCGCCACCATGTCCCAGCGCGACGAGTTCGGCACCGACGACGCCGTCGCCGTCATGATCGACACCTACGGCGACGCCACCTGGGCCTACGAGTTCTACGTGAACGCCTACGGCATCCAGATGGACCGCATGTGGACCAGCGTCCACGGCACCGACCGGGGCTTCGACATGATCTGGCACGCGGCCGCCCACCGCAACGGCGCGGGCTACACCGTGGAGATGGCCATCCCCCTGTCGGGCATGCGCTTTCCCGACACGGAGATCCAGCGTTGGCGCGTCGACTTCCGCCGCGTCCACCCCCGCGAGACCGAGCGCACCTACGCCTGGGCCGCCCGCGACCGCGACGAGCAGTGCGATCCCTGCCAGTGGGGCGTGGTCAACGGCATCGCCGGCGTGCGCCCGGGCAAGGGCATCGAGCTGCTGCCTTCGTTCTTCGCCTACCGTACCGGCCAGGTCGCGGACTGGGAGGACGCCGGCGCCGGCTTCACGGACAACGACGTGGAGCAGGAGGCCAGCCTCGGCCTGAAGTACGCCCTGACGAGCGACGTGACGGTCGAGGGCACCGTCAACCCGGACTTCAGCCAGATCGAGGCCGACGCCGACCAGCTCGACGTCAACCTGACCATCGTGCAGCGCTTCCCCGAGCGGCGGCCGTTCTTCCAGGAGGGCAGCGACCTCTTCCTGACTCATTTCAACGCCTTCTACACGCGCATGGTGAACGATCCGGAACTGGCGGCCAAGGCCACCGCGCGCCTGGAGAACACCAGCTTCGCCTACATGCTCGCCCGCGACGAGCACTCGCCGTACGTCGTGCCCGCCGAGGAGCGCAGCTACACGCCGCCCACCTCGCTGGGCCGCTCCACGGTGAACGTGCTGCGCGGCGTGCACAGCTTCGGCACCGGCCAGTCGCTCGGCTTCATGGCCACCGACCGCCGCTACGACGACGGCGGCGCCGGCACCATCCTGTCGGGCGACTTCGACCTGCGCCTGTCGTCGGCCTTCAGCTGGGTCGGCCAGTACATCTACAGCCACACCGACGAGCCCGAGGGCGTGGAGCTCGACCCGGGCGCCACCTTCGACGAAGGCCGCCACACCATCGACCTCGACGGCGAGTCGTACCAGGGCAACGCCTTCATCACGGAGCTGCGCCGCCGCGGCCGCCACTGGAACCTCACCCTGGACTACAACCAGCTCGACGCCCGCTACCGCACACAGACCGGCTACGATCCCTGGAACGACCAGCGCAACGCCTTCATCTGGACGAGCTACATCATCTACCCCGAGGGCGGCCTCATCGAGCGCATCCAGCCCCAGCTCTTCGCCAGCGGCCGCTGGAACATGGCCGGCGACAACAAGTGGCGCCGCATCAATCCCCAGATGAGCTTCAACCTGCGCAAGGCCCAGACCTGGCTCGGCGTGGGCTGCGACTTCAGCGAGCAGACCTGGTTCGGCACCACCTACGAGGGCCTGTGGCGCTTCTACTTCGACGCCGTCACCCGCCCCCGCGACGACTTCAGCGTGTACGTGGGCGTGCGTCGCGCCCGCAACCCGGCCCTTTCGGTCGGCAGCCTTGGCAAGGAGACGGGCCTGACCGTGGAGCTGGACCTGAAGCCCTGGGACCGCCTGGTCATCGAACCCACCTTCGACTGGATCCGCAGCACCAGCGTGGACACCGGAGAGATGCTCTTCGAGCAGTCCATCGCCCGCGCACGCCTGCGCTACCAGGCCAACCCGCGCCTCTCGCTCCGCCTGGTCGTCCAGCACAACGTGACCACCGACCCGGCCGGCCGCGAGGCCGCCCTGGCCGGCACTTTCCCCCAGTACCACCGCTACTACGGCAAGAAATGGGAGGTCGATCCGCTGGTGACGTACCGGATCAACTCGTTCTCCGTGTTCTACCTGGGCACCACCCACGACTGGCGCGACTTCAACGCGGCGAACAACGCGATGCCCCACGACTTCGTGATGACCGACCGCCAGTACTTCACGAAGCTGCAGTACCTGTTCCAGATGTGAGGGCGGGCAGAAGGAGGGGGCCCGCATGAGCGATTCGTACGAGTACATCCGGGAGATGGCCAGCGCCTTCGCCGAGGTCCACATCATCCCCCACGCCGCGCGCTGGGACCAGATGCCCGAGCCCCGCCGGTTCCCCTTCGAACTCTACCGGGCCCTCGGCGACGCCGGCTTCCTCGGCTTCTCCGGCAGCCCCGACCACGGCGGACGCGGACGGCCGTTCTCCGAGTCCGTCGTCCTGATCGAGGAACTGGCCTACTACGACGTCGCGGTCGCCGTCATGACCGGCATCCCGCGCCTGGTCACCCATCCGATCCTGAGTTTCGGCACCGAGGTGCAGAAGCAGCAGTACGTCGCCCCCTGCCTGAGCGGCGAGACGGTCTGCGCCTTCGCCCTCACCGAACCCGCCGCCGGCTCCGACGCCGCCGGCCTGAAGACCACCGCGAAACCCACCCCCGACGGCTACGTCATCAGCGGCGACAAAATGTTCATCACCCACGCCGAGGCCGCCGACGTCGCCCTGCTCTTCTGCAAGATCGAAGACCAGGACAAGCCGAGCGCCTTCATCGTGGAGACCGGGCAGCCAGGCTGGGACGCCCGCGTGCTGAAGCAGAAGCTCGGCATCCGCGCCACCACGACCTGCGCCGTGAAGATCCGCGACCTGGAGGTGCCGGCCTCCGCCCTGCTGGGCGAGGAAGGGCGCGGGTTCAGATACGCCATGGAGACCCTGGACGGCGCGCGCGTATCCGTGGCCGCGCAGGCGCTCGGGCTGTCGCGACGCTGCCTGGACGAATCCATCGAACACGCCAAGGGGCGCGTCGCCTTCGGCAAACCTATCGCCAAGCAACAGGCCATCCAGTGGATGATCGCGGACATGTCCACGCGGCTCGAGGCCGCGCGGCTGCTGACCTACATGGCCGCTGCGTTGATCGACGAGGGCGATCGATGCACCCTCGAGGCCGCCCAGGCCAAGCTCTTCGCCACCGAGGCCTCGAACTTCTGCGCGGACCGGGCGATGCAGATCCACGGCGGGTACGGTTACGTCGGGGATTGCTCGGTCATCGAGAAGCTGTATCGGGATCAGAGGTTCCTGGAGATCGGAGAGGGGACTTCGGAGATTCAGAGGCGGGTCATATCGGGGCAGTTGCTTGGACGGTAGATTGCGGACCGGATGATGAAGCGGGCTCTCCGCCGTCAGCAGGCATGGTCGATACGATCGAACACCCACCAGGGAACAAGAGGGAGCAAGAGATGATCAAACCGACTCGCCATCGACACGTCGGACATGTTTCCGCCGCCGGTCTCGTACTATCGACAGTGCTGCCGATGCTGGCCGCATTCGCCGTTCCCGATCCGGCTCAGGCCGGCCAGGAAGCCGTCATTGACGGCGTCGTCCACGTCGCCAACTCGGACGAGCCGTCCGAGGGCGTTCAGACCTTCCGGTTGGAGGAACTGTGGAGCGTCGGTGGAGAGGACAGCGAGGACACCATCTTCGGCGTGATCGGCCAGATATTCGAGGATGATGGAAACATCTACCTGCTTGACACCCAGCTCTCCGAAATCAAGGTCTTCACGCACGACGGCCAGGCCCTGGATGTCCTGGGTCGCGAGGGGGATGGACCCGGCGAGTTCCGCGGTCCTGCGGACATGTGTCTTCTGCCCGACGGGACGATCGGCGTATTGCAGGGCTTTCCCGGCAAGGTCATAAAACTGGCCCTGGACGGGACTCCCGCCGGTGTCTGGAATCTCGGCGACCCATCCCAGGGATCCTTCTACTTCATGAGCGCACTGAACCAGGGAAACGGCACGGTCGTGGCCGGTGGCGTGCAGCAGACCATCGACCAGGGCGCCGGGACGATGCATCGTGAGAGATTTCTCAGCAGCATCGGCCAGGACGGCCTGCGCGATGTGACTTACGTCTCCGTGCCGGTGATCCAGCAACTGAATGACCTGCGAGTGGACGAGTTGGAGATCATCGACGGTCCCGACCGCCGTTTCGACATCACGACCACCGGCCTGACGGTCGTGGGGATTCCACGCAACGAATACGAGGTGAGCATCTTCGCCGCCGACGGCACACTCGAACGGGTATTCACGCGCGAGTACGCCTCCTGGCCGCGCAACGAACGCGCAGCCGGCATCTGGCGACGGGTCATGGAGAACTTGAGGGACAACATCGTACCCGGTGCGCCGGCCTCGTGGGAGGACACGGAGCCCGACATCGAATTCCTGCAGACGGCCGCCGACGGATCGATCTGGATCCTCAACAGCCGTTCCATGTGGGAGCCGCCGGAGGGCGTCTTCACCTGCTACGATGTCTTCACGCCCGACGGGCATTACCAGAAGGAGGTGCGCGTCGTCTGTCCGGGTGATCCGACAGTCGACCTGCTCTTCTACTCGGGTGGCGACCGGGCCTTCATGGTCACCGATTTCTGGGATGCGGCCCTGGGGCAGTTCGGCGGAGACGGCTCCGACGAGGGTGACGAGGACATCGAGCCGATGAAGGTGATATGCTATCGGGTCGGTTGACGGCTCCGGGGCGAACGTATCGACGTAACAACCGATCGATCATGGCGCCGCCCGGGCTCCGATCTCCAGGATCACAGCTTGACATAAGTTGCATAATTAGCTAATTTGCCAACCATGCAAAACAAGTTGATCCAATTCCTGGAAGCCATCTCCAGCGACAAGCGCCTGAAGATCCTGGACTGGCTCCGCGATCCCGCCCGGCACTTTCCGCCCCAGAAGGACGGCGACCTGGTCCGCGACGGGGTCTGCGGCGTCCTCATCGCCCGGAAGCTGGACATCAGCCCGTCGACCGCCTCGCGGCACCTGAAACAGCTCACCGACGCCGGGCTGCTGAAGGCGAAGCGCATCAAGCAGTGGACCTTCTACAGCCGCGACGAAAAGGCCATCGAGAAGATGAAGACGCTCATCGAACGTTCCGTCTGAGGGCAACCCCGGACGGACGGAAGGCGAGGTCCGTTCATGGAGCACCGATTCTGGCAGGTCGACGCCTTCAGCGCCGAACCGTACCTGGGCAACCCGGCCGCCGTCGTCTTCGACGCCGACGACCTGTCGACCGACGAGATGCAGACCATCGCCCGGCAGTTCAACCTCTCGGAGACGGTCTTCCTCTGCGCCCCCTCGACGGATGACGCCGACTACCGGGCCCGGATCTTCTCCCCCAACCGGGAGATGCCCTTCGCGGGCCATCCGACCGTCGCCGCCGCATATGCCCACCTCTCCACGCGGCCCGAGGCCGTCCCGGACAACGGCGGCACGATCCGCCAGGAATGCGGCGCCGGCCTCATCCCCGTCACGGTCTCCGATGGCCCCCTGTTCACGCTCACCGCGAAAGCGGAACCGGCGATCGCGACGGGGCTCGGCCGAATGCAGATCGCCGAGATGATCGGCTGCGCCGCCGCCGACGTCTGCGAAGACCCGGCCGAGGTCTGCTCCATCGGACTCCCCTGGCTGATCGCCCGCATCGACTCGCTCGAAGCCCTGGGCGCCGCGGTACCGGACCTGAATCTCATCGACGGCGTCTGCGGAAAACTCGGCGCCACCGGCATCACGGTCTACTGCCTCGAGGCCGCCCTCGCCGACTGTGACATCCACGTCCGCACGTTCGCGCCCGGCGCCGGGATCAAGGAGGATCCGGCCTGCGGCTCCGGCAACGGTGCGATCGCGATCCACCTGGCCCGGCATCTCTACAGGGACCGGCCGTCATTCTCCTGCAGGGCCGAACAGGGGCTGGAGATCCATCGGCGGGCCGTACTCCACCCGGGCTTGGAGCGAGGCGACGGGAAGCGATCGATGGTCGTCAGCGTGGGAGGGCAGGCCGTCAAGGTTATGGAGGGGAGACTCTGGATCTGAGATCCCGCATGCCGCTGATGTTCATCGCACGGCGCGACTCGCCCTGCGTGATCTCCTGATGCTCCTGACCAGCAGGAACGCCGAGACGATCAATGCGAACAGGACCACGACGGCGGCGGCCTTCGAGAGACGCGATTTCATCGCGAGCCGCCGATAAGCGGCTTCTCCCGCTTCCGCCGTTTCCGCCGAGAACCGGTCGCGCAGCTCTTCGATACGCGCGCCTTTCGCCAGTTCCTCGTCTATGTCGAGATAGACCATGTCGTCGAATCGGGCCATGTAGCTGAGAGCGATGACTCCGTTCTTCAGGTCGATGGCGTTCGAGTACATGGTCTGGCTGATGAGATCCTCCAGGTGGACTTCATCCAGAACCCCTACGGCATCTTCCAGTGTCATGTCCGTCGATTCGAGCAATCCGCTCAAAGACGCGGCGGCCTTGTCGTATCGCCAGCTCTTCGCGCCGTTCTCGGGATTCGCCAGGTTGAAGTTCGTCGAGATCAGGTAGCTGTTTCCGGGGGGCTTGCGCGTGTATGCGACCTCTCCATCGGGCCCCGCGCTTATGACGACCGCGTCTCCCGTCGCATCCGCGATATGGATCTGATAGGTCATCCGGCCTTCCAGATGGACATGATCGAAGTCGAAGTCCCGGGAGATCCGGATGGCTTCTTCGACTGTCGCCGCTTCCCTGGCGATCCTGTTCAGGTAGTTGTCCTTCCGATAGGAATACGTCTTCTCCGGATGCGGATTCAGCCTGGCGGGAGGAAGCCCGTTCCCGTCCCAGACGAGCCCCTGGTCGTTCACGACGCCCTGGAGATTGAACGATCCGTCATCGCGTCGAAAGCCGAACCGCACCAGACCATGGCTGGTTTTCGTCGCCGGGCTGAATTCGATCACCGTACCGGGGTCGTAGTGGTCCTCGTTGTTGCCGAACAGCACCGTTTCGCCGTTGGAGATGGTGAAGATCGTGCAGGATTTCGCGGAAGCCCCGACAGGCGACAACCACGACGAGCACAGGGTCAACAGGATGATCAAGGCCGACGCGCTCGCACACGGGATGAGCCAGGCTCTTCGGTCGCGACACCGAACACCCCGGCTGCCGCACCCCATTCGATCACTCAAACGAAACCTCGAACGTGAAGCTGTCCACCGGCGAATACATCGTCTTGACATCGATCAACAACCTCTCCTCCTCGGAGCGCGAAACCGAGACCTCCGGCTCCACCACCCCCATCAGTCCCAGCTCCCTCATGATCGCCTGCTCCAGCTCGCGGTCGCTCAAGCCGCGCGCGTTGACCCTGAAATGACCGTACGTGATGGCGGCCAGGACGTTGCCCTGGACCCGGCGGAAGACGGGGCGGGTGCCGACATCCGGCGCCGCGCCCGCCGGGAAATACGCGCGGATCGCCGAGCGCACGAGTTCGGCGGCCTCATCCTCGCCACGGCCCCGGATGACGGCGCGGCAATGCACCGTGTCGCCGGAGTAGACGGTCTTGCGCGCCGCCAGACCGTCCAGTCGCGACAGCTCCGCCTCGATGGTCTTCGTGAGAACCTGATCCCGCGGCCAGCTCACCGACACGTGCGTTCCCAGGTTCAGCACGTAGGAGGCGGGCACCACCAACAGGGCCAGCGCAGCCGCGACCGAGAGCGCGGCCGTGATCGCGCCGCTTCGCCGCCGCCGACGCTGCCGTTCCAGGCGGCCCTCCACGCCGGCCAGCATGGCATTCATGTGCCCCGGCTCGATGGGCTCGTCGATCAGATCGCGAAGCAGGTCGTCACGGTCGGACATGTCGCTCCTCCTGTCGCTCCAGCCGCCGCAGCCGTTCGTTCAGCCGCACCCGCGCGCGTGAGAGCCGGCTCTTGACCGCCGACAACGACACGCCCTGGATCTCCGCCACATCCTCGAGGCTGGCGCCGGTCAACTCGAAGAGCACCAGGGCCTCGCGCTGCTCCGCCGGGACGGCCTGCAGCGCCTTGCGCAGCAGATCCCGGTGCTCCAGATCCGGCCCCTCGGGTGCGGACCGCCCGCGCACGAAGTCCAGCGAGACCCAGCTCTTCAGCTTACGGCGCCGGTGCCAGCTCCGGCACGCGTTGCCGATGATCTTCAGCAACCAGGGCTTGAAGCGCGAGCGATCCCGCAGCCGGGGATAGGCCTTCCAAGCCCGCAGCAACCCGTCCTGCAACACGTCGTCGCCATCGGCCATCGACCCGGCCAGCGCACGCGCCAAGCGGACGGCGTCCCCATAGACGGGGCGCAGCTGCGCCTCGAAGTCCCCGGACATCGCCAAGGCCAGACCCCTTTCGGATCACCCCGCCGCCACATGCGATTCACAAGACCAGACTCCCGCGCCCCGAGAAAAGTTGCAAGCAATCCAGGCAGGTGAAAATTCGCTGCGACTTCGGAGCCCCGATCGGGGTCATGTGGTCACGATGGACTCGCGCCCGGACCGGACCGAAAAGGAGAGACTCGCCATGCTGAGAATCGGAACCGCCGCCCTGCTGCTCCTGGTGCTCGGAACCCCGCCCTCGGCGGCCGACGAAAGCCGCGTCCTGGCCCTGGCCCAGAGCTATGCCGACGCCGCCGTCCGCGAGACCTACTGGCCCGGCTTCGCCCCCATCGAGATCCCCCTGGCCATCCACGACGGCACACACACCTATCTGTTCCGCCACCCGTCCCCGCCAGAGGAGTTCGCCCCACTACCGGACAGCGACCCACCGGCCCACCGCATGACCGGCCGCCACCCCACGGTCATCGCAAACTCGACCGCCACCATCGGCGATGTCACCTGTGCCACCCTGAACTACGACGCGGCCATGCAGGCCCGCCCCCTCGACGCGGTCACGAGCACCGCCATACACGAAGCCTTCCACGTCTACCAACGCCGAGAACATCCCGACTGGATGGGCAACGACGGAGACCTGTTCATCTATCCCGTCGAGGACCCCCGGCTCCTGACATTGCGCCGCCTGGAGACGGAATACTTGCGACGCGCCTGCGCCGCCACGGACGAAGAAGAGGCCGCAGCCAACACTCGCCTCGCCCTGGATGCACGCACCCAACGCTTCGCAGCCATGGACGACGCCTTCCCCGCCTACGAACACGGCACAGAACTGAACGAGGGCCTGGCCACATATGTCCAGGCTCGAGTCATGGGCCAAACACACCCCGACCTCCCACCCGACGGATACGCCGCCGAGGACGTGCGCCTGCGCTGTTACCAGACAGGCTTGTCGATCGCCCTGTTGTTGGACCGCTTCCAACCTGGATGGCGAGAGGAGCTGGAAAAGAAGGACGATACTCACCTGGAAGACATTCTCGCCCAATCCCTGGGAGCCGTCGAAGCCGAGGCCCCGCGCATCACCGCCCAAGAGCTGGTCGAACTGAAACAGGCCGCCACGAACGAAACGAGCAATCTCCAGGAACTGTGGAAGCAAAGACGAATCGACTACCTAAACCGCCCAGGCTGGCAACTGATCATCGAGACCCCACCCGACGCCCCCCTCTGGCCCGCCGGCTTCGACCCCTGGAACATCCAACGCACCGACGCCGGCATCCTACACACGCGATTCTTGAGACTGAGCAACGAGCACGGACAGTTGGAGCTAATGAACGGAACCGCCCTGACCGAATCCGCCGGCGGGCACCCCTTATTCAACGGCGTGATACGCATAGTACTGACTGGCCTGGATACCGAGCCGGAACTGAGCACCGACGGCAGCAGGATCATCGTGACCACGCCGATCTTCACGGCCGAATTCAATGTGCGGGAGGTAGAGAGCCACAAGAAGTGTGTGATTATACACGTGCCTGGCAGCACAGGAGGCTAGATCCCCGAGCAGGCGGCCGAATGCACTTCAGACCATTCGCGCGGGTGGAGCCCAAGCAAACTACCGCTCAATCTAGACAGTCTTTCATTTCTTGACACTAGCTGTGCTAACGAAATAGACTGCTAGCCGATTAGTTTTTGATCTACATGCTGTGAATATTCAGCGAGAAGCACCTTTTCGCTACTATAAATAGCGATTCAATGCTCCGCGCTATCATGTTAGGTCGAACGTTGTCGATTATCAATACAGCAACTAATGACAACCTCTGGGGTTTCGACATGCCATCGCTCCTAGAATTCGTTATACCTATCAACCTCTTCTCTGCGCTGCTGTTAGCGGCACTCCTGATCTCACTCTCGCGGGGATATTTGCCAGAGCAATCGACCCGCTCTGTTGCATTTCAATGGGTTGGATTGAGCTGGTTGCTTAACGCATATTACCTCGCCTTTGAACTACATACTACTCATGTTGACCACTCAGACTTTGTCTTTACATTAATGATGGTCGGCAATCTATGCGGATCGTTTTGCATCGGCTTCGGATCAATTGTTTATATCCTGAGGGGCAAGCTCTCGCCTTTTCGCAAGCCGTCCCTACTCGCCTACACTATTGTATTCAGTGTTGCCATCATCACAATTATCATAAGCTCTCGAATAAATTCGGCACTTAGTGACGACGCCTGCAGGACATTTGTTTCAATATCAACCCCCTTAAGTACGCTTGGGCTTATTCTGTACTTTTTCTTTCTGCGCTCCCTTGTAAAAAGGGAGAGTCATTTCTCTGCTACATCTCTTCGTTTGCTCACGTGGCCAATTCTCATATATATAGTTCTCCAGTTTATGTATTTTGCCCCAACACAAGGCACTGTCGCCGAGCAGCTACAGTCTAGGACGCTTGGCTTCTCCTCTAGCCTCTTCATCAAACTCATGCATATGATCGGACTTGCGGCATATGCTATTTCTCGAGTGCGGGATCTTCAGGCAGAGCTATCAGAGCGACGAGAATATCAAGCAGCTATAGAAATGAATAAAACTTTTGTCACAGAAATGGCCCACGAGATTGGCAACCCTGCAGGTATATTAAGGCTTCAAGTTGAAGCCCTCTCGGAATCCCTTTCTAACACAAGACGCCTCAAGGAGATCGCGGGCCGAATCGCCGACGCAACTGTCCATATTACAGCCATACTGAATGGAGCTGAACAAATCCTGAAATGGGGCTCTCTTGAGCCCAACATTGACGAAGATACTAGAGTTATTCCCGTTAACAACGAGTGCCAGGCGGCAATAATCGCGGTGAAGAGCAGAAAGGCTAATACAATTGACATAGACCGTGGCCTCAAACCCACTACTCCACCAGCAAGGGTGCTATGTCAATTTTCTGCAGGCGCATTTGTGTTAGCCCGCCCGTCCGATATTGCACAGATTGTTGGTGTTCTGCTGAATAATGCTTTTGAATCTTTAGATTCCGGCTCAAATAAAATATTCGTTCGAACCTCTGTTGTTGGCCCTACACGCGATGTGGTTAGAATTGAAGTAGAGGACACTGGCGTTGGCATTCCTGCGGTGAACATACCTAGAGTCTTTGAGGTTAACTTCACAACAAAGTCTTATGGTAAAGGAGTTGGTCTCGGTAGGGCGAAAGAAATCGCGAATAGCATTGGTGGAATCATATCAATTGCCAGCCCACCGCCCAATAGGTCAAGAGGCACAATTGTAAGACTCGATCTCCCAATTGCTGATGATGACGAGGAGGAGTGAACGATGACCGCCGTACTTGATCGAAAGGCGCCAAGATCAGCAAATAAGCCAATAATTATCCTAGACGACCGACAAGATTTTGTTAACGTAATAGTAGAAAGATTACAGTCTCGAGGTTACATGAACTTATTTGGATGCGTTAAAGTGTCCGTCGCACGTGCCCATGTTAAAGAGCAAAACCCGTGGGCCGTAATATCAGACTGGCGCCTAGAAGACGAAGAGGATGGAATCGATTTCATCAAGTGGGCGAGAAGTACTGTGCCAAAAGCACGTTGTACTCTTCTTACCGGCTTTACAGCAGACCTAGATCCACACCAACGCGGAACCTTAACAAGGATGAACATTCGAGTATCAGATAAAGCAGACATCACAACGAGCAAGCTGCAAAATATGATTGAAGGTCGGCACACCAGGAAGCCGCGCACACGGGCCCGAAAGTTAGACCACACCGTTAGTGATGGCCATATAGCTGCAAAGAATATGTTACTGTTAGAACAAAAGCAGGATGAACTGAAACAACTTAAGCCAGTAACTGAAATCATTGCCGAGCACTTGGTATCACGTTTATCTCGTGTCTCGTCAGAGGACAACATCAAGTTAGATGGATTTCACGAGTCAATATCCCTTGATCAGATCATTAACGATATTCGATCACTCACTCCTAGAGGTCTTGAGTGGATTCGACTCTATCAAAAGTTGATGATGCGGCTCGATACTGCGAACGGTAGTGATTCATAAGATTTCCGACAGGGAGAGCATGGAATGGCAGTGGTTGTCAGTACTGATGCGGACACTTTATCGGCAGATCTCGCGACGTATATACTTGAAGGCATGACAAGGTCTGGAGATTCACCGCATCGACTTAATCCAAATATGGCACATGCTTCCGGCAAAGAGGATGATAGCCTATGCGACGAGCACAATCCATGCGCCGCCGTAACGCATGGCTATACAGATGGACTTCATCTTGGCAGCTTAGGCGATAAAGCCCTGATTCCTCCTGAATGGTGGCAGGTATTGGGATCTGACTATGATGCATTTCTGGTATCGTGCCATGGCGAGGCCGCCGCAACAAAGCAAAACCTAACTCGCTATATCCGAACGTTAGTAACATATGCAGGCGCTGATTTACTTTTTTTTCGCCTAACACGAAAGGCCCAAGATCGATGGCAAGAACTATTTAATGAGATTGGCAGTCTATTACACTCACTTTCAAAAAGCAAAAGGCTACACAGTAAGGATATTGAATCTTCATATGACAATCACATTAGAATAATTGAAAAGACAATTGACGAATCAAGCGGAGATCTACTTGTTCAAATGTGTATGGAAATGCACCTTGAGCGACTGAGGACTATTAGCAAATAACCCCAATAGGAGGACTTTACAATAATGAATACCGCGCTTGAAATCTTACTCCTTGCTGCACTTCCGGTAATACTCCTTGTATACTTGATTGTAAGAGCGAGGCAATACCTCCCGAATCCAGCATTAGAGGCGCTTGCAACTGATGCACCAAAGACTGAGAAACTGTCATCATCTTTCGTTAAACAGCTCGAACGTCAACATATGCATGCTTTCAAACTCGTCATAATATCGGGCGTAACAGCTCTCGCAATACTAGTAGTGTCTTTTATATTGCTACTCATTGATACAAATCGATGGCCATATGCGATTGTACAACTCGCCAGTGGCCTTGGAGATGCTGCAGTATGTCGATATTTTTATCGAGTCTGGGCAAGGTTAACGCAAGTATTATCTGAAAAATAAGATTACTCTTTATCGATCAATGAAGATTGAGCACAAGTAAATATAATCTAATTAAGTGATTCGCCCTAATACGGAGTATGGCAAAGGACAAGGCGCGAGTAAACTTAGTACAGACACGTACATCCGGGACCAATTAACTAGCAAAGAGCAATCACCGATCTATTTATCTCTCTCTACCTTGTGATACAATAGGGCGTGAATATCTGAATATGGATAATTCCAAGAGGGGAGCATATGGGCACGTTACTTTATTATGTCGACGAGTCGTACGACTCAAATTCAGGTAACTGCTTCGTCCTTTCAGCCATGGGAATACCTGCAGCAAGGTGGAAAGATTCCTTTGATGCGATGCTCGCTCAAAGACGTGATTTCGCACAGCGCTATAATATGCGCGTATCAAAGGAAATTCACTCCACAGATTTCTTTGCTGGGAGAGGGCAGTATTCAACTCAGGGCGTAATTCCTAAGGCGCTACGTGTCGATATCGGTCGGCAGATATTTAGACTGCTGGCCACATTATCAGACGCTGAGATTATCAACGTGTGCCTTCCGCGTGCCAACATGCCAAGCATGTTCTCGTGTGTGGAGGAATGGGCGCTAAATCGATTGGCCACTAGAATTCA
>Ga0180435_10001871_pt1 | contig 21684 bp, 14 predicted proteins | sample SS_ome_3_FD_132467 | JGI IMG/M metagenome (GOLD analysis project Ga0180435, IMG submission 132467) | Hypersaline lake sediment archaeal communities from the Salton Sea, California, USA - SS_3_S_1 metaG | ecosystem: Environmental > Aquatic > Non-marine Saline and Alkaline > Hypersaline >...
AAAACAATATTTTTGGGAATTCGCTGGAAAACTTGAAGAGATATAGAACAGAGAGGGGCGGTTGTCAATAGAAAGACGGAAAAGACGTTGAAAGGGTGAATAGGCAGTGGAGAGTGCGACAAAGGATATCCATTGAAAAGCGAATATTGAACCGCAGAATATCGAATATCGAATGTCGAAGGCAGGAAAGCCAGGGCGAGGCAACTTCGATATTCGGAGTTCGGAGTTCGATATTCGATATTTGCTTTTAATTGCGGCCGAGGGAGGGGGGAAAGGCAGGGAGAAGGGTTAAGGGGAAACATTAATGTGCATTCATGGACTGATACGGAGGGGATCAGGAAGAATCTTTCTCTTTCAGGGCCAGGTAGATTATGACACCGGAATTAAAGCCGTAAAGGATCGGATATGTAATCCAGCAGATATAGATGAAGATGAGGGAGAACCCTCCCAGGTAACCTGAAAGAGGATATACCCAACCCTGGTGAGGCATACCGGAAGGAAAGGTCATCATTGTCGCAAAGCAGGCCGGCAACCGGAAAAAGAAGGGTGGCATCGAGAGAATCACCCCCCCGGGGAGTTTTCCCAGGAGTACAGAGGAGAGCCCGAATAAGACCGCCAGAGCGGAGAAGATAACAGCCGTAAAGAGAAGGAAGTAAATCAGGTTCAGAAAAAGCGCGGTAAAAGTATATCCCCAGAAGACAAGAAACCTGCGCCGCATCAATCGAAAGAGCGCGGCAAAGGCCCGGCGCGCCGGGAGATCCTCACTGATAATAATCGCGGGCAAAAGAAGTGTCTCCGCGATCAGGGTGACTATACCGATAACCAGAAAAAGGGAGAGAACAAACTGAGGAATAAGCAGTAACGACCAGATCGCTGGACCGATATCAGGAATCATCCCCAAACAGACCAGAAGAATCAAAAGAATACTACTCGCCAGCAGAAATGATAGTACTCCCAGTGGAGCGAGGGCCAGACGCAACCCGTATTTCAAACCTTTCTTAAGAGATCCGGGGATTGATGCCCTTTGGCCGGTTCTAATCTCTTCCAATATCAGATAGGTAACAGGACCGGCAAAGATCATATTTATCAGGTAAAAGGCTATCAGGCCCATGAGACGAAAAAACCAGGGGAGAAAAGTCAGAGCCCCCTGCACCCGATAACTGAGGAAGAAAAATCCGAATATAGCCAGCAATGCGAAGAAGAGTCCCACCGCCTGGATAATCAGCCGTTTGTGATCCAGGGTATACTGGACCACCCGGAAAATATCGGCATAGGAGAATGTTACTTTTCTTTCAGTAGTCATCTTAAAGTGCCTAAAGGAAGATAAGTTGAAAGTGCCTAAAGTTGTTCGCCTTCAACTTCTTATTTTTTCGAAGGAAAAAAATAGGATATTAAACCTTTGCCGATTCCCACCGTTATATATTTGCTGCATCAAATGGATCGGGGCAATAATTTTAATTTTGAAAAGAAAAATTAAGATTACTTCGATTTGGAATTTAGAAATATTTTTTCTATCGCAACTATCAAACAATATTAGTCTTTTTACAAAACTAAATTAGTGCCGCAGGCACTAATTTATACCACATTCTGTGGAAATTGAAACCCGGGAAAATAAAAAAGGAGGTACCCGGATGAGAAAGCTGTACTGGTGTTTACTTGGAGTTCCGATCCTGATCGGACTGGCGTCTTACTCAATCGCCCAGCCCGGAGGGGGTCGGATGGAAAAGGGCCGGATGGGGGCCGGAAGGCAAGGATTTACTTTCTGGAAGGTGGAGAAGATAGTTGAAGAACTAGCCATAACCCCCGATCAAATCCAGCAACTCGATGATATTGACTATAACTTCCAGATGGACAGTATCGACCCGGAGGCCCGGATTAAGAAAGCCAGACTGGAGATGGATCACCTTCTCTCCCAGGATTCCTATTCCGACGAGAAGGCAGATGGGCTGGTCAATGAGATTATCGCCGGCAGTTCCGATAGAATCAAGCTGGGACTGAACCGACAGATCGCTATCCGGAAAATTTTAACTCCGGAGCAATGGGATCAACTCCAGCAGATGAAAGAAAAACGAGGCCGGATGATGAAAAAACGTTCGGGCGGTCAGGAAGGTAAGCGCCGCCAGGGTGGAGGAGGCAGAGGAAGGGGTGGTCCTGATCAGGATGAGGAGTAGGGAGTGGGCAGTGTCGAACCCCGCACATAAGTTATGTGCGGGGTTTGTCACATCCTGATTTAAAGTTATCACTTTTTCTGGTTGGAAATTCTTCTTCCCCCTACCTCACCCCCAATTAAAAGCGAATATCGAATATCGAACACCGAACTCCGAATGTCAAAGTTCCCTTTACCTCGGCTTCTTTCACTTCGACATTCGGAGTTCGGTGTTCGATATTCTGCGGTTCGCTTTTTGTATCCATTGGATATTCAGCCTGTTCCCCGCTCACCGCTCACTGCTTACCGCTCACTTTTTACCCCTGATCGCTGCCATAGCCCGGCGGGCCGGCTCATAGTCCGGACTTAACTCCAGCACTTTCTCCAGATAAGGTATCGCCTCGTCATTCTTTCCCTCGCCGGCCAGGAGGACAGCGAGATTATAGTACGCCGCGGGGTCCCGGGGCGCGATCCGGATCGCCTCCTGAAAATAGACTGCCGCTTCCTCTCCGTTGCCTCCCCGAGCCAACTGGACACCCAGATTATTTCGGGCGTCAATATGGTCCGGGTCTCTTAGAATCACCTCCCGGTAGCAGGCAATTCCTTCTTCTATACGTCCCTCCTCAATCAGGAGATTACCCAGATTATATCGGGCAGTGCTCGAAGCGGGATTGACCTTCAACGCCTCCTGGTAATGGCCGCGGGCGGCATTCGATTGGTTAAGTTCCAGCAGGAGATTACCCAGCCCCAGGTGGGCCCGGACACTCTCGGGATCGCTCCGGAGGATCTCCTGATAACAGGCGAGAGCTTCCTCTTCTCTGCCGGCACTCGAGAGCGCCCGGGCAAGATCGCATGCTATCCCGGAGTAACCGGGTGCGAGTTCGAGAGCTCGGCGATAGAGGACCAGTGCCTCCTCGGTCTCTCCCTGATCGAGCAGCGCGTCAGCCAGATTCTTCAAGGGGCGGGGAGAGTCAGGCTCCAGCGCGAGCGCACGGCGATACGACGATATCGCCGATACAGGATCACCGCTCTTGCTGAGAGCTACACCGCGGTTAGTATAAGCGGCCCCGTAATCAGGCTTATATTCAAGAGCCCGATCAAACTCCCCTACGGCATCCTGATATCTTCCGGCCTCCAGACGGGCCAGACCACGGTCATAATGCCATTTCTCAGGAGTGGGAGAGAAGCCGGATAAATTAAGGGAGAGAATCAGATATAACACCACTCCTGCCACAGCCAGAGCAACCCCCCTCCCCCACTTTCGTTCCGCCAGCTCCCTCAAAAACCTCCATATCCCAAACGCCCCCAGGATTATTAAAAACGGGATTACCGGCACCCGGTATCTCGCCGCGGCGGCGAATGGAACCATCGAGAAAAAATAACCACCGATAAAGAAAATAATCAAATAGGGAGCAAGGTTTCTCTTCGTTTGGCGATGAGAAATAAGCATAATGATTACCCCCAGGATGGACATAGTCAGGATAAGAGAGAAATTCCCCGGCAGGCGCCGCAGGAGCGGGGAATGGATCCGGGCGTAATGTACTTCTTTCAGATTGCGGACCTCCAGCGGTCCCCAGAAGAGAAGGGTCTTCCGTCCCAACAGATAAAAGAATCGTCCCGGGTTCCGCCAGGAGAAGATAATAGCCTGACTGCTGAGATAATTCGAAGCCTCACCGTGGGTCAGATGCCGACCCAGATCATGGGAAAGCCCCCGAACAATCCGGGGCCAGTCATAGGGGGTGCCGATATTCCCGATCCCGGGTATGAAGTGAGTGGTGCCGTCGGAGAACTCGTTGTTGGCTACACCCAGACTTATCCCGGCATTGGTAGAGATCGGGACAAACTCCCCGGAAACAACATAATTTCTGATCGTAACCGGAAGGATCGCGATAAGAGTCCCCAGGAGAAGTCCGGCGGCAGGAAGAAGAACCCGGGGTTTATCTCTCCTCTGGCGTGAGACCAGGAAGATCCAGAAAACCGAGACCGGATAGAGAATAAGTGCATTGGGCCGAAAGACGGTCAGAGCTCCCATGACCAATCCGGTCAGGAAGAAGCCGGGCAGCGTCCATCTGGAAGCGGAACGGATAAGCAGACACGCGGTTAGCAGGCTGAGAAATACCGCCCAGGAGACACCGGCCAGTTCTCCTTCATAATAGATAAATATCCAATAAAAGGAGGTCAGGAACGCCGCGATAAGACCGGCGGCCTTGTCGAATAGTCTCCGGGTCAGATAAAAGACCAGCAGAATACTCCCCAGTCCCAATCCGAACTGAACCAACCGCGGCCAGATAGAGCTCATTCCGAATACAAAGTAAACGAGGGAGAGAAAATAGGCATACCCCGGAGGCCGATAATATGGATACCGGTAGATCATCGGATTCTCCCTTCCTTCGAAATTCGACCAATCCCCGGTAACCATTCCCTTCGCCCAGTAGATATGGTAAGCACTATCCAGCCCGGGATAATGAAAATCGGGAGTATCCCATATCTCCCCCAGGTAGATAATCCGGAGGAGGACTGCCAGAAGCAAGATCATGGCGAGGATAGGGATGTTTATATGGTTTTTAATGTACTCGATCATTTTGTGAAACTTAGCTTCGCAACTTATTAAACCGCGAATCTCACGAATCTTCGCTAAAAAGAACTAAATGAACTACGAATTTCGCGAATTACACGAATTTATTGAAATCCCGATACAGGAACTTAGCGCTTCGCGTTAAATTTTAGTAGCCGCACCCTTTAGGGTGCGCAATAAACGCAGGCTAAAGCCTGCGGCTACCTTTTTAACTACATTTATTGTCCCGAGACTTAATATGAGACAACTCGGGATCCCGAAGTATTTCGGTCCCGATATTTATAATTAAACCAACCGGGACTCCGAAGTATTTCGGAGGAAAATTCCGAAGCAGGAACTTAGTCCCCGGTTTCACCTCGGGCAACTTTTGAAGATATGATTAACATTGATTCATATTTTCACCCCGCCCCCGTCCCCTTTTAATTAACAGACGATTGTCACAGATCAGGCTTTAGACTAAAATGTGATTGAATATGATTGTACCCCACCGGGCCCCCTTTCGTTAGCACCGGATCAATCTGATTTCACTAATTATTTATTATCTTTTCCAGGAGGCGGTGGGCACGGTCAAAACCCGGATCTAAATATAGAGCATGCTCATGATTCTTTATGGCTTCATCCCGCCGATGCTCTTTAAGAGCAATTATCGCCAAATTATAATTTGCCCGGGCATTTAATGGATTGATCTTAAGGGAGCGTTCATAATACCCGCGGGCCCCGGGAGCATCTCCCCTCAGATCAAGAGTATACGCTAAATTATAAGCGGCTTCTCCATATCCGGAGCGTAGAGAGATGGCTCTCCGATAGGAATCAATGACATCGTCAATTCTGCCGGCGCCGGCAGGGAGTTTCCGAGATTATAGTGGCCGCGTGGATGATCCGGGCGAGTAGCAACCATATATTCCCACATGAGAACCGGCGAATAATAATCACGGTTTCTCTGAATTGTTAATACTACCAGAGCCAAAAATCATGGAAGCCTTTGTCGAGTAAGGTAGTGCTTCATCGTTCAATTCTTATATTTTCCGGTCCATTCATTCAAGCGGATCTGGCAGATCTCTCTGAACATGGCGAGAGAGTCCCGGACCGGATTAATTGAACTACCGGGAGCGTTAAACCATCGGACCGGAATTTCTTTGATGGATAACCCCAACTTTCGAGCTAAAAACAAAATTTCGACATCAAAGGCAAAGCCATCGATTCGACAGCGGGGAAATATCTTTTTAACCGCCCTCCGAGAGAAACTTTTAAATCCGCACTGAGTGTCAATAATACCCTTGACCGCCAGGAACTGGACCATCCCATTGAAGACCCGTCCCATCAACTCACGGTAGATGGGCTGATGAACCACAACTTCCGAATCCCCCAGGCTCCGGGAACCGATAACAATATCTGTACCACTCTTTAAAAGGGGAAGGAATTTCTCTACTTCTTCAATCGGGGTAGAGAGATCGGCATCCGAGAAGAGAATATACTCCCCTTCCGCCACGGTGGTTCCTTCCCGGACGGAATACCCTTTTCCCCGATTTTCCTTCCGATCGATCACCTTCAGGGGACAGCCGTCGGGGCGCCACTCCAGAGCCGCCCGCGCGGTCCCATCCCGGCTCCCGTCGCTGACCACGATAAGTTCATAGGGATATGGCTGTTCGCGGAGATATTCATCAATCCTCGATAGGGTGGAGAGAAGACGATCTTCTTCATTATAAGCCGGAATAATTACTGAGAGATATGGTTTCATTATTAAAATTTGCTCACTTTGTTCGCAAATTTGGGGAGTAGGGAATGGGGAATAGGGAATGGTTCCCCAGTCTCAGTCCACTAATTTACACAAATTAACATAGATTGTTTCACCCTACCTCGGCCCCTTTTTTCCACGGATTGCACGGATTTCACTGATTGATACCCCGGCCTCACCCCCTTTTATTGAAACCGCGAATCACGCTAATCTCCGCGAATAAAAACTACTGCCCATCGGAGTCCCGCGTTGATCCCGCCAGTGGCCAATAATTTGGTCATTGGATATTCAGCTTTTCCTGCTCCACCATTCCCTATTCCCCAATCCCCATTCCCCAGCTTATAACGCTTCCCGAACCCGCTTCCGGAGACGCTTCAATTTCCCCCGGATTAGTTTTTTGGTCAGAAAACCGGCCTGATCGGAGATCATGATCCCCTCCAGGTGATCGTACTCATGCTGAATAACCCGGGCCCAGAGCCCATCAACCTCCATCCTGGTAATCTCCTCATTCTCGTCAAGATACTCCACCAGAAGAGAATTTTTCCGCTGGACATCGATATATATCTCCGGGAGGCTCAAACAGCCTTCCTCAGCCACAGCGGCGCCTTCAGATTCGATAATCCTGGGATTGATGAAGACCTTAAGCCCTCCCCCGCCGTCAGCTATAAACAAGCGACGGGCAACTCCAATCTGATTGGCGGCCAGACCGATCCCTTGATGGTAGCAGAGGCTCTGTTTCATATCTTCGATCAAACCGATCAGTTCATCGGTTATCTTCTCAACCGGCTGCGCTTTCTCCCGAAGCACCGGACTTCCATATACTTTTATCGGTAGTATCTGCATTTTATTTTTTCTCCGAAAAAATAAAGAAATTAGTAACCAACGCCCCGTGCCCCAGGTTTAATGGGGATGTGAGGACTTTAATTATAAAAGACTTGGCGGCGGCAATCGCTTCATTCGGGGGTAATCCCCTGGCTAACCCAGCGGTTATCGCGGCCGAAAAGGTACATCCGGTACCATGAACTTTTTCATCCGTAAGCCGGGGCGAGCGGAGATAGGTCATCTTATTTCCATCAAAGACCAGATCGTCGGCATCCGTGTCCCGGTGACCGCCTTTAATTACCACATATCGGGGGCCCAGCCCCCGGATGACCCGTGCGGCCTCTTCCATCTCGCTGCGACTCTTTACCGGAAATCCGGCAAACGCCTCCGCTTCCGCCAGGTTCGGTGTTACCACCAACGTAAGAGGAAAAAGACAGGCCTTCAATACACCTATCGCCGGTGGATCCAGAAGACGGTCGTCAGAAGTAGAAACCATTACCGGATCAACAACCAATAGTTCAATATTGTATCGCTCCAGCTTTCGGGCGACAACCTCAATAATCGCGCTATCACCCAGCATCCCGGTCTTAACCGCCGAAGGAGAAATATCCTCCATCACCACATCGATCTGGCTGCCAACCATCTCCGGCGATAAGACGCTAATAGCTTTAACACCCCTGGTATTCTGGGCGGTAACCGCGGTAATCGCCGAAGTGCCAAATACCTCCATCGCTTGAAAGGTCTTTAAATCCGCCTGTATCCCCGCCCCGCCCCCCGAATCAGACCCGGCGATGGTTAAGGCCGTTGGCAACCTGTCATCCATTAAACGTGGCTTCCTAACTAGTTAAACCACGAAAGACACGAAGGTTCTTTAAAAATGAGTTATATCCTCTTTTTTACTCAAATATTCTTCGTCTTCTTCGTGCTCTTCGTGGTTAATTTATCTGTAAAAGGACTATCGCCTAGAATTTCAACCCCACGTAGCCATGAAACTCTGAAAGTTCAAATTTGATCTTCTTATCAAACTTTTCCCTCTCTTCTTCTATCTCTTCCGGACTCTTATCTATCGCGGTAGCATCGGCATCTATATTTACATATTCATAAGCGATACCCAGTACGAAATCCATCCTTTCGGAGAGCGGCAGCTCCATCTGTGCTTTTAACTCATAATTATCATATTCAAGATCCAGGTTTTTCTCATGCCGGATCGAGACCGGTATATAGTCGGTGCTGCCGTCATATCTAAATACAACGTAACGCCCCTCCAGTACCACCCGGAGACCATCCGGCGGCCCAATCCGGATCTCACCCCCGAAACCGATCCCGGGCATCCCGGCGCCCATCCAGCCATCGGTCTGCCCTCCGATAACATAATCCCGGGGAGGATCCTCATAGACCGTTGTACCAGTCGGGGGACCGGCATCAATATCGTATGTGCCGAAGATACCGGCGATGCCCAGGTAGAGAAATGGGATAAATTCAAGATTAGGGTCAGGAGCGATTGTGACAGGCGTAACCAGGATATCCAGTTCGCAGAAGATGGATTTAAGATCAGCAGTAAATGGCTGTCCTTCCGGTATCATCATATATTCGTATTCCTGCCCCTGGTACTCTATCTCATTGGATATACCAAGATAATAATCCCGCAAGGCGGTAGTATCGGAGGTGGGATTATAATAGAATCCGCTGATTTCCAGAGTGATATATTTCCATCTCTGCTCAACACCCAATCCAAAGGTAGCTTTTTTTCCATCCAGCCCGAGTTCACTCAGGGTATAGCTCTCCCCCGGAGTATCCTCGCCGATCTGCTCATAATAGGGGCGGATCGTCTCCTCTACCGACCCCTTAATATCCACCACTTTGCCGGCGGTCAGATCCACCTCAAATGTCTTCCGGCCCTCCAGATTCCTTCCCCACTGAAAGACATCCCCCGAAGAAACGCCGGAACTCAGGATTAATAATAGGAATATTAATAGAACTGATTGTTTTATTCTCAAAATTAAATTCTCCCTCTCTGATTCTTCAGAATTTAGCGCTTCGCGCTAAATTTTGGTAGCCGCACCCTTTAGGGTGCGCAATAAACGCCCCGCCGTCGGCGGGGCGGCTACCTTTTTAACTACATTTATTGTCCCGAGACTTAATATGAGACAACTCGGGATCCCGAAGTATTTCGGTCCCGATATCTATATTGAACCAACCGGGACCCCGAAGTATTTCGGGGGAAAATTCTGATACAGGAACGTTGAGCGTTCATTCTTTTCCTGCCCCGACCTCTTGATTAGCCGCAAAAAGGCACAAAATTCTCAAGAACTCCCCCCATCTCACCCCCCTTTTTTACCGCGAATTTTACCCCGCGATGAGCAGAGCGAATTTTGCGGGGCTTCACTAAGGGTTTTTGTCGGACTGATCAGCCGCGTTGGACAAGTCAGACAGGTCGGACCGGTCGGACTGCTGCGCCCGGCACTTCCCTTCTTCTCCCTTCTTCTCCCTGCTTTTCCCTGCTCTTCCCTTCTTCTCCCTGCCACTCCCCATTCCCCATTCCCCATTATATTGCCGGAGGTGCATCTCTCCATCTGAGAGTTCGGCATAAGAATACTGACTGATCCAATTTCCGGTGTTGCAGGATATACCCTCCTCTGTCCGGATGAGTTCAGGTGTATGGGTATGGCCAAAGACAACGATATCATATCCTGTAGAGAGAATATCTTTAGCCACCTGACGATACTCTTCCAATATCTCCTCAGAAGCATCAGTATTGAAGTACGTCCTGCTCAAACCGGAGAAGAACTCACCCAGGGGAATACCGATATTCGGATGGAGAATCTTATAGAAGAACTGAAGGTGAGGGTTGCGGAGAAGTTTGCGCAGGAACTGGCTTCCACGAAGTTCATCGCCATGGGTTACCATCAATCTCTTCCCCTGAATATTTCCCTGGAATCCATCAGGATGAATCTTAAGCCCAATTTTCTCTTCAATGAAAGTCCCCATAGCGAAGTCGTGGTTTCCCAGGCAGTAATGAATTTTGGTTCCGGTATCAGCCAGGGCACGGAGGGCATAGAGGGTGGGGAAGTACTCGGGGCGAACCGCGTGCTTATATTCAATCCAGAAGTCAAATAAGTCGCCAACGATAAAAAGATAATCAGCCCGGGGAGCTATCTCCCGGAGGAATTTATGAAAAAGATCGGACCGTTCCTCGCAACCGGGGATATTGCTACCTAAATGAGCGTCGGAGATAAAAAATGCCGAAGTTTTTTCCATTAGAATAAATTAGCGCCGTCGGCGCTAATTTAGTTTTGAACCTGGACCAACATAACCAGGTTAAACCAGTGCCAACAGTCATTTTAATGATTCTTGGTTAGTTTTTCCGAAACAGGGGCCAGGACTATTATCACTGGCTGGAAGAAATCGTCAAAAGTTAAGTTAATATTATCCATCATCTCCGGTTTGTCAATAAATTAGCGTTTCGCTCTAATTTAGTTTTGATAATCGACTGTCATCATGGAATAGAGACAATACCGGAATATATTTCAACAGACATAATGATATCTTTTACTTGCATAAAGCTGGATAATCTATATCCTAACCCGCTTTATTATTTATTAATCATTCAGGAATATTGAATTAAAACAAAACAATTTTTAAGAAGTACAATTATGAACAACACAATATCAATAGACAAAATCAGAAATATCGGGCTGACCGCCCATATAGATGCCGGAAAGACAACAGTAACCGAACGGATTCTCTTCTTCACAGGGAAACGTCATAAATTAGGGGAGGTTCATGACGGGGAAGCCGTCATGGACTGGATGGTCCAGGAACAGGAGCGCGGAATCACCATCACTTCGGCCGCGACTACCACCCATTGGTCCGATCATCGTATAAACATTATCGACACTCCGGGACATGTCGATTTCACCGCCGAAGTGGAGAGATCTCTCAGGGTTCTGGACGGAACAGTGGCTCTCTTCTGCGCCGTGGGGGGAGTGCAGCCGCAATCCGAGACCGTCTGGCATCAGGCAGAAAAATACTCTGTCCCGCGCCTGGCCTTTATCAATAAGATGGATCGGGCCGGAGCTGATTTTTATGGGGTAGTGGAAGAGATCAAAGAAGAACTCGGCGCCAACGCTGTACCAATCGTTATCCCGCTGATCAAAGGGGAAGACTTTGTGGGGATCATCGATCTGGTGGATATGCAGGCAATCTACTACGACAACGCTCCCCAGGGAGCCGTCCTTCGATACGAGCCGATTCCGGGGGATCATCAAAAGAAAGCGGAAGAAGCCCGGGAGATCATGATCGAGCGGGTAAGCGAGCAGGATGACGAATTGATGGAGCTCTTTGTCATCGGGGAATCTCCGAACAAGGCAGCCGTGATCAGGGCGATCAGGGCTGCAACCATTAAAGGGGAGTTGATACCGGTGCTCTGTGGAGCGGCATTTAAGAATAAAGGCATCAGGAAACTCCTGGACGCCATAGTCGCTTATCTCCCCTCTCCGATTGACCGTCCGCCGGTGATTGACTGCCGGAGCGATATTAACCGGGAGATTATCCGTCACCCCGACAATAAAGCGCCCCTGGCAGCGCTCGCGTACAAGATCGCGGCGGATCGCCACATGGGAAAACTCACCTATATCCGGGTCTATTCCGGGATTCTGAAGTCAGGAGAATACGTCTATAACTCAAGCCGGGGAAAAAAGCAGAGGGTGGGACGTCTCTTCCTGATGCACGCCAACAAGCAGACCGCGATCGAAGAACTCCATGCGGGAGGGGTCGGCGCGGTTGTTGGGCTCTCCGAGACAGGAACCGGAGATACTATCTGCAGCCAGGAACACCCGATCGTACTGGAGACGATAGAATTCCCGGCGCCGGTTATCAGCGTGTCGGCCATTCCGGAGAGCCGCCCGGATAGGGAAAAGCTCTCCCGGGCCCTCGCCCGGCTGTCGGAGGAAGATCCGACCTTCACCGTCAAGACCAACCAGGAGTCGGGAGAATTCGTGATCTCCGGAATGGGCGAACTGCACATCGAGGTCATCATCGACCGTTTGCTCCGGGAATTTCAGGTCAATGTCACGGTGGGGCAGCCCCAGGTAGCTTACCGCGAAACTATCCTGGGCAGCGTCGAATATGAGCACAAACATGTCAAGCAGACCGGCGGGCACGGACAGTACGCCCATATTAAATTCCGCCTGGAACCGGGGAATCCGGGTTCAGGATTTCAGTTTGAGAGCGAAGTCAAAGGCGGCCGGGTGCCCCGGGAATATATCCCGGCTGTCGAGCGCGGTTTCATAGACGCTATGACTAAAGGCCCTTATGCCGGTTTCCCTATGGTCGATATCAATGCCGTACTCTTTGATGGATCCGCGCATGAGGTCGATTCTTCGGAAAATGCTTTCAGAACCTGCAGCCGGATGGGATTTAAAGGGGCCTGCAAAAAAGCCGGGCTCCAGCTCCTGGAACCGATCATGAGCGTTGAAGTAACCGTTCCGGAAGAATTCACAGGCGCCGTCTCCGGAAACCTCTGCTCAAAGCGGGGCAGGATAGTCGGTATGGAGACCCGGGGGAAAATTTCCATACTTACCGGGGAGGTGCCGCTTTCTCAGATGTTCGGCTATTCCACCGAGATCCGAACCATTACCAGCGGACGGGGGAACTTCTCCATGCACTTCAAGCACTATGAAGCCGTCCCCTTCTCGCTGGCGGAAGAGATCGTCGCGGAACGCCAGGAAAAAGCAAAATAAACTGCAGAGACGCAGAGATCACAGAGAAAAACCGAGGATATTATAAGAACTATCTTATTCCGGCAGAAAGGATCAGGGGCAGAAGGGAAAAGGGGGGGTCAAATCTTTCCGCACTATTGCCCAAACGGAATTATTGCAGCTTGGTAAATGATTAAACCACTTGCCTGTCATTGCGAGGAGCATAGCGACGAAGCAATCTCATTATCCCCACTTCAAAAGAGAGATTGCCGCGCTCCCTTCGGTCGCTCGCAATGACATGAAACACTCTGTATCGATTTGGACAACAGCCTGTTTTCTCTTGACTATTGGATTAACTGATCCATTAGATCTCTCCGGACTGAATTCTCCTAATTTCCTGTTTTCCTTAGAAGTAAAGTTGGTCGATGCAAAGCCGAGGATCAAGTTGCAATACTCTCGATCAGGGTATAGTAGCGCTCCAGAAATTTCTGGGGAGTATATTCGGAGCGGTAGGCCCGTAGGCAGGGCTCGACAAACCCTTCCCGTATTTCCGGATCCTCCATCCGGGCCATCGCGGCTAAAAATTCATCTTCGGTCCGGAAGATGATGCCCGCGTTATGATCCCGTATCAGTTCAGGCAGAAGACCGACATCGGAGGCGATCGAAGGGGTGCCGCAGGACTGGGCCTGAATCACGGTCTGATTCCCCATCTCCGGCCAGATCGAGGGGGCGAGCAGGGCAACGGCGTTGGCATAGAGCCAGTCGAGCTTATCCGGGGCCACGTACTTCAAAAACCGGATCCGGGGGTCGGGCGCGGCCAGTTCCCGGAGTTCCTCCTCCAGGCTTCCCGTCCCCACCATTACCAGCCGGGCATCTCCCTTTCTCTTCATGAATATCTCTATCGCCAACCGGGGTCCCTTGTACTCCTCAAAACGGGCGACGAATAGAAAGAAAGGGCGGAGATCGGCAAACTCTCTCTCCAATTCCGGGAAATCCCCGGTCTCCACCGCTTCGACAAAGTAAGGTATGGTGTCCAACCGCCCGGCAAACCCTTCTTCCCGATGACGCCGGAGCATATAGCGGCAGGGCATGATCAGGGAATCGATATTTTCCAGCATCCGATCCCGTAATCCGCCGATCCTCCAGAACTGGGGAGGACGACGGTAAGCCGCGAGACAGCGCAAACACTCCTTTGAGTCGCATACTTTCTTATTGTCCTTCCAAAGATAATGGGCCGGACAGAAGAGCCAGTAGGTATGCTGGGTGAAGAGTTTGATCGCACTGCCCATGGCCAGAGAACGGATGCCCCCGAAGAGGGAGATGTTGTGATAATGAATAACGTCAAAACCTTTATCCAGGACATTGTTGATCTGAGGACCGGAAAAGACCGGCCCCCCGGATAGATAGGTCAAAAGCGGCTCCAGCCGGCCGGTTCCACTCTTTACCCGGTGGACAGTTACACCGGTGTGGTGAGGATAGTCGCCCTCCCGCTGATCGGTGAGTTTGTAGGCGTGCGCGTCACCGGAAGTTATAACATCCACGCTGTGCCCGTCCCGGGCCAGCTGATTGGCAAGATGATAGACATGGAGGCCGCAGCCGCCGGGATGGAAGGGTGGGTAGAAGGTGGTAATCAGGCAGAAACGTTTCTTCTTTATAATCAGGTTCTCAGTCATATTGTGTAGGAAGATACAAATTATGGAGTCCGAAGAACTCTATTTGTATAAATACGATTACTCCAGATAATAAATAAACCCTAAATCTCCTGTCGCAGCTACGCTGCTATGGCTGAGTAACTAGCCAAAATCAATGTAAATATGCGACCAAAGTGAGATAATTATTCGATGATGAATCTTTGCCGCCTAGACGGAGATGGTGTTGGCACGGGAGTTGGTGTAGGAGCTGGGCGAGTATTGATCTGCTCAGCGAGCTTCAGAGCTTCTTCACGCGAAAAGTCGCCATAAACGCGTATTCGGTCCTTTCGCGCAACTGGAACCATTTTAGTTGTATAACGAGAAGTCCCATCCAGAGCGAAGACAATTGTTCTTCCTACATTCCCCATCATCGCCGCACGATATTTCCTATTCCCCTCCGGTTTGAGTTTGAGGGAAAGTCTCATCGGATCCTCATCGACTGCCGGGGAGATACCATTAATATCAGCTTCAGTCAGCCATGGATTCTCCTGTACAATCTCAAATTCTCCTTCCCTATTATGGATAGGAATAATTTTGGCCGGTTGACGAAAATACAACTCAAGCTTCATGATTCGAGGAGATGGAGAAGGAACAGGGGTAGCTGCAGGAGTCGGGGTGACGTAGAAAGCGGCAGCAGGAATTACCCATTCTCCTGTCTCTTCACCCCCAGACGAGAGGATCATCGTAATCATTAATAAATAAGGTAACCCAATCATAAAATATTTCCGTAATTATTTAATCTAACCTGAGCAATAGTATCCTTCTTTTCGGGCTTGTCAAGCCCCGGTACTTATCTATTCTTCAATCACAAAATCAACATCAATTGCGGCAATCTTTTTTACCCATAATTCTTTAGCCTTATCCCTCCCTTGAAGTTCAATTATATATTTTCCTGACGGCATTTTCAGCCGGGAGAGACGATAATATCCGTTTCTATCCGCCTTTCCCCGGGCTACAATTCTCCCCCCGCTGTAAGCCAGCACAATTTCACCAGGAACAGGAACACCTTCTTCATTGAGAACCCTCCCACTAACCGCGACTACCTTATCGCGAATTATTTCCAGATATCTCTTCCCAAAACCTGAATAAACATAACCCTGAGTATAGGATTTTCGAGGTCCGGATATATCCCGGGAGGTAGGGGAAGCAGAAAGCACGGGCTCGATAGCCGTATCCTCATTCCATTCATTCCAGCTGGTTATCATCAATATGGGCAGGTGCTTATCTACAAATGGCAGACCAATCCAATCAAAAACATGAGAAAACGCCAACCCTCCTGACGGATCTTTAGCCCAACCTCTGGGAATAGCATAATGATTCCGCGACAAGCGGACCCCACGATCGTTAAAGCCAGGTATAATATTGGGGATAAAAACCGTATCTTCCCCACAGGCTTGCTGATACTGATAATACATTTCTCTAACTTCCGGAAGAAATGAACTTCGGGACATATAACCAGAATACCTGAGACGCTGTGATTCATACATATTATATGCGGTAATAGCGTCAAAAGTTCGAATTCTGTCTTTCTGCGGCAGCTCGGTCCACCCTAGCTCTTCTCCAGGACCATTTCCCTCCCAAGCCACCCTCCAGAACACCTCATCGGCTACGATAAAAAGATCCACCCCTTCTTTTTTAAGTTTCTCGCGCAACCTAGTGATGATTGCATCCGTATCTCCCTGAAAATTCCGAGTCAGATAAAGAAATATAACCGGCCGATTATCAATTTTAAGATAAGACGGGTGATCAAAAAACTGGGTGCGAATTTTACAAATATCTTCTAAAAAAACTTTAATTTTTTGTTCCGTCCAGCCAATGGAACCATCGCGATTGGTTCCTAAATTTTGAGTTTCATAGAAGATGCAAAACTTAATATCCCGGATATTGGAAGCCTTTAAAAAACCTTCGCTTATAGCCTGGTTCTGATAAGGACGATTCGGCCACCAATCAAGTGCCAGAAAATCGATTCCGTATTGCGAGCACCAGGAGATATGTTGTTCAACAATTTTGGCGTCTCTCGAACTATAAAATCCCAAGACCGGTTCCTGGGGAGGAACTAAATACTTTCTCAGCAGGCCCTGTTTCTGAAAATTCCGGGGAAACCAATGATAATAATAAGCTCCTATCAGATATCTCTGCTCAACCCGTGAACAGGCACCATGCAGGAGCAAGATAATAAAACAGATTATTATAGAATATAATAGGTTTCTAAATCTCATATCAAAATAACATACAATACAATTGGATTACGAGGGATCAGACACTGGTCACTGGGGCAAGATAGAATCGAGAGAAAAGAAAATGAAAACAGATAACTCATCCAATCGTAACGATAAAAAACAACTATCCATACGATTTGAAATTAACAGAGAGAGACGCTTCTTTTTATATGGATATATTTAAATTAATAATGCAATTATACAACTTTTATAAAATCCCGAATAACAAAAACCTATTGCGCGTAACCGAGGGCGGTCAATCTTTTCCTGCGCTCGGCCGCCTCTTCGCTGTCAATCTGCCCGGCTTCAGCGGCGGAAAGAACCGGCTCGAAACCGAAATAACGTATCATGATCCAGGATGGTTCGGAGACTGGATTGATGACGGTTTCAAAACTGTTATTCTCAACCCTGACAATCCCCAGATCAACCCGCTGGCGGGCGGAAGGAAGCCCGGTATTTACCTGAACGGACGGCCCGGTTTTATCCGATCCCGGACTAATTTTGAATACGCTACCCGGGTACCCATGAATGCTCTCTGCGCCCGGACAATCAAGCGAGACTCTGTATTCACCGTTGGGGACCGGGAATTTTATGGATAGCGGAGCGAGGCCGGTCTGATTGAATCCCAGGATAAAGTCGCGGCCGGATTGGGAGTTATGGATCCAGACCGGTTTGCTTCTGGCCAGGGAGATAATTTCCTGATCCTGCCAGGGATAATTGAACTTCCGGATAGCCTGGATCGGGGATTTACTTTCCAATTTAAAATAATGGGCGGGGATGGCAAAAGGGAGACGAGGCGGAGATTTTCTTACCGCGTTCGAGTACCTTTCTTTTGATCGGGAGAGGAGCCGCTCCATGGTATTCTTCAATTCCGCGGTCTGCTCCGGCCTCTCTTCGGCCAGGTTATTCTTTTCGGCCGGATCCTCCTTCAGTTCATAGAGTAATTCTTCTCCAGTCTCTTTGTCGATTATGTATTTAAACTCTTTGGATCGGATCGACTCCCGGGTTAGAGCCCACTTTGCCGATTCAGACTCCGGCGTCAGCTCAAATATATTATCCCCGTCAAATACCTTTCCCGCCGGCACGGAAACGCCTGTCAACCCCACCAGGGTTGGGAGGATATCAACATTCTCAGTAAAATAGTCGATCCTGGTGCCGGCCGGGACCTTGCCCGGAAGCCGCAGGATCAGAGGAGTCTTGATAACCGCATCCCAGGCTTTTCCCCCGTGCTGGGAGAGACCATGCTCTCCCAGGTGTTCACCGTGATCGGCGGCGATCACCATCAGGGTGCGGTCATAGAGCGTTTCCTTCTTTAAAAACCGGACGAAATCACCGAAGCAGCGATCGCTATAGCGGATGTCTCCATCATAAAGAGCGTTCAGATAGTTCCGGTCCTCCTCGGTGAAGTCTTCGGGGACCCGCCAGTCTCCATAAGGCCCTATGAACTGCCCCCGGGGGTTACCGTGCCGGTCGAATTTTGCCTGATAATCGTAATCCGGGTCGGCAAAAAGGAGAGTCTCTTCTTTCCTCTCATGGGGGGTATGAGGATCCATCAGATGAATATACATGTAAAAAGGCCGGTCCGGATTTGTTTCCAGCCAATTCTCGACCCGCTTGAATACCGTGCCGGCGTCGGCGTGGGGGGAATGGCGTTCTTTAACCTTATAAAACTCATCAAAATCCTCGACCAGTTTATGGCCCCGGACCAGCCAGGGATGGGCGGAGAAAAGTACCGTCCGGTAGCCGGCCTCTTTGAAGACCCCCGCCATTGAGACCGCTTCATGGTCAATTTCATGAAAAAGATTTTCCGGCTCCTGGAGAGGGATATCGGCGTCGGCCGGGAAGAGAGACTTAATGTAGTAGCGGGAATAAAAATAACTGGGAACCGATTCCAGGGTATACTTGCCGTTTGAAAAATTGTTGAGGCAGACCGCCCCTTCCTCAGCCATAGCGTCAAGATTGGGAGAAGTATCTTCCTCGTAACCATATGATCCCAAACGATCGGCCCTGGCAGCGTCGAGAAGGATAAATATTACATTGGGGCGGGCTTCCCTCTTCGATAATATAAAAGAGAATACTATTCCACCTCCAATAACAACTGCCGCCAGAATGAATAATTTTGTTTTGATTTTTTTCATAGTCAAACCAGCATTCTATGTTAAATTATAAGCATGAAAATGCTCGGATTACTATACATTTTATGTTTTTCCATAATCATCCCGGGGAATCTTTATCCGGAAGAATTATACTCGATCGGAATCAGAAAAGATCTAGCCCAGAGGACGATATCCATTAAACACTACCGGGACGGTAAATGGGAAGAAGAAGTTTTTCCACCGGGCGGAGAGTTTGAGGGCAACTTCAGTCCCACCCTCGGAATAAGCCCCTCGGGTGAGATATGGGTTGTGTGGGCGGCCCGGAAAAGCGGAGAAAAACCGAAAATATACTTCAGTCGGCGCCGGGGGGCAACTTGGACAAAACCTCGGCGGGTTACGCAAACGAATAATTCCTGGGAGATGACCCCGGCGATATCATTCGGAAATGACGGCTTTCCCCTGGTTGCCTGGTCTAGCGATCTGGAAGGGATAATCGAGATATTCTGCGCCCGATGGGACGGGTTTATGTTCGGCCAGGATGAGATGATCAGCACCCCGGATAATTCACCCGATGTTTCGCCGGCTCTAGCCGTATCCCCGGACGGTCAAACCATTGTAATCTGGGAGGGATTGGATGCCGATTATTACCAGATCTTCAGGAGTATCTACACTGAAAAACAATGGTCACGGGAAGAGATTATCTCTCCCCGGAAGGGAGTAGATCAGATTCGTTCTTTTGTCTTTTCAGAGGGAAAAAGCACCTGGAATTGCTTCTGGCAGGAAAATAGGGAACTATTATCAACAATTGGTAAAAATGGCGCCTGGTCATCTCCGGCCGCTTCCAGGTCCGCAGCGGCGGTTAATTTACCGGATCAGAGAGAACTGCCTTTAACGGGCTGGATTGTTGAAAAAAATTCTCAAGGAAAAATGCGGGCCCGGCGCGCTTACAGCTTATTTGACTATCCGGCCCCCAAGACCTTCCCTGATAAAATGATCCCGCCTCGGAGAGGTGCACCGGGGAATAATGTCTATATCGGTTACGGTGACAGCATAACCTACGGAACCGACGGGCCGCCAATGGGAAAATGCTATATCCCCCTCCTCCAGGCAGCCCTGGAAGACGCCTATTTCGCAACCTATACCATCCATAACCACGGCTATCCGGGATGCAGCACCTACGATCTTCTCTTCGGCGGCGGATATTCCATCCGCCCGTGTCCCGGAATTAATTCTATCCTGGCCTTGTACGACGCTTCCCATATCCTGATTATGGGAGGGACCAACGACTACGAGGGTGCGGGGTCTTCCCCTTCCCTGTCAAAAAGCTACCTGGGATCAATGATCGACCGGGCCCGGGATTCGGGCTGCGAACCGGTTTTGGCCACCATCATCCCCACCTGCGCCACGCTCGCCTGGCAAAATTGGTCCCAGGACCTCAGCCGAAATTACATTGTCCCCCTCGCCCAGGAGAAGAGTTGCCTCCTGGCCAACCCCTTTGAGGCGTATATCGACTACGGGGACTGGTGCAATGATCTGCTGGTGGCAGCAGATCTCGTCCACCCGGTCTGGACCGAAGGTTCCCAGGTAATCGCCGACGCCTGGTTCGCCGCTCTCTCCGATCCTTCTCCATCCCTTCCCTTGCTCGATTCAGGAGATTACAACGGAGACGGCAGCAGTGATATTGCCGTCTTTCGGCCTTCTTCCGGCCTCTGGGCGATCCGGTCCGTCACCCGGGTTTATTTCGGGTCTTCGTCCGATATCCCCGCCTCGGGAGATTATAACAACGACGGTACCACCAATATCGCTGTCTTCCGGGGAAACACCGGACTCTGGGCGATCCATGGAGTAACCCGGGTCTATTTCGGGGGGATTTCGGATTTGTCAGCCCCGGGCGACTACAACGGCGATGGATTCTGTGATATAGCTGTCTACCGGGAAAGCACCGGACTCTGGGCGGTTCGAAACGTAACCCGGTGTTACTTCGGGGGCGGAGAAGGGTCCCCTGTTCCCGGCTATTACCAGGGTAGCCGGAGAAAAGATATCGCCATCTTCCGGCCATCCACCGGCCTGTGGGCCGGACGTGGATTCACCCGGTTTTATTTCGGATCGGCCGGCAATCAGCCGGCGGCGGCCGATTACGACGGCGATGGCAGCGATCAAGCCGGAATTTTTCGATCCGGCAGCGGGCTCTGGGCGATAAGAGGATATAGCCGGTTTTATTTCGGGTCCGACGGTGACCTCCCCGTCCCCGCTTCCTACAGCGGCGCCGGGACGGAAGCGGCCCTCTTCCGTGAGACAACCGGACTCTGGGCGCTACGCGAACTGAGCCGGGTTTATTACGGAATCACTGATGATATCCCGGTGACCGGCCGGGTTCCTCAGCCGGTCACCCCATCTCCTACTCCGAGCGCAATACCTTCACCATCTGTTATACCCACACCCACTTTATCCCCTACCCCGATAGGTTATCACACCCCGTCTCCCAGCCCAAAACCGACTGCATAGTGCTTAATCAACAAACCTTCTACTGCAGTAAAATAAACCCCCGGTATTAAAAGAATACGGTCTTTTAAATTGGCCACCTCGTAATTTTCCCGAAATCATTCGGGATCCCGAGTTTTTTCATATTAAGTCTCGGGACAATAACTTTATTTTGACAGGATCAACAGGATAGACAACCCGGTTTCTGCTCTGTGTCACA
>Ga0180435_10001876_pt1 | contig 21634 bp, 18 predicted proteins | sample SS_ome_3_FD_132467 | JGI IMG/M metagenome (GOLD analysis project Ga0180435, IMG submission 132467) | Hypersaline lake sediment archaeal communities from the Salton Sea, California, USA - SS_3_S_1 metaG | ecosystem: Environmental > Aquatic > Non-marine Saline and Alkaline > Hypersaline >...
CCGTCACCTCCAGACTCGTGGAATAGCCGCCCATCGCAGCAATCGGATTACCCGGAGCAAACTCGGAACGACCGGCACCTTTACCGGACTCCTCTAGCTCCGTGACTCGCGACTCTAACTGCGCATGTCTGTCCAGAAGTTCCCGGATGTAACTGGCAATGGTGTCTGCTTGATTCATCACTCACGCCGTGTATTTGATGATTGCAGCGGCATCGTTCGACAAGGACAGCACACTCTCCCCCACCGGACCAAACTTGTAGGAGTATCCCATCAACGGAACCGTAATAGACTGGATGCCTGTAGTGCGAGACCCGTGACTCAATCTCACCCCGCGACTGAGATTAAGACACTCCCGAATCGGATCACCCACAATTGGAAAAGACCCCGAGACCACGGCACCTTGAACAGTTCGCCAGATATTATGTGCATTTCGCTCGGTTACTTCCCCAACCTGCACACGCAGCACCTTCGTACGCCCCACGCCAAACAGGTCATACGCCTCGCCCGCATATCCAGTCTCAGGATACCGGTACTGCGCCACCAACGCACCGCTGCTAACAGATGTCAGGACCAACTTCGCCTGCGTCGTTACTCCACGAGCGTCGCCGGGATCGTAGGGGTTTCCGAATCGAACCAGAGGTTGCTTGGCAACAACTTCTGCGTAAGGCACGGTCGTGGTTGCGTCCGTCACGTAGGCACTGCGACCAGCCTGACCGGGAGTATACTGGCCATCCGGCCACACCAGCTCGGCCTCAGCAGCCACCCACTGGTCTCGCATACCGGCCCCAGCCGGATAGAACAACTGATACTCTGCCGGCTTTTCCATGCCGAACAATGACTGCCCCAGCGCCCATTTCCTGTAAACAGGCCAATACGGATTATCTCCACCCGTCAGACCCGTTAGCGACATCGATTTCTCGGAACCGGCATAAGGGTAGCACCACGACCTCTCCAACCCACTGTCCCAAAGCGGCACCAGCGTATTGATCACGGTCACCGTTCTACGTGACGACTCCGCAATAGCATAAAGCCGAACGGCACTAAAACTCTGATCCAGACGATAATCGTATTGATGCGAGCCGAGCGAAATCGAATTCACAGACAAATCAAGCCGCACTTCGTCCAACGGCTTCACAAACTTCCACGTCTGATCGGTGTCGTCGAACCACACCTTCGTCCCCGGATCTCGGGCCGCCAAATCTGATAGCGCGGAGAAGAAACCCCCACGCAGGGAACAGTTCCCCCACACCGTCGAGTCCGCATCCAACCCCTCTAGGTCGTACGCCACCGGCACGCCGTACGAACCCAATTTGGTTGACATTGTGGAAAACAAGTTTGCAACCGCTTCTCGCACCGTGGGATACGTTACCACCACGCGATCGTAATCGATTCCGTATCCTACTGCAGAGTACACCGTGATCGTCGGGCCAACATATACGTCCGGCGCCAAGTCCGTTTCCAACTCGACCTCGTTGGCCAGTTGAGGCACGCCATAAACCGTGTACGTCACACCCTCACTATGATTCTCGCCGCGATGCGTGCGCTGCCGAATCTTGCCGGTAAAATAGGTCTTCTTGCCGCTACCGTCCAAATCGAGATCTAGCGTAACAGAGTCGTCCAGACTCCAGGATGCGTCCCCGTAGCTCAGCGTCGAGATCTCGGAAAAGGTGAGCGTCTTTCCGGCATCGTAGGACAAGTCCAACCGATCCAGCTGGTACCGGCACAATTGCGTTGGCGTCCCAGACAGGGTAACTGCCGCCTCTCCGACAGTTAATTCCAAAAGATCGGTATCCGTGTAATCGAAGTACGGAGGTTGGTGATTGACGGTAACCTGTCGCGTCACGCTCGGGCGGAACTCAACTATAGCGCCCGCTTGCAGTGCCGTACCTGCGTACTTATGCACTTCAGCTGTAGCCGAAACACTTGCGGATGCGGTGACGGAACCTATCCCCGCCTTAACCCTGATCCCGCCTGCATCCACAGTACCTGCCGCAGTGAGGTTCGCGGCCTGCATGTACACGCGGATTGCAGTCGCCTGGATCGAGGCCGAAGCCGCTAATTGGGACGCAGCTACTTGTTCCAGCCTCGCATCAACGGCAGCCAACGCCTCAAAGGTAGCATCCGCCCAGAAAGATAGCTTAGGCTGACAAGAAGCGTCTCCTTCTAGCGTCGCTGCAAAACCGTACTGACACGTCGGTGTTCCCAAAACATCGGCCGACGCCTGCAGATCGGCTGATGCCCTTGCCCGTCGAACTGCATCCCCGTCCAAGGTTGCAGCCGCACCGACTTCCGCAGCCGCGTGAACAACAATGGAACCTTCTGCCAAAACAGTCGCGGAACCAGCTAAGCTTCCACCCGCCGCCAACGTACAAACCGGGTCCGCCGAAACACCGGCAACCCCCGCCAGACTCGCGTCAGCGCGTACAGCAAGCCTTGCATCAATCGCAGCAGATGCCTGAAGCGTTGTTGCCGCCGCATGCTTCTGCGAAGACATCGCAACGATACTGGAAGATCCGGACAGGGTCGCTCTAGCCGCCCAGTCGCTATAGGGAAGCCCGTCACCCGAGGCATAAAGATCGGAGAACTCATCGCTACTGAGAACCCTGTCCCAAATCGCCAACTGGTCTACATAACCCAACAACTCGTCAACAGACGAATAGCCGTTCGCAACATAAAAGTTGCCTGCAGCTCCATCAAACGGACCCGTATCTGTTCCGCCTTGGGAAAGCGTTTCCTCCTCCCCGTTGACGTACAGTTTTACCGTTCCTCCAGAAGCCCTGGTCACACCGACGTGGTACCACGTATCGACTTCAAGAACAGTAGATCCGAGAGCACGGTACGACGCACCATCCCTATGCCACGCCAACTCGTTGTCGACAGAAATCGCCAAAAACCGTCGTGGATACGTCTTCTGGTGTTGCGTAATCGCCTGAAAACGATCGACAGTTGTCAGCTGCACCCAAGCCGCATACGAGAAGTCACCTGTCGGGTGTGAAAACGAACTGTGCGAAAAAAAGTTTGATCCGGTAAACCCTGCAGCGTAACCATCAACCCCACTCTGCTGATACAACGGAGAGTTCGCAGCCGACAACGTGTACGCACCAACGCTATCAACCGCGTTCCCGGACGCTTCTTCGAAATTCCAGAGATGCTGGAGACTATCCGTCAGACCCACAACGAAGTCCTCACCATGGTGATCAGTCCAACTGCACCTTCAGGTTACCTGTGGGGAACTCGAACGTGTCGCCGGACAAAATCGTACGCGCGGCGGTCAGGGCGCCCCAGTACAACTGATTGCCTCCGGTCGGCGAGTCGTACAACCCGCAATGCGTAATCTCGTTCCAAGGCGTTGTCGCCTCCGCAAACGTCACTGCTGCCGAGTTCGCTACCTGGTACTTCGTACCGTCAGCAGAAGGCGAGCCAAACACCACAACAGTCCGTTCGTACGCCGTCCCCGCGGGCACCTCGTTGAACACAGCACCATCCGTCGTACACGACGTTGCCAACGCCACGTAGATCGTGTCTGCACACGTGTAAGACGATCCGAGAAGGGTCACCCCCAGAACTTTCTGTTCCAGGTAATCAGAAAACGCAGTCATCTCTAACCTCCTACACCGGTTTTGTTGTCCCCAGGAACTGTAGCGTGAACATACCTGCACACGACATCAGGAACTGCTCCGGCTGCGACAGTTCGGGGGAATCCTGTAAGTAACAATTGCCGAAATCCTTGACCGGGGTTGTCACGGTCACCGCAGCTACCAACCCAGACGACGTAGTGGATGTCACGAGAGTCGGCTTCAACTGTAAACTCTGGGTCTCTCCGGACACCTTGGAGACCAGATCAAAAAACTCCTCCGCCAGACCCAGCACCGAACCTGCTTCCGTATACACGGTGAACGTGTGGTCCCACACAATAGCAGGATAGCCCCCGTCCAGAATCGGCTGAGTGGACCAGTAGGAGTGCCTCACCTTAACCGGCGTTGCTCTGCGAAACGTGGAACGGAAGCTGTGTACCCGGCTACCAATCTGCGTCGAGCCAAAGACGAGCACTTGCCTAGTGTAGTTACATGCCATCACAGACCTCTCCCTGCAAAAGCCTGGCGAGCCGCCTTCTCCTGGTCTGCCAACCGCTGCCGAGTGCTTTGCACCTCCGCAGTTGCTTGCTGCAACACCGACTGCTGTTGCTCGTAGTTTCTGAGCATGTCCTGGAGGCCGCGAGTAACCTCGGCGCTGAACCCTTCCAAGGCGGCATTGCTCTTGGCGCCGGCCGCGTTAATCTGCGAGAAGCCCTTCCCAATACCTCCGTCAAACGGCGTAGTCGGCTGCAAACCTGACCTCAGTCCTTCGAGCTGACGTCGCTGGTAAACCTCCGGGGAAAATCCCGGCAACCTGCGAGATGTCGGCCGCATCCGCACACCCTCCGGTATGTCACCGTAAGGAACCTGTAGCCGATCGGGACCTCGGGACAAGATGTCCAGAATCGCTTGCGTCGCAGGGGAATCACCATAGCTCTTCGCCAAACCAGCGGCAACGTCCTGCATAGACCGGAAGATGCCCCGCAACAGGGTGACCTGTTCGATCTCAGCCTCCAGTTGCATATCCCGTTGGCGGATCTCGACCTCTCTCGACTCTGCTACCAGGGACAGCTCGTCAAGGAAGCTAAGCGCCTCGGTTGCAAACGCCTCCCCAGCCCGCTTGCCTCCGAACGCCCGCACCTCACCGGCCATCATGTTGAACTGCTCATAGGCCAAATCCTGCAAGCTTTGGACCTGACCTCTGGTACCCGCCCCACGGATCGCACCGGCAAACTCCCCAAAGGCACCCATCAGCTTCGACTGAGCAGGATGTCGCTCCCCAAACAGCTCGATCCCCTTCTTCCCGATAAACTGTTCCGTCTGTGAAATGCTCGCGGCGATGGCCTTGGTCGTGGACTCCACACCTTTCCGCATGGACTCCAGTTGTGACTCCTGCGCTCGCAACATCTCTCGGAAGTTAGACCGCTGCTGCTCTAACCTCGCTTCATGCTCTTGCTCGTGTAGTTCACGAACCTTTCTCGCGTGATCTCGCAACTGTTCCAGCTCTTTGGACAAGAACCGGCGCGTGGCCTCATCCCGCGCCCCCTGCCGCGTTACCAGCAGCTCTTGCTCCTTCTGCTCCAGCTCGTCTACGGTTTTTTCGTACGCGATGATCGCCTTAGCCGACTCCGCTAAGTTCTCTCGAACAGCAGCGAGACTTCCGGCAACCGCGTCCGAAACGCCCGTCACACCGAGTTTCGTGTTTTCGAGAGTCTGGAAAAAGTCCGCATCGCGAGACTTCGACAGGCCAAGCTGCGCGTCCAACGAACGACCTCGAAGTTCCCTCTCCGATTCTCGCAGCTCTAGGCGAAGTTCGGCCGCCCTACGCCGAGCGTTAACGGCGGCCTCGGCCGCTTGCCGGTAGATCAGAGACCTACCGGTCATTTGCAGGTCCTCCAACTGCCGCCGCTTGACTGCTTGTGTAGCTAAGTTAGCTGCTTCGTTTTCCGGAGTCCGCCGTTCTTCCAGGCGAGCAATGTCTCGCTCAACATCCCTTATCGCCTGCTGAACCTTCTGGAGGCCGATCGCGTACTGTCTCGCTTCCTTGTTCTGCTCCTGCCACGTGCGAATTACCGTCGGAGCGATACCCTCCTCTAACGCTTTGTACTCCTCCCGCAGCTGCGACGTCTCGAAGGCGACCTCCCGTAACATCGCCTGCCGACTGTCGAAGATCTTCTGTAGCGCTGTATTGGTATCGGCCAATCTCGACAAGTTCGCCTCTGTCGTGGACACAAGACCCTCCAACGGCGTCCCCGCAACGAGGTCAGCGTTACTCCGGACAAACTCCTCGAACTTGTCAAGAACCTCATCCAGAGGAAGCTCCTCCATCGAGCCTTTCAGAGTACCAAAATGTTTCCCCAGATCTTCGTAGAAGCCCACAACCATATCGTATTTTTCCTTTACCTCCTCCGCCGCTGCAATCTGCTCCGCATCCTGGGTCTTCTCCGCGGCAAGTACAAGATTCACACCCGCCTGTTCGATACCCAGCCGAGACCGCTCAAAAATGTCTGCCCGAGTCTCTACGTTGGGAATAATCCTACGGAGCTGCGATCGAAGCTCTAGCGCCCCTCGCAAACCAGGACCCTTGGCCTGCGAAACCTCGCGAGTCTGCAGTGTGCTCTCCAACCGTTTCGTCACAGAGTACGCAGTCTCAGACAGCCGATCAATCTCCTCCAGCTCTCGCAAGCGCCTCGTCCGAAAAATGTTCTCTAGCCCCCGCAAACGCGATCGCTCCTCCCCGATCTCTTCGGCAAACTGACCGGTCTGCGCAATAGGCTGGGTCGTAGCAAAGCTTACAATCTGACGACGCCGCCTCGCATACTCGGCCGCCACCGCTTCCCGCTCCCGCCGCTCCGCCTCTAACTGCATCGTCTCTAACTCGCGAAGCTTCGCCCGGGAGGCTTGGATCTGCTCTTCCAACGGTGTACTTACATCTAAGCCCGCCAACTCCTTCAGCTTCTCCGTGTACTCGTCCACCGACATACTGGTGTCCAACCACTTCCGATCTTCCTCGTCCAGCATGTCGATCAACGCCTGCTTCTTACTGCGGAGGACTTCGTCCTGGTACACCGACCGGTCCTTCGCAGCTTCAAGCTCCCGCACTTGCCCAACAAGCTTTCTTGCCCGTTCCTGATCAGCCACTTGGCTCTCAATCTCCGCCAGTCGCCGCCGCCTCACCAGCCTCCGATTCTGCTCTATAGACGAAAGAATGGTTACAGCCGCCGTAAGCGCAGCTACAGTAGCAAAAATCCCGAGAGCCACAGGATGCAGAAACGCAGCCCGCAGAGACGCACCTACCGCCTTTGCCTGTAGGTTAAGCGCGTGCATCGCTACCGACACTGTCCCGATCGCTCCGGCCAACGTAACCGTCACACCCGCAACTGCAAGCATCGTCACCACTGTCGTCTTCAATCCACCTTCCCAGGACCCAACAGCCTTGAGACCCTTGGTCAGTACCGTAACCAGCACCTCGAATGCAGGAACGAGCTGCTGTCCAAGATTCCGAGCCGCTTCCTCCTGATACCGATCCAACGACGTCCACTGCTTGTAAACGTCCCCCAACGCCTTCTCGTAGTTACCAGCTAACGCGGCCCCTTGTCGGATCACAGCGTTCAACGCAATCTGCTGCTTCTCCGCGGCTGTCAGCGACGTCTCTACTCGACCCGTCTGCTGACCGAACTTGTGGTACTCTTGCCGCAGGTTGATGAGAATCCCGATGTTCCTGAGCATCCTGGTATCAAGCCGCTGAACCGCAATCGCCATCCGCTCCGCCGTCTCCGAGCTGTTGAGACCGGCTACAACCGCCGCATCCTGCGCAATCCGGGAGATCCGCAGGGCATCCGCCACCTCCAGGTTGTTCTGCGCAAACCGGGTCATAACGGTCCGCGCAGTCTGCGTAGTAATACCTAGCTTCCTGACCCCTTCCTCGATCGCCGTCAGTTCGCCGTTGGTATACCTCGCCACCGCACCGACGTTCCGCATCACGGTGTTCAGGTTCTCCACCCGAGCCGCCAGCAGCGTCCACCGCCCAACAATGTGGACGAGCCTCGCACCTCCAAGCATCGTCAAGACAGACGCAAATGCCTCGAAGACTTCACGACCAGACACAGCCATCCGCTGCGACGCTGCAGATACCCGGCGTTGCGCCGCAATAGCCTGTTGCGCCGCCTTATTGGCCAGAGCCGCCTTCTGCCCCGCCTCCTTTCTCGCAGCCTCCACTCGCTTAGTAGCCTCTTGCCGCTGCGATAACGTTTTAGCCCGCTCTACGTCACGAGCGGCCTGCAACGCTTTCCGCTCCGCCTGAGCCGCCTCTGCAGTCAAACGCTTGGCTTCCGACACCTTCCTCCGAGAAAGAGCCTGGGCCTGCTCTGGAGTCATCCGGTCCAAACGACTGCCGCTTTCTCCTATCGCCGCCCGCGTTGTCGATCTCGCCGCACCCATCACCGCACGGTTAACCCGCTCGGCCTCCCGCTGCTCCTGCCTACGCGCTTTGGCCTGCTCTTGCTGCAGTCTCCGCATCAACTGCATCTTGAGACGAAAGGCCCGCTGTTCCATCGCCAACTGATCACGATGAGCACGCGCGTCTTCCTGCTGCTTCTCCTGCCGACGCCGCCGCTCTTCCCGGGCAATCCGGTCCAACATACGTATGCGCGCGCGGACCACACGATCGGGCAGAGTCGCTTGCTCGGAAGACTTCCCGTAGAGATAGGTTTGAACGGCTTTGCCTGCCTTCTGCGCTGCCCGCTGCATTTGCCCGGAGGCTTTGGTAACCTGACTAGCTGCCTTATTGATCTGAGATGGCAAGGCGCGCGAAGCATCTCCGAGCGCCTTGAGCGCCTGCGTTATCTGGGTGACGTGAGATACGGATCGCTTGGTCCCTCGGACCCCGATCCTAAACGAGATGCCGCCTAACGAGATGCCCATGTTTCCTCACATCCCCGACGATGCCAAGTGCGACATGTACTCCGCACCAGTCATCTTCGAAAAACGCTTCTTCGGACGTTTTCGCTTTCGCGATTTCGGCCGCTCCGGGCTCTCAGTTTCGTCCTCAAGGGCATCTCGTTGACGTCTGTCCCAGATCGTCGTGCCGGCGACCATGAGAGTCAGCTGGCCAGTCGTATGTTTGCTAATCAGGTCATCCAGACTACAGTGCCACCGGTTAACTAGGCCGGCGTAGAGGAGGAACTCGGGGTCTTCCTCTCCAGCTCCGGATGATGTGTCTTGATCGTCATCACCTCGCGCGCCTGCATGATCTTGATAGCGACGCGCAAGGGAGCGAGCAAAAAATCGTTGTCCCCCTGTAGTTTCTCTTGCCGGACAGCCAGGGCCTGCAGATCCTCAATATGGATGTCTTCCTCATCCACCGCCGTCTTCACGTCCTCCCACCCGTAATGCTCCGCCAGAAGCGTTGCCACCTTCCCAAGAGCTTCCAGCAGATCTCCGTCCACCGAAAACACGCTCTCGCTCTCTGCCGCCTGCGTGGCCTTCTGGTTGAACGGCTGCATCAGGACGTGGAGCTTCCGAGACCACTTGATCGTCAGCGGACGTAGTTCCCGCTTTGTCCCCAGCACCACCACATCCGCAGTGTGCGTTTCCGGAAACAGTGCCTGAGACAGCAGATTCTTTTGCGCATCCGACAGAGACCCGATTTCCGTCTCCAACAGAACCTGAACGGCCTCCTCCAAACTCGGAGCTTCAATCTCCGCCATGTGAGTTCTCCTCATCAGTCGTCGTTACAAAAACACGGGCTCCCCCGACCCGTCACCGGAGGAACCCGCAATCCCTGCTTCCGCCTACCTTACTTCCGACACTCAGCAACACGACAGCGACGGGAAGTAGTAACGATCGGCCACAATCAGTTCGGTACAGCTGCCGATCGTCGTCTCCACACCCAGCGCGTCAAACTGGATGGGAATCCTCGCGTTGTTGTCCGGCCGAATCTCTTCCGTCACCTCTTCCGACGGCGATGCCTTGTAGATCTGGTGAACCACCTGGACGCCGTCGATGAAATCGCACACACCCAACAGCTTGTAGTACGTCACTGAGCTGCCGCCGTAGATCTGCCGCACGTACTCGTAGGAGGCAAACGCCCAGTTGGCGGCCACCGTTTTCAACGGCGTGGGCGACACGTAGACCACTGCGCCGTCACCTGTGGTCGAGATCGACGTGACCTGCGTTTCCGGCGTATCCGCCTTATTGAACGTGCCGGCCGCCCCCAAAATGTACTGGCGACAAGCCGTCAGCGACTCTCCCGACGTGACCACAAACTGGTTCGTAGCGACCACCGAGGTCACAGTAGCGACCACCGTCGTCGATGCCACGGCGGAACGACCGAGGGCGTACTGCAGCTTCCTCCACGAGTTGGAGTGCAACTGGCACGCGAACGACCCCTCCATCGACATGATGTTCTGGAACTGAGCCACCCGCGGCAAACCGGTGATCAATTGGAACTTCTCTCGCCCGTACCGGAATACCGGCGTGTCCTCGGCGACCGCACCGAGATCCTCGAAACCAGACGGCAAACTGTCCAGATCGATCCGCGCCGGCGTCCAGCTCTGCTCGTAATCCGCGATGAGCAACCGCTCGATCCCGAGACTGACCTCAATGTCGTTGATTTCGTTTGAATACGTCTTACTCATAGGTTCCACTCCTCGTCCGCTCCTACCGGTCTTCGGTCGAGAAGCAATTGTGTACTGTTACTCGCGTCACCAAACTACACCGTGCGCGTAGTCGTTACGAAAGTGTACTGCCCTTGATACACGACCAGATTCCTCGCATCGTACCCAGCCACTCCCGGCTCAGCTGCTGACTCAAAACGACCGTCAAGCCTGTCGCCCAACCGAGCAAACCCGTTACCCTGCGTCAGATACGCATGTAGGCTCGATACGAACGATATTGCATCCCGCTGCGATTTCCGCCTGTGCATCACCGTAATCTGTGGCGTTCGCAACGGATCACCCGCGTCAGCGGGACCACCCGTCTGGCAGACCGCGGTGCATGGCTGCGCAGGATGCTCCGGCATCGCTCCGGAAAACAGGTCGGTCCCGACCGTCCCGAACCCACCGGCCCCCAGGTAACTGGTCACGGCTGTCAACAACTCGATCACTTTTTTACGTTCCTTCGCCTGCGACGACTGGCTTGGCGACTCTTCATGCGGCCCAAACTGCGTATGTGCTTTTTTGGCACTCTCGTCTTAATGCGAGCTGTCTTGGCCATGTTTGCCTCGTCGGACCAGGGCGCAAATGAATCTGTCCTCAAGAATATCACGAGGCAGCGCCGACTGCTCCAGATCAACGTGAACCAACTGGCCTCCACGGTACTTCAACCGGACATCACCAAAGTACCCCGACCCCTGCAAAATGTCGTTTAGTTTGACAACACAGGCTCGCGTCTCAGATGGAGTTAACCGTTGTGGATCTCGCAATGGCATCACGCAGCTCCCGAAGTAATCACGTTCAAACCAGTTTCCAGCAATTTGCGAGGGTCAGGCAGATCAACCTGCTCAGCCCGCTCCACCGCCGGGTGCCCAAAGCGATCCTGGTCCTGCGACACCCTCAGTTGCGACACCAACTGGTCACCCTGCTTGCAAAAGAATCGCGCGTACTCGTCCGCATCCCGGAACCACTGCGTCTGCGGATCTACCTTGTCATCTTCCAACCCACCCACCGCACCAAACAAAGCCAGCCCGATCTCAAACGGAGGAGCTGGACAATCCCCGTACCGCAATCCAAATTTTGCGAGGAAGGCCAACGCCTCCTGGTACATCGGAAAGACCAGACTCTCGTAACGATGACCGGACCCTTCAAACTTGGCAATGTAGGTGGACACTGCCGCACTCAACAGATCGTGCTCTCGCGACCCACGTCGAATGCTCTGTCCTGTCTCCAGGTACCACTTGACGATGTTCAGGTAGTCCCGAATAACCAGCACCCAGGTCAACACGCGACCACGGTACCCGTTGTCCTCGACATCACGAAGCAGCAGCTCCATGTTCCTAGCGGAGCATTTATACCGACGAACCTTCTCATTCAGGTACCCGTAGTGAGCTATGTCCACATCAGGCAGAACCATCGTCGGAGCAATCGGATCGTCGAAAGGCATCTTCGACGTATCCTCACAGTGCTCGTGGATGTACCCCAGCCACTTGTACTCCGGCCGATTCCGGAACAACCGCACGGGCAAATCGTAAGTACCCGGCAAATCAAGCATCAGGTGATTCTGGCGAATGGCATACCCTGGAAAGAACCTTCCATACAAATACTTCCGGAAGCTCGTGGTGCCCGCCAACCGCTCGTCGGCGTCCATCCAGAAGATCCAATCCTCCTCCAAACCCGCTTTCGACTCGTTGCGCACCTGGGAGAAGTTGTCGAACTCTACCTCACGCACCTCGACACCCAACCTCTCACAGATATCGCGGGTGCCGTCCTCGCTATTGTTGATCGCTACCACAATCCGATCCGCAATCGGCCACATCGACTTGATCGCACCTCCGATCCAATCCTCCTCGTTGGAAGCAATCATACACGCGGCCACGGACTCATAAGGACGCGTACGAGCAATCTTCTCGGCGAGGTTGATCTGCCCAAGCTTCGCGCCATTCCGGAAAACACACACCCAATGCCCTTGCAACTCACCAGCCGCGTTGACCTCGGTCTTACCTGCCGCATCGAAGCTAGCAAACGTCGCTTGGAAATCCCTCGCCGGAGAAAACATCGCCTGCAGATCTCGTAGATCGAAGTTCCACAGACGCTCTGGCCGCCAATCACCAAAGTTACCGGTTGTCTGCGAGGTGCCGAACCGCGTGAACGTGGCCACCACCCCGTTCTTCTTCAAGAACGTCTGCTGCAACCTTTCGACCAGTTTGTGTGGATACGCCTGATACTCCAGCACTTCTGAGAGGACAAGCAGATCAAACGGCTCGTCTTCCACTGGCTTCTCCCCGCAAACGAGCCGAACATTATCGTACTCTCGTCGTTGCTGGTGCTCTCGCAACTCCTCGAAGATCGCCTCCTCCGTCGTATGGATCACCACCTCCGCATCCGGCAGCCACCGCGACAACGCCAAACCTACCGACACTTGACCGGCATCATACTCCAACACCCGAAGAGGACGAGCGCCGATCAGATGTAACAGCTCGACCAGGTGTTGGAAGCGTCCTCGTACGGCCTGCTGGTAGGCTGGGAGAACCTCCTCGGTCGACAGAGTGGGTCGAGTCGGATTCGGGTCACCAACAGGCTCCTTACAACATAGCCTAGCCCCACAAGCACGAACCGTCTGCACGTCGTTGTTGCGTAGCAATTGAGTAGCAATCGCCGGACCCCGACGCTGCACCCTCTCAGACAGTCGACGAGCAAACTCCGCCTCCCAACTCTGCGCCACTGCCGGCCACGTGTACCCTCGCTCCTGGACAAACCGCCTCCCAGCCTCTGCCATCTCTTGACGGCGATCCACGTCATCCAGCAGAGCCGCAACCTCGTTCGTAAAGCGATCCGTGTAGTCGGCGTCCGCGGGCGACCCCTCTAACAGCACCCCGGATTCCGGACCAACAGTTTCCGTGAGAGCAAAGTCAGCAGTGGACACGATTGGCGTTCCACACGCCTGTGCCTCCTGCGCCGAAATGCAACTGATTTCCGGAAAATCCGTCGGGTAGGTCATCAGCTCCGCCGACGAGATGTGCTTGTACAGCGACCCCTTCTTCTGACCCGGCATCGCCACTACATGCTGAGACATCGCTTGCGACAACCGCACACACTCTTCGTGTACCGCCCGTATCTGCGGAGGTAGCTCCATCGCGCCGGACAGATCGTAACAACAGTGATAGAGCTTAACGTCTGGATGCCGCTGGATCAGTTTGGGCAGAATGTCTCGCAACAAGTAAAGTAGACCTCGCTCCGGCCGACTCGTGTAGATGATCTTCTTCGGCGACTTCGGAGCGATGTTCGCCTGGATCCCATCCAGATCCACCCCGTTCGACGTCTTCCAGATGTTCGGCTCCAAGTGCGGGCACTTCTCCAGGTAGTCGGATATGTGATAATCCGACAACAGCATCAACATATCCGACTGGAAGAGACCGCCCAGCCACGTCCGATCCTCTTTGTCAGGACAAACGTCGTGGCACCACAGAACCCGCAACCCAGCAGGAACCTTCAGCCCCAAAAATACCGGCCAGCGGCTGGACACATGAACATCCAGGTGTCCAAACGCGTTGTGCTGTTCAAACACCTCGTGATGAAAATACTGCACACCGTCGTAGACGCCGGGATGATCGCACTGACAGTAAACGCGAACGTCGTTCCCGCGTTTCGCGAGTTCCCGCGCGACGCATAGCAGAGCGGTTTCAGAACCACCGATCGCCGCATGTTCGAGAGAAGCCCCGTTAAACGCCAACCCACTGGTAGTAAACGCAATCTGCATCCTTGCCTCCGGAATTCTTTTCCCTACGGCTGAAAGTTGAACTTGCGAGTCACCTTCCGCGTACGCAGAAGATTCTGCACGGCCTTCGCCAAGTGATCTTGGTATTGAAGTTTATGCACTTCCACTACGCGTGTGATGAACTTGCCCCCAACCCCGCCTTCCAGCGTGCCTGGCATCGTGCGAGATATCGGCCCAAGCTGATAGAGTGGGTTCGGGGTCATCGGAGAGACCAACTGCTCGTGCATGATGCTGGCCCAGTGAATGTGCTCCGGAACGAGCACTCCACCATCCCACCCATCCGCCACAGGCTGAACCGGAACCGTCTGAATCGCCGGACGCAAACGGTACTTCCAGATAGGCGCATTGACCTCCGCCCGAGTCGCAATGTGAGCTGTCGCCTCCTCCACAAACTCGCGGGCCTGGTCTGAGATGAGAATTGCCAACTGCGAGAAGTACCCCGCCAGTTCGGCAATACCTTCTTCCTTGAACTCAATTTCCACGGCGACGCCCTTTCCTCTTCAGGCGTCGCCACACCCGCTGGTACTCGTTGGGGCTGGCCTGTACCTTTCCCAACTCCAGCAGTGCTTCTGGAATATCCGCCAACCGCCGGGCCTCTGCGGCAGATACCCCACGATCCGAGAACACCTTCATGCGATGATGGCACCATGGGTGAAACGGTGCGCCGCCCGATGGGGCTTGAGCCAATGGCGGATAGACTGGATGCCCACCAGACAACGAGAACACTTTACCCCGAAAGGCATCACAGTAGTCACCTATTGTCGACGGGTTCTTGCTGATCTGCACCAGATCCGCACCGAGCCGCCCAGCTTTGCCAAGCAATAGATCCCGGTACGACCGCATCTTCAGGGAGTGCGCGGACAGACCTGCGTAGTACGCCAGATCGTATTGGTAGATCCTGCCGTCCGCACCTACAAGATGCAGCAGACGTTCTCGCAAACGATGGGACGCCGCAGCCCTAATCGACGCCACAGTCGCCGACCCCGCCGCCCCCACACCCAGAGCAAAAATCAATGACCGGCCGTCCGAACCGACGGCAGGAGCTAAATCTCCGGACTGTAAACGAGACGCCATCTCCTCAATGGCCAACACCGCACGACCCATATCCTGCTGAAACGTCTCGATCGCAACCGACAAATCGGCAGGATTGAATGGCAGCGCCTCACCGTATTCATCCAACAGATCCGCAGGCATGTCCGCCAAGATATCCTCGTCCATCTCCTGGACCATCTCGCCGAACACGTTCGTTAACCACGCCTGGATCGCGAGTCGCAGCTCTTGGGTCAGCTGGGAAACTTCGGCCCGCATCTGACGACGCACAGCAGCCTCCTGCGTAGTCGCCATCTCCGCCATCCGATCCGCCAGCTGCGCGGACAGAAGAGACACCGTCAGCAAAAGATCATCGATCTGAGCATCGCCAACCGTGTACACACGAGCACCTTCCTCAGTTGTCGTTCAACCGAACCTGGACAAACTGAACACCTTTGCGCGGATGACGATATACCACCGTCTCCGCCACCCGCCCATACTCCCACACCAGCAGACCATCCTTGTCCCGAATCTGCTTCAACTCATCCCCAGTTTGGATGCTGTGGCACGTAGTTGGCAAGATCACCCACCAGCCGACATCCTGCTCGAACTGCCGGCCGGCAAATCCACCCACACTCTTAGTCGCCTCGCCGAAGTACGCAAAGCACGCGGTAGTCGTCACCGAGGTAGTAGATGTCACGTCGGTAAACTGGTTCAGCTGTGGTAAGGTCAACTGGCACCAGTGCTTCAGGTACTTTGCTACTCTAACCACGATATACCCTCCGAGGCTCCCGCCAAGACGCTAGTTTCGTAGCGGCCTCCGAACACAACCGCTGAGTCGCCGCCCCTCCGTACTGAAACGACTCCCGCAGAGGACCAATCGTCTCAGAGTATGCCTTGATTCCAGAAGCCTGGTTCTCCGCATGGGAGTTCCGACCATCGTTCCTCGCAAGCCAATTTGCCTGGTATGCCAAGGCTGCCCGCACGTCTCGCTGCATCCGCTCATGTGTTTCCGTCCACAGCGACGCATCGCTTCCTGCCTCGGTCCAACTCGGTTCGTTGTCCAACGCCCGCGGAAACTCCAGCGTCTGGCTATCGTAGTACCGGCTGCCGACAAACTGGAGAGAGTCAATGTCCCGAGTCGCCTCCCGGATCGCGGCGACTTTCTGGGCATCTGTGAGCGATTCCCAATCGGAGTGGTCGAAGATCTCGTTCGTAATAAAGTCATCCACGTTCGCCAACGAATCGTAAGCATCCGCGGAATCCCCGCCCCAGGTAGAGTCCAACCCCGCATACGCCGTAGCTTCGGTAACCGAAAACGCGTTCCCCATGATCTACCTCCACTTAGTCCGCAACCGCCGTGAACGCTTCGCCAACGATCGGGTTGCACCCGTCCTTCTGCATCCAGGCGTAATAGGTCAACCCCGCGTTCAACAGGAACGTCGCCTTGCCTAAAGAATTGGTCTCCAGCGGACCCGCCACACGGTAGTCACCATCAGCATCCGCGGTCACCCAAACGGACGCATCAGCAACCGGAGCCCCGTCAACCGTAAACGTCAACGTGACCTCATCCTCCCCCGGCCCGTCCGACGCAGCTTTTACTCGAAACGTGTGCGAAATCCCGCCCGTATCCGAATCCACCGTCGCAAAGATGAAAATCGTGTAGTACCGGTTCACGGCAAAACCGTTCTCAGCCGTACACGCAATTTCCTTCCAATACGACCCGTCCATATTGTCGTCGTCCGCGAGCGCCAGCGTACCAACCATCGTCAGCGAACTGACCCCGCTGTAAAGGCGAAAGGTTGGCGCCTCGTCCGCATCCGACAACGCCCCCGTATCTGGATCGTGCGTACAGATCGAAACCGGAAACGAGGTTCCAAAAACCACCTCTGCTGGACATCCCATAGCTACTTACCCTCCGCCGGTCGCTGTTCACCACAACCGTCATCCGCATCCATGATCGGTTGGCAGCCGATAAAAAAGCTGTCGATCCTGTAAGCTCCCGGCTTGTGCTTCCGACAGAAACCGGGATTAGTAATACCAGCAACCTCTGGCGCCGCCGCTAACCGGGGGTGCTCGTTGTCCCACCACCTACAAAGTCTACAGACCCGCACGCCTTCCCAAGCCATTCTCTAAACCTACCTTTCGACTGCCCCCAGCCAGGCACCCCGTCGGCAACCTGCATCTCTCTCGCGCCTGTTCGAAAGTCACTCGGATGCCGACGTACGCCAGACGTACACCGCCCGTGCCGAATGTCCACCAGAGGCACCTCCGACTGCCAAGTGTCAAACTTGGGCTTCTCGGGGTCACCCGGACTTCCTGGGGAATGCCCCCACCGACCGCGAAACGCCCCCTCCTCATCAATCCTGGAAATGCGCTTGCGTACCCAATCCAGCAACAGTTTGCGATTGCAGCACATCGCAGAATTGGTCCGGCTGTCATAGAAACGAGCTTCACCGGTATCCGCGTACACGTTCCATCGGTTGGTGTTGAAATAAAACGTGTCCTGTCGCGGCGGCTGGAACTCAAAATGATCCGGCGTATACAGCACATCGTGCTCCGCCAAAAACACAACATCAGTCTTCAACTGCTCCAAACCTGCCAAGATCTGCTGGTACATTCGCCTGGTCGACCGCTTGGGCTCTCGGACCACCACGTTGAAGCCAAAGTCCAGAGGCTCCGTAGACACAGACACAATCGGCATCTCGGTCGACCGAGACAGGCTCGCGCGCGACGCCTTCAGGATCTCGTCGTCGCATTGCCCATCCGTGTAATACACGACCCCAGCCAAATGCTCCTTCTCCCAACCCGGCAACGGGCCGAACTTGTCCACAAGCCACGAGAGAGGACGAACGGCTTTCGACCATTTGTCGTTGAGCCACATATCCCGCGAGTACGCTCTCGCGTATTCCTGCGCCTTATGACTCATCGGGTAGGGCCAGGAGAAGCCCTTCTGCGTACGAGACAAATGGGCAAACCACGTCTTCTTGTTGATTACATGCCGGCCACCAGATAGCCAAGCTTTGCACGCCAACTCTACAGCCACCTGACCCCAGGAACCGTGCCCCTCGTCCAGCCCACCAAGCTCCCAGTACCGGTCACGTGTCTGAAACCAGCACGCGCCGATACAGCACATCACATCCGTGATATCGTCCCGAGCCCAGTCTCGCTTCTTGTGACTACATCTCTCCTTGAGGTCTGCCACATCTCCGAACATTGCCAGATTCGGCTTATCGAAGTACCGGATGCGAAGCGTGTCGTCAAACCACATGTAGTCCGTACGCTTCCGGTTCTTCTTCTTCCAAACCAACTTCCGTTCAAACTCGGCTGGACCGCACTTGTCACACGTTTTCCGAGGCGGTCCTTGGTCGTACTCCTTACCACACGTCCGGCAGACCCAGTGAAAGGCATCTAAGGCGTACATGCGAGGAACAACAGTCCAATCAGGCTCGCAGTGCTCCATCAGCTTGACGTCGAAGCCCTCGTCTACCGCACAATGTGCGTCAAGCTTCATAACATACTTGGCACGCGACAACTTAGCTGCCTCGTTGGTCGCCGCGCGCTGGCCGATCGACTCAGTGTGATGAATAAGACGAACACCTGGGCGGTCCCGGACAACAGGCTCGGGCCAACAGCCGTCCGCTACGGCTATCACCTCGGTGTCCGCGCGTGCGTTATCCATCACGTTGTCAATCGTGATCGCCAGAAACTCCTCGTTTCTCGCAGGGATGATAACAGAAAGATCAGGCATACCCAAAAACCTCATAGTCGGCTTGATAGAGTTTTTCTATTCGCCGCAGCTGACCCGGCGTATACGCCTTCTGCCACGGACCATGCTTCGATCGGTTGATATGTGGTAACGGGCGCACTGGCTCCTCCAGAATCCCGCACAACCTCCGATAGTCCTCCTCCAACCGCTCAAATCGTCCGACAAAGTGGACCAGCACTCTCCCACCCATCGTCAGGAAATGCACCATCGGATGTGTGTGAATCAACTGACGGTAAGCACCAGGAAGTCTGTCCACAAACACATCCCAGGACCCACACTCCTCCACAAAAGCCCACGTTCTGCGATGCTGAACCAACGCATTGTACGCCGACCACAACCGATCTGCCGGATGCCGCACAAATGCCGCGGCGAAATACGCCGGGTTACATCGCAATGTGCGTACGACCAACCGCTTCGCCGTCTTGTGCCCCTTCGCCTGCAACCGCAACCCTGTCTCGATCGAATTACCGGCAGTCTTCGGAACGTGTATCCACACGAACTTCCTCGCATGATCGATAGTCGACATTATGTCTTCACCCAAAAAAAGCTCGCGTGCTTGTCTGCACGATAGACGTGGTTCCGCCGAGTGTCTGTGATGAAAACCGGACAGATGTGATGCGCCCGAACGTAATCGTCCACAGCAAGCTTAACGCGACAGCCGGACCGCGAGTGGCAGTAGTAGTCGTGTCCACTGATAATCCCGCCCACCCGAACCTTCTTTGACCACTCAATCAGATCCTGCATCACGTAGTCATAGGTGTGATTACCATCGATGTAGACGAAATCCAGACTGCCATCCGGCACATCCTTGATCGCCTCCATGCTCACCTTTTCGATCCAGGTAACATCCTTCCCCTCCATCCGCCGGTGAGCTTCCTCCCGCGACTTGGAATGCGGCCGTCGGTTGACACGAGCGCCTTTGTACTTACAGTAGGGATCAACCAGGTACATCTTGACGTCTGGGATATGCTCGAACCACAGCGACGCCAACCACCCTCTCTCTACACCGACCTCACACCCGACTTTGTACCCAAGCTCCGCCAGCATCTTACAGAAGCGATCACGGTTCATCCCTTTGATCTTGCGAGGATACTTACCCGCGTGTCCGACATCGAACTTCTCCTGGATAAAACGGTTCGCGGCTAACGACTCTTTCTGGTGCCACGACGGTACCGGCTTGAACTTCTTCAGTAGCCACGCAAGGTCTCGCGTCTGCCCGGGCCACCGGCTGTTTGTCCAGCAATCAACCACGAAGTCCTTGCTCTTGTCATAGCACTCCCGCGGCTTGGCGTACGTCCGCTCATTCCGACCTCGCTTCCAGTGGGCGTACCATGTATTCCGGTTGAGTACCATCCGACCACCAGAGAGCCATGTCTTTAGGCAGACTTCCTGCGCCTCCCGACCCATCGTGCCGTAATTCTCAGCGTCCAAGCCTCCCCAGCTCTCGAACTGGGCTCGGTGCATGAACCAGCACGAACCCTGTGTCGTCATCAGGTCAACGATCCGTTGGCCTTTGACCCGATCCGCAAACTCGGGCCAGTTACAACCCTTGAACGTGTAGTTGGGGTCGTCTGGTGAAGAGATGTACTGGAACTCGTAGAGCTTGTCCCCTCGCGACCAATCCTTACTCCGCAAATTGTATCGCCGGGGAACCGCCGTCCAGTTCGGCTCACAGGCCGCTGCCAGTTTGACGTCAAACCCCTCGTCAAACAGACAGTGAGCATCGCACTTCATCAGATATTTACCGCGAGCCATACTCGCAGCCGAGTTAATTGCCGGCCGCATGCCTTTTGGCTCTGGCTCATGCAGCAGCGTCACGGCGACGTGATCTCGAATTGCCGGGCTCGGCCAGTACCCATCAAGCACCACAATGACCTCAATAGAACCCTGCGCCTTGTCAAGCAGATCGTCAATCGTCCGCTGCAGATGAGGTTCGTTCCTCGCTGGAATAACAACAGACAACTCAACCATTGATAACTACTCCTTGCACCAACGAATGAACGCCGGAAGACGTAATGATGGGAAAAGCGGAAGTCGTCGGCGCCCCGGACTCCGAGGCCGACGGCGATGCCGATACTGACGCGGACTCCGATGCCGACGGCGATGCCGACTCACTCTGGCTCGCCGACGGCGACGCGGACTCTGAAGCACTCGGCGATGCCGAAACTGACGCTGACTCCGAGGCACTCGGTGAAGCCGAGACTGACGCGGACTCCGAGGCCGACGGCGATGCCGACTCACTCTGGGATGCCGATGGACTCGCTGACTCCGAAGCACTCGGCGATGCCGAGACACTGGCAGATTCCGAGGCACTCGGCGATGCCGACTCACTCTGAGATGCCGACGGCGACGCTGACTCCGATGCACTCGGCGATGCCGAGACTGACGCTGACTCCGAGGCCGACGGCGATGCCGACTCACTCTGGGATGCCGACGGCGACGCTGACTCCGATGCACTCGGCGATGCCGAGACACTGGCAGATTCCGATGCCGACGGCGATGCCGAGACTGACGCTGACTCCGAAGCACTCAGTGACGCCGACTCACTCTGAGATGCCGAGGGACTGGCTGACTCCGAGGCCGACTGCGATGCTGAAGGACTCGTCGACCTGGAAGCCGACGGCGATGCCGACTCACTCTGGGATGCCGACGGCGACGCTGACTCCGATGCACTCGGCGATGCCGAGACACTGGCAGATTCCGAGGCCGACGGCGATGCCGAGACTGACGCTGACTCCGATGCACTCGGCGATGCCGAGACACTGGCAGACTCCGATGCACTCGGCGATGCCGACTCACTCTGGGATGCCGATGGACTCGCTGACTCCGA
>Ga0180435_10001877_pt1 | contig 21630 bp, 18 predicted proteins | sample SS_ome_3_FD_132467 | JGI IMG/M metagenome (GOLD analysis project Ga0180435, IMG submission 132467) | Hypersaline lake sediment archaeal communities from the Salton Sea, California, USA - SS_3_S_1 metaG | ecosystem: Environmental > Aquatic > Non-marine Saline and Alkaline > Hypersaline >...
CCCGTGTATCAACCGGGGTCAATCTTACGGGTCTAGCTTCATTGGTGACCGACCTGTCGGGGGCAGGTACTTTTTCTCTGACCAGTGTTATGCATTCAGTCTACGTGAGCTTAGCTCCTTTCCCGTCTCCACATGGTATGTGGATTAGTTCGAGTTCGGAAGTATTCAGGATGTTCAATGCGGTTGATGCTGGCCCCAGTTGGGGGACAAATAACGATACCGTAGGTGGTAGCAGCAATCCGTTTGACGCAGGAGCCTTCAAGTTGGACGGTGGCACGACAGCCATTCCCACTCCCTCGACCTTTACTGTGTTGGGGCTGGGACTAGCTGGTCTCGGTTGTATGCGCCGCAAGTAAGTAGCCATAGACTGGGATGTTCTCTTAGTTGTCTTTCGCTGCCATCTGACCTTTTCAACGTTCTTGTAGTTGATTGTTTTAGTTTTGGAAGAGGGCTGCCCTGGTTGCTTACCTAGTTTCTGTCTAAGTCTGGATTAGAGGGTTAGGCAGTTGACCTATTGGTTAACTGTCATTGTTCTGATCCTGCGAAGCGGGCTTTGGTGCGATGGGTTCCAGTTGGGTGGACCATATAAAAAAAGCTTAGCACCTTGTGGTACTAAGCCTTTTTTCAATTTGGTCTGACCGCTATGGCTGCTGCCAGGCGGTGCCTTGATGGTGACTGATTAACTATCAGCTTCTTCTTCGGCATCCTCCTCGTCGTCCATCTCGATGCCTTCCACGACGCGGCCGATGAAGTCGTACATGACCAGATTTTTACCGAACTTGCCTTCGTTGCGCTTCATGCCTTCTTCCAGGGACATCGGCTCGTAAGCATAGTGTAGCGGCTCGTCTTCTTCGATCTGGTCTTCCATGATGTAGACCTCTACCTCGTCTTCGAACCAATCTTCCATGAGGAACTTTTTTGGTTCTTCCAACTTGGTGAAAATCACCTCGCGGAGGCTCATGTCCAAGGTGAATTTTTGACCGGTCTTCAGTTCTGAGATGTTGATAACACCGTCTTCCATCTTTACTTACCTATAAAACAAGATGCCCCATGGGGCGGGCGCAATGAAAAACCTGACTCAACTGGGATGAAACCAACTTGGAGCCTAAATTGCCAATTCTAACATAGGCGAAGCAGGCGCCTTCGGGACCTATCAATGCTCTCGAGGGGTGCTTAGTCAGAGTGGTTGTTGGCAAATATACGCTCGCCATTGCGATAGCTGATTGCCGCAGATGCTTCCAAGGGTAACTGGTCGAGCCAGGTTTGCGTCTTTTTGACTAACTTGGGATAACTGTCCCAACGCTCTGTTCTGTAGGTATCGATGCCGACCAGGAATCGATCGGAGAACTCCATCAGTATCCATTCCCAGGGTTCCGCGATAGTGCCAAAGGGTGCTACGCGGTCGTCCCTCACAGACAGGTCGATGTACAAGTTTGGATAGCGGCCAAGATAATCGCGTAACAGCGAGGGATACGGAAAAGTGCCGGCATGTGCCCATACCACCTTGGCCTCTGGGGCATGCGCGAAAAGGGTGTCGATTACCGCTGGATCACAATGCATCAGCAGCGGAACTGAGTGCATTGCCGCAAGTTCAACAATACGAAGAAAGACCGGGCTGCGCCTGTCCGTTGCAAAGATGTGCAGTTCGCCAATTCCTCTCCACTTCCCTTCGGCAAGGGAATTTTCCACCCGCTTGGGAAGACTGCTGTCGTTCATCCACGTCTGTTTCTCGGCCTGGGTCCGGTAGACGCCAAGAATCGGAAGAATCAGAGACGGTGCACGCTCGTACAACAATAGGGCTTGTTCTGGAGGTCTGCCGGTGACAACGGCTTTTGACAGGTTTTGATTCGCTAAAATCGAGACGATTTTCTCCGGTGGATGTTTCTCCAGATCCTCGGCGTTGTAATGCAGATGCGCATCAAAGAATGGCTGCCCCGCCCACGCACACGGAATGGCGGACAGGCACGTCAAAAACACCAGGGCGTATAGCCTGGTCCTTTGTTCCCGGTAATTTTGCAGTGCATGTTCAATCAATCGTTTGTGAGGCGCAGCGCGGCTTTGTCGCGGTAGGTGTATCGGCATTGGGCACTTTCCGTCAGAAAACAGTGGATGCTCAAGTTTTTCCGGTTGGGTGGTGCAGGATAGCAAACCGTTTTAGTGGACTGGGTTCAGTTGCATCTTGGGTGGGCGCCTGCCCCGTGCGAAACACGATCAGTCAGGCACCCTTGACTCACCTATCTTTTCGGTTGTTTCCACATCAGGTAAACCACCGGAATCACGAACAGCGAAAGTAAAGGAGCGGTGATCATCCCGCCGATCATTGGCGCGGCGATTCGACTCATCACCTCAGAGCCGGTGCCGGTGCCGAGGAAGATGGGAATCAAGCCGGCCACGATGACCGCGACCGTCATGGCCTTGGGCCGGACCCGCATGACGGCACCTTCCATGATGGCCTCACGTAGCACGTCCAGAGTGACGGGGCCCTGCTGTTCACGTTCCTTGAGTGCATTGTCCAGGTAGACGAGCATAACGACGCCGAACTCTGCAGCTACACCCGCCAATGCGATAAATCCAACCCCGACAGCGACCGAAAGATTGTAGTCGAGCAGGAAAATCAGCCAAAAACCACCGACCAGGGCGAAAGGCAGTGATGCCATCACGATGATGGCCTGCCCCGCATGGCGGAAGGTCAGGTACAGCAAAACAAAAATGATGAGCAAGGTCAGTGGAATGACCTGATTGAGCTTTGCCTGAGCGCGAAGCATGTATTCGTACTGGCCGGACCAGGTAATGGAATAGCCAGCCGGCAGCTCAACCTGTTCGCGTACTGCCTGCTGCGCCTGTGCGACATAGCTGCCGAGATCGACATCGCGGATATCGACGAAGGTCCAGCCGTTTAAACGGGCATTCTCGCTCTTGAGCATCGGAGGGCCGTCAACGATTTTGACTTCAGCGACCTGCGCCAGCGGAATCTGCGCGCCGGTGGGCGTGATCAACGGTAGGTCGCGCAGGTTTTCCAGGTCGTCACGCAGTTCGCGTGGGAAGCGTAGGTTCACCGGGTAACGTTCCAATCCTTCGACTGTCTGGGTGATGTTGATGCCGCCTACTGCTGCCGCGATAACCTGGTTCAGGTCTTCGATGTTCAGACCGTATCGGGCGGCAGCAAGGCGGTCCGGGACAATGTCGATGTAACGGCCGCCGGTGACCCGTTCGGAGTAAGCAGACGTGGTACCGGGGACAGTCATGACGACTTTCTCGATATCGCGTCCGATGCGTTCGATCTCCTTCAGGTCAGGGCCTGCGACCTTGATGCCAACGGGGGTTTTTATGCCGGTGGCGAGCATGTCGATGCGTGTCTTGATCGGCATAACCCAGGCATTGGTCACACCTGGATAGGCAACGGTCTGGTCGAGTTCGTTGATCAGCTTGGACGTCGTCATTCCGGCACGCCATTCACTGCGTGGTTTGAGCTGAATCAGCGTTTCTATCATGGTCAGGGGAGCAGGGTCGGTTGCCGTATCGGCGCGGCCGATCTTGCCGAACACCTGTTTGACCTCCGGGATGGTTTTAATCAGGCGGTCGGTTTGCTGCAGCAGTTCCTGCGCCTTGCCGATCGACAGGCCGGGAAGGGTGGTTGGCATGTACATCAGGTCACCTTCATCGAGTTCCGGCATGAATTCAGAACCCAGTCCGCTGGAAAAACGTTTCAGCCAGGGGGTGTCCTTGAAAGTCTTGCGCCAGGATTTGTCGATTTCCTGCTGGACCTGTTCCAGTTGCGCGAGTGTTTCGGACGGTTCTTTGCCAACGGCCTCCACCAGTTGGAAGGGCCATTTCAACGGTGCAATCAGGCCGCTGATTCCGCTGAGCGGGATCGTCATGCTCAGCATGGTCAGAATGGCTACGCACAGGGTCGTTCTGGGCCAGCGCATCACGACGGCAAGTGCCGGCCGGTACAACCAGATCAAAAAGCGGTTGAGGGGGTTGGACCTTTCATTGGGAATGCGTCCGCGGATGAAATAGCCCATCAGGACAGGCACCAGCGTCACAGCCAAACCGGCAGCTGCGGCCATGGCATAGGTCTTGGTGTAAGCCAAAGGTGAAAACAGACGGCCTTCCTGTGCCTCGAGGGTGAAAACCGGCAAGAAACTCAGGGTGATGATCAACAGCGAGAAGAAAAGGGCAGGGCCGACCTCGATGGCTGCCGTGGTAACCACCTTCCAGTGCTCTTGGCCCTGGGGGGAATGCCCGTAGTGCTCTTTGTAGCGTTCCAGGTGTTTGTGCGCGTTCTCGATCATCACGATCGCGGCATCAACCATGGCGCCGATCGCGATGGCGATGCCACCGAGTGACATGATGTTGGCGTTGATGCCCTGTTGCTGCATGACGATGAAGGAAGCAAGAATGCCCAGGGGCAGGGTCACGATGGCGACAAAGGCTGACCGCAGGTGGAAAAGGAATACAAGGCAGACCAGGCCTACAACAACAAATTCTTCGATGAGTTTCTCTTCGAGGTTTTCCACGGCGCGCTCGATGAGTGCGGAACGATCATAGGTTTCAATGATCTCGACGCCTTCGGGAAGGCCTTGTCGCAACGCTTCGAGTTTTTCCTTGACCCGCTGGATGGTCGCCAGGGCGTTCTCGCCGTAGCGCATGACGACGATGCCACCGGTTATCTCCCCTTGACCGTCGAGGTCGGCAACCACGCGACGCATTTCAGGGCCTACCTGGATACGCGCAATATCGCGTAAAAGAATGGGTGTCCCTTGCTCGGTCACGTCGATGGGAATGAACTTCAGATCTTCGATGCCGCGCAAATACCCGCGTGTGCGTATCATGTATTCGGCTTCCGCCAGTTCCAGCACCGAGCCGCCAACCTCCCGGTTCGCGGCCTTGATGGCATTGCTGACCCTGCTCAACGTCAGACCGAAGCTGCGCAATTTCTGCGGGTCCGCCACGACCTGGTACTGGCGCACCATGCCGCCGACAGTGGCGACCTCGGCGACGCCCGGCACGGTCTGCAGTTCGTATTTCAGGAACCAGTCCTGCAGGCTGCGCAATTGCGCGAGGTCATGCGTGCCGGTTCGGTCGACCAAGGCATAGCTGTAAACCCAGCCCACGCCGGTGGCATCCGGCCCCAGGCGCGGCTGAACGCCATCGGGCAGGTCCGCGGCCGCCTGGTTGAGATATTCGAGCACGCGCGCGCGCGCCCAGTAGAGATCGGTGCCGTCCTTGAAGATTACGTAGACGTACGAATCACCGAAGAAGGAGTAACCACGTACCACTTCCGCCCCGGGTACCGAAAGCATAGTGGTGGTAATCGGGTAAGTGACCTGTTCCTCCACCACGCGAGGTGACTGGCCAGGGAAGCTGGTACGCACGATGACCTGGACGTCGGAAAGGTCGGGTATCGCATCCAGCGGTGTCTGGTGCAGGGAAACCCAGCCCCAGCCGGTGATGACGAAGCTGGCGAGCAGTACCAGGAAGCGGTTGGATACCGACCAGGCAATCAGTTTGTCGAGCATGGCTTATTCCCCCATACGCGAGAAGCTGGCCTGCAGGCTCGACTCGGAGTCGATCAGGAACTGGCCGGAGGTGACGACTTGGTCGCCGGCTTTCAGCCCGCTGAGGATTTCCACCTTGTCGCCACGCCGCATCCCAACCACCACGTCGACCGGCTGGAAGCGACCATCACCCAGCGAAGCGACTACCGCTGTCCGTTCACCAGTCTCGATCAGGGCCTCGCTGGGGATAGCCAGCACCTCGCGCTTGGGGCCGCCGTAGATCACGACGTTGGCGAACATATTCGCCTTGAGCAGGCCATCCGGGTTATCGAAAGCCAGGCGTACCCGAAGCGTACGTGACTTGGGGTCGAGGTCGGGGTACAGGTATTGAACTTTGCCTTCCCAGGTGCGGCTCGGATAGGCGGGCACCGTGATTTCCGCGCTCAGTCCTTCGGCCAGCCAGTCGATCTGGTGTTCGAAGATATCGACCACCACCCAGACCTGGGACAGGTCTGCGATGGTGACAATCTCCATACTGGGTTGCACGTACATGCCCTGGCGTGCGCCCAGTAGGGTTACCACCCCGTTGGCCGGGGATACGACCGGAACCGTGTTCTGGCTTTTGCGGCGTTGCTGAATGCGTGAAATGGTTGCCGCCGGCACCCCCAGCAGCGCCAAACGCCTGCGCGCTTTTTCGATGCGCTCGGGATTCGGCTTGCCGGTACGCTGGCTGAGTGCAATGAGAAAATCCACCTGGGCAGCGAGAATGTCCGGCGAGTACAGGTCACCAATTTTCTGGCCCTTTTTGACCGGATCGCCCTCAGCGCGCAGGCTCAATCGTTCCAGCCAGCCTTCGGCCCTGGGGTGGACGTGTGCCAGGCGCGTTTCGTCATAGGCGACCCTGCCGACGGTCCGGATGTATTTCCAGAGGGTGTCCTTGGCTACTGTTGCGGTACGAATGCCCATGCTTTGGATCACTGCACTGCCGATTTCCACCGTTGGCCGTTTCCCCTGGTTGGGGTCGATCATCTTGGGAACAAGGTCCATGCCGCAGATTGGGCAACTGCCTTCTTCATCGCGCACGATTTGCGGATGCATTGGACACACATACTTCGGGTCCAGGTGTTTCGCCGCATGTTCCATGGGCGTGTCGTCGAGCACCTCGGACATCGATTCGCTAGGAGCGGGTGCCTTGTCAGCGCACGCCGTCAGCAAAGTAGCGGCCACTGCAGGCAGCCACAAGGGAATGACTATTTTCATGTTCAAGATCGCCGTTAACGCCAATGACTTGGCGGAATATCTCAAGGGTGTCCGTCAGCTCGAGCTGCGGTCACTTCTCAGCGGGAGTCTTCCATGGAAGACGCGCCACGATGGGCGTCAGGCGATTGGGGGAGGCGAGTCCGGAACCAGGTGTATTGCTGAGTAGGCGAAGGTTGCGCGGCTATACAGTGGAGTGGGGGGTAGGAGTGGGCGCTGTGCCAGCGTGTGGGTCAGGAAAGAGGCCGCACCAGTGCAATTCTCACAGCCAGGAGATGTGCAGTCGCCATTTGCGCAGAAGTCACAGGTGGCAGAAATTTCAGCCTGATCCTCGTGCCCGTGGCAGGGCGTGTCACTAACAGTCGCCTCAGCAGCAGACGAATGCGGCACACCGGCTTTTTCTGAAAGCACTATCGACATGGCGCCCGACCAGGGTGCCACGGCAATCAGAAACATCAGGGCTAACGAAATTGTTCGCATCCCCGAAGTTTAGCTGATCTGTTTGTGAATGCGTCAACAGCGATTAAAATGAATTCACGGGTTTTTCCACGGGTAGAAAAAAGGCCGCAAAGCGTTGCGGCCTTTTCGATGCGTCTTAGTGTCTGTTTACCAACTGGGGCCCCTGAAAGAGGAGTGGCAGGCTACACAGGTGTCAGACAGTTCGTTGAACTTCTTCCAGATCTGCGGGGATACCGGCACTTCCTTGCGTTCCTCTGGTTTACCAAACTTCTGGCTGCGTTGGCTGAGGTAGATAGCGCCTTCGGCTTCACTCGGTTTCTTGCCCAACTCCTCGGCGAAGGCGCCTGCAGTCGCTTTCAACGCCTCGGCATTGGCGCGGAAAGCCTCTTCGTTACCCCATAACTTTGGTGAGGTGTGTGAACCCATGGTGACGACCGCACCCGGGTGGAAATTGCCTGTCATCGCCTGCCCGGAGGTCGCCTCGATTTTTCGGGCCAGTTGGACCGCGCGAGTACGATCGAAGTCCGCATTGCCATAGAGCATGTCACGAAGCTCATTCATTGCATCGTCGAAATTGCCCATGTGGCGCTGCCGCTCCTGTTTCATCCTGGAACGATCGTAGTTCGGCAGGCGCGGGTACCAGAATTGCTGTGGCGGGGTAACCCAGGGCTCGAAATAGGCCGGTGCTCCCCAGGCGGGAGGCGCGCCCCAGCCCGGACCACCGTAGGGGGCTCCCCAATACGGGCGGTAGTAATCGTCGTCATCATCTATCGAGAAGGAAAACGCCTGCACGTTGCTTGCGCCCACGACAGTGAGGCCGGCAGCAGCGCAGGCAAGTAGAGTTTTTTTGAGGTTTCGCATAGCAATTACTCCTTTGCGATTCGGTCGGAAGGACGGCCGACCCATATTCTGTCGCTTAAGAATGAACCGCTTTTTACGTTTTCAGGAAGTAAAGAATCGGCTGGATTTGTTCCTGATCAGAAATTCTTTATCAATGAATGTGTCACGTAGACGGTGGAACGTCATTAATTTCGTCCGAAAAGCGAATCAGTTGTATTCAGGGTGGGCAAACGTTCACCTCGCCTCCCGAAGAATTGCTTGGTGTTCTGTTTGATGCGGTGTCGTAGCGTTAGCATGTGTACATGAGCATTGCGTATAAACCTCCCGCCGATACCGGCCTGGATATCCGTTACCTGGATGATGACCTGGTCATTCTCAACAAGCCCTCCGGCCTGCTGTCGGTACCGGGGCGTGGTGATGAACGCCGCGACAGTCTCGCAATCCGGGTACAGCGGGAGTTCCCCCAGGCACTGGTGATACATCGCTTGGATATGTCGACCTCCGGTTTGATGATGATGGCACTCGGTAGCAAGGCCCAGTCGGTCATGGGGCGCTTGTTTCAGCAACGCCAGGTCGAAAAGCACTATGTCGCCGTGGTGGCTGGACGAGTCGCGCAGGTACGGGGTGAGGTCGCATTGCCTTTGATCACCGACTGGCCAAACAGGCCGCGCCAGAAGGTGGACCACGAAACCGGCAAGCCGGCACTGACCCGCTACCAGGTATTGGATCACGATCCGCAAAGTGACATCAGCCGTATCCTGTTGCAGCCGCATACCGGGCGCAGCCACCAATTGCGCGTACACATGATGGCAATTGGCCATCCGATCCTCGGAGACGAGTTGTACGCACCGGCCGGATGGCGAGATGCTGCACCGCGGCTACTGTTGCATGCGCAACACCTGGCGTTTGTCCACCCCATAACGGGCCAGCCCCTGGTGGTGGAATGTCATGCTGATTTCTGAGGATTCTCCTGGCTCGCCTATTTGCTTGTTAATTTGTTCCGAGGGTTCCGGGGCAGGCCGGAGTCTATGGTGAGGCAATCTCACTTGCACAACGGACGCCTTGACGCTGGGAATGTCCTTGCGGCGACCCAAGATCAATCCACTGCAAACCGGCGAAGGCTTTTCGCGAAGCGCCTGATTCGGTCGCGGTTGGCAGCGGTGCATCAGCTGCCGGATAATGCGTCCTTTGAGCGCGTTTTTCTGGAGCCATCGTGAAGTTCACCGTCGAAGATTTCCGCAACTGGGAACATAAGAAGATCACCTTGCTCGGCATGTCGGGTGTGGGCAAGACCCACATCTCCAGCATGCTGCGCAATCACGACTGGTTTCACTATTCCGGTGACTATCGTATCGGCACCCGTTATCTCGACGAGGCCATCCTCGACATGATCAAGGCCAAGGCGATGGAGGTGCCATTCCTGCAGGAGTTGCTGCGTAACGACTGGATATACATCCGCAACAACATCAAGGTTTCCGATTTGGGCCCGGTGCTGTCTTTCGTCGGCAAGTTGGGCGACCCAGAGCGTGGGGGTGTCGAACTGGACGATTTTCAGCGCCGCCAAGCCATGTATCGTGATGCGGAAATCGCTGCCATGCATGATGTGCCCAACTTTATCGATAAGGCCAAGGCCATCTACGGTTACAAGCACTTCGTGAACGATGTCGGAGGTTCTCTGTGCGAGTTGGACGAGCCGGGAGTTATCGAAAGCCTCGAGGAAAACACACTCATCCTCTATATCAAGGTGACTAACGAGGAAGAAGAGCAGAAGCTGATCAATCGTGCCCAGACTGCGCCCAAGCCCCTGTATTATCGGCCCGAGTTTCTGCTGGAGCAGTTGGGCGTATATCTTGAAGAGACCGGTTTGCAGTATGCAGCGCAGATGGATCCCGATGAGTTCACGCGCTGGGTGTTCCCGCGCCTGTTTCATTCGCGCATTCCGCGCTACGAGGAAATTGCCAAGCGTGGCTATACTGTAACTTCACAGGAAGTAGCTGCCGTGCGCAATGAACAGGATTTCCTGCAACTGATTGAGACCGCAATCGCCCGGGAAAGCTGATGCCGATCGTTGCCCACAATACACTGCCTTCGTTTGCTCGCCTCCGCGAGGAGGGAGTGAATGTCTTGCCACCGGATCGGGCGATCAAGCAATACATCCGCGAGCTGCATGTTGGTCTGCTCAACATGATGCCGGATGCGGCACTGGCTGCGACCGAGCGCCAGTTCTTCCGCCTGGTCGGTGAGAGTAACCCGATCGCGCAGTTCTACGTACACCCGTTCAGCCTGCCGCACCTCAAGCGTGGCGAAGTGGCGCAGCGGCATGTCGACACCTACTACGAGACCTTCGAGCAGATCCGTGAGCAGGGACTTGACGCGTTGATCATCACCGGCGCCAACGTGGTCGGCCCGGAACTTGCGAACCAACCCTTCTGGGAACCACTGATCGAGGTCATTGATTGGGCGTATGAGAACGTTACCTCGACGCTGTGCTCCTGCCTGGCCACACACGCGGTGCTGCAGTTCCGCTACGGGCAGAAGCGCCGTCCCCAGCCGGACAAGATCTGGGGTGTTTTTCCGCACCAGGTCGTCGATAAGTCCCATCCCCTGGTAAATGACGTCAACACGCGTTTTGATGTGCCGCACTCGCGCTGGAATGCCGTCGAGCGCGACCAGTTTGATGCTGCAGGCTTGCGCGTGTTGGTGGAAAGCGAGCAGGTGGGTGTGCATCTGGCGACCAGCCCAGACGGGCTGCGTTTCGTGTTCTTCCAGGGGCACCCGGAATACGACACGGTTTCACTGATCAAAGAGTTCAAACGCGAGACGTTACGCTTTGCCAAGGGAGAGGCCGATGCTTTTCCACCTTTCGTGGCGAACTATTTCAACCGGCACAATCGTGCCTTGATTCGCGAGTTCGAGTGTCGCTTACGCCAGGCTATGCAAAGGGGCGAGGCGATGCCTGATCTGCCGGAACCGCTGATCGTGCCGACCCTGGACAATACCTGGCACGACACTGCCGAGGCTGTCGTGGGCAACTGGATGGGATTGGTCTACCAGGTGACGCACCGTGACCGCGACAAGCCGTTCATGGATGGGATCGATCCGGACAATCCACTCGGGTTGTGAATGAAAGCTTCCGTGAAGAGCTAGTTGCTGAATTTAACGCCGCTTTTGGTCAATAGCTTGGGCGGTATAAACCAGCGCAATTCACCAGTGCCGAAGTTGACCTGGTGCCAGGATTCGACGGTGAAGTCGATGCGGGCAATGGCGCCGGTAGGAAAGCGGACATTCGCTTCGCCAATCAATTTGCCCATTGCCTCTGAGCATGTGGGTTCATGGCCGCTTACCAGCAGCGACTTGGGGCGTTCATCGAAGCTGTGCAACAGACCCAGAAGCTTGTCGACACCGGTGTCGTAGAGTTCTTCCTTGATCTGAACGGGGCATCCCCAGTCGCCTTGGCGACTGGCCAGGTCAAGAGTTTCGCGCGCGCGTCGCGCGGAAGAGGTGAGCGCCAGTTCCGGCACCTGGTCGATCGCTGCAAGGAAGTTTCCCATGACCTTGGCTGCACGAACCCCCCGCTGTGCCAGCGGGCGCTCGTGGTCGGTGTCGTAGTTAGCGTCCCAGTCGGACTTTCCGTGGCGAAACAGGAACAGGGTCAGCATGGTGGTGTTGTCCTTGGTGCTTAGATGCGGCGCAGAATGTCGACCCGCAGCGGGTTGTGGAACTCGGCGATGCCGTCGCTGTCGATGTGGGGCGTGAAGGCCGCTTTGATCTGCTCGAAAAGGGCGTCGTCGACGTCGAAGTTGGAGTGGGTGGCGCCTAGGATACGCTGTTCAAAATCGCTGAAGCCCTCGAAACGACTGACGCTGTTGCAGTGGATTTCTTCGGCCAATTCGAATTTGCCCGAAGCGATAGCCCTTTCGATGGAAGCGAAAGCGGCCTCGCGTACACGCTTCTCGTCGTTGAACAGGCGCAGAATCTCGTTGAATTCCCCCGCATACACCGGCTCCGAGATGTAGGCCAGGCCACCTGGCCTGAGCACGCGGGCAATCTCGGCAAATCCCTGGTCCATCAGTTCGACCGGTACATGGTGCAATGACTTCAACATGATCACGGCATCGATGGACGCATCCTCGGCAGCAATGGCCTCGACGCCTCCGTAGCGGAAACTGACATTGGGCAGGTCTGTCACCTGCAGATTCTTTTCATGCTGAATACGGTCTACCTCGGTGGCGATAATTTTCACCGTGGGGTAAGCCTCGGAAATCTTGCGCGTGGCGAAAGCTGTGCCGCAGCCGAGTTCCAGCAGGGTGGCGTTGTGTAGTGGCAGGTGTTGCGCGATCAATTCGCGATCGGAACTGGTTGGCAGTTGGCCTTGTTTGATCAATTGCATGCTGTGGAGCCTTGATGGAAACGGCGCGATTGTATGATGTCTGGGAAATTAACTCGATGACAAACCGCGGGAGAATCCAGTGCGTTTTATCGGCCTTCGTCACGGTCAGTCCACTTACAACCTGTTGCACCTGTGTAACGACGACCCGGCGCGCGGCGTGCGCCTGACCGAAATGGGCGTTCAGCAGGCGCGTGAGGCTATTCCATTGTTGCAGGCGTTTGCATTGTCCGCAGTCTATTGCTCACCGTTGCCGCGAACCGTGCAGACGGCAGAGATAGTCAATGCGGGCCTTGGTCTGCCCTTGATGATTGAGCCGGCACTGGCGGATATCCGTTCCGGCTTCGATGGAGAGCCCGTGGCCGATTACATGGCGGCTATTGCGCATGACCCGCTGCATGCGCGGGTCAACGGCGGGGAGTCCGTTCAGGATCACTTCGAGCGCGTCAGTGCCTGCCTGGACAGGTTTGCGGCACAGGGCCTGGACGGCCTGCTGCTGGTAGCGCACGAGGAAACGTTGCGCGTATTCAAGGCCTGGTCCGAAGGCTTGTCGGCCAACCAGGTCATCAATCTGCCATTTCTGAACTGCGTGCCGTATGGTTTTGACGCCGCTTGAACCTGGCTTTCCCGTGATTGCGGTCAGGCGTAGTTGATAGCGAACAGCTTGTCGAAGTTGGCAACACGCAGGATGTCGTCAATCAGGCTGCCTTGGGCGATTTTCAGGATTTTTTCGGTAGCGCCAAGCTTGTTGTGCATTTGTACCAACAGCCCCAGCCCCGCACTGTCCATGTACTCGGCGCCGCTGAGGTCAACGGTGACCCGCCGGGCCTTGGTGTCGATAGTCTTGATGGCAGCGGTAAATTCGCGGTGCATGTGAAAGGTGAAATGGCCGCTGATGGATAATGTCGTGTGGGCGGTGTTGCTGTCGTGCTGGGTTGTTAGTGTCATTTTTGTTGTTGTCGATGAAATGCTGCTACGGCTGTTTTTGAGGATGCAAATACTATCCTGGGTAATGGCCCTATGGATAGTAGTGATAAAGACGCCTTTTTCCTTCCGCTTATTTGTTCTATATTTGTTCTCTATTGGAGAGATCGGATATACAGCACGTGGCGAACGAAGCCTTTGACAAGTTGGTGCAAAAGGGCGCGCTGTGGCGCGGCCGTGGCGTGGTTCAACAGGCGCGCCAGGTCGAGCCCAGCGGCTGGCGTGTGCTGGATGAATGCATGGGTGGCGGCTGGCCGCGTGCCGCGCTGGTCGAGCTGCTCAGCAGCGATTACCAGGGATTGTCGCTGTTGCTGCCGCTACTGGCACGCCTGAGCGAAAAACCACGCTGGCTGGCCTGGGTGGCGCCACCGCATCTGCCGTTTGCCCCCGGGTTGTCGTCCAGCGGCATCGATATGCAAAAGGTTCTACTGATCCGCGAGGTGAACGAAGAACAGCGCTTGTGGGCCGCGGAGCAGGCGCTGAAATCGGCCAGTTGCTCGGTGGTGATGCTGTGGCCGCAACGTCTGCAGACCGTGCAGGTGCGGCGTCTACAGCTGGCGGCAGAGCAGGGCGATTGTCTGGGCGTGCTGTTTCGCTCGTTGCGCGATGCGGCCGTCAGCTCACCGGCGGCCTTGCGCATGAAGGTGGCGCCTTCGCCGCTGGGGCTGGATGTAGAAGTGCTCAAACGCCGCGCCGGTTGGGGCGGGCAGAGCTGCAGCGTGCGCCTGTCGTGAGTGGAAGGGGTTGCTGGCAATCCATGGACAAACATCTTGAGGCCAAAATGGAGTATCTCTGCGTTGCAGAGCTTCGCAATACTTCACTGTTCCGTGCGCTTTGCGTCTTGATCTTCCCCTTTTTGATCCTCAATCTGTTTCGCCCAGAATCATCAGTAGCCCCTTGATGATCTGGTTGGCGTTGTACTTTCCGGACCTGCCGTTGGAACTGTTCACGCGTGGGCAGCCGTTAGAGCTACCCCTGGCGGTCAGCCACCGGCAGGGTGGTCGCGAGGTGATCGCACGTTGCAACCCGGCAGCCAGTGCCCAGGGTGTGCATCCCGGCTTGCCGTTGCAGGCGGCGCTCGCGCTGAGCGACAGCCTGCAAATCCGCGCACGTGATGCGCAGGGTGAGCGGCAACTGCTGCAGGAACTGGCGCAGTGGGCCTACCAGTTCACCCCGCAGATCAGTTTCGACCCTTCGCTGTTGCTGCTCGAGATCGGCGCCAGCCTGAAGCTCTTTGGCGGTCGCCAGGTATTGCTGCAAAAAGTGCAGCAAGGGCTGCCCGGCCTGGGATTGCGTAGTCAGTGGGCTTGTGCGCCTACGCCGATGGCCGCGGCCCTGCTGGCACGTACGTGTCCGGGGGCGTGTGTGCCACAGGAGCAACTTCAGGAAGCCTTGGCCGAGGTGTCCCTGGCCCGGCTGACGCGTGATCCGCAACTGCGTCGCCTGATCAGCGATATCGGTCTTTACAGTATTGGTGAATGTCTGCGGTTGCCGCGTCCGGAACTGTCACGCCGTGCCGGTCCGGTATTGGGTCTATTGCTCGACCGTCTGCTGGGCAGGGCGCCGGATCCGCGCGAGATCTGGCAGCCACCGGAATATTTTCAGCAACACATGGAATTGCTGGCGGAGATCAGCGAGCACAGCGCATTGGTGTTTCCGGCGCGTCGCATGATTACCGCGCTGTGTGGTTTCCTACGGGGGCGCGGCATGGGCACGCAACGCCTCCAATGGTGCTTGTTGCATCGTGAGCGTACGCCGACCTGCTTCGACCAGGGATTGATCTCGCCCAGCCGCGATGTCGGCCACATCCTGGAGATGTTTCGTGAACGCATCGAACGCGTGCAGCTGCCAGAGCCGGTCGTCACACTACAGTTACGGGTGGACGATGCACAGCCGTTTGATGAGACCAGCGATTCCTTGCTGGCCGGTGCCGCTCTGGTACAGGATCGCCGCCTGCTCGAGCGACTGCGCAATCGCCTGGGTGAGCACCAGGTTCAGGGTTTATGCACGGTGCCGGACTACCGGCCCGAGCGTGCGTGGCGTTTTTGCGTCCCCGGCGGTAGTGGGGAGTGCGCCGATGTCAATGCACAGCAACCCCCCTGGTTATTGGATAAGCCGTTGCCTTTGCGGGTAGCCGATCAGGTGCCGGAATACGGTGGACCGCTGAGGCTGCACAGCCTGCCGCGGCGGATCGAAAGCGGTTGGTGGGATGGCTTTGATATCGCGCGGGATTATTTCGTGGCGCTGAGTTGGGCGGGGGATAGGTTATGGGTGTTTCGCGATCGGCGATCCGGTAGGTGGTTTTTGCATGGGTTGTTTAGTTGACAGTTGTGCAAAGCGCACAACCTCCATCTATGTATGCCGAACTCCTAACCCTCACCAACTTCACCTTCCTCAAGGGCGCATCCCATCCCGAGGAACTGGTCGAACGTGCCGATCAACTCGGCTACCGGGCCATTGCCATCACCGACGAATGCAGCATCGCCGGCGTGGTGCGCGCACATGAGGCGGCACAGGGTAAGGATATCCGCCTGATCATCGGCAGTCGTTTCAAGCTCGATGACGGCCTGCAGATCGTTTTACTGGCAACCGACAAAACCGGCTACGCCCAACTGTGTCGCCTGATCACCCATGCGCGCCGACATGCGGAGAAAGGCGACTATCGGCTGCAACGCAGTGATTTCGAAATATCGTTCGATCACTGCCTTGCCCTGTTGCTACCGGAAGAAGATGAACAGGTCGCCTGGTTCAAAAGCCATTTCAAAAGCCGTGGCTGGCTGGGCGTTGCGCTGCTGCACGAGGGGGACGACGAGGAACGCCTGACACGATACCTGCGCTGGTCAGCGCAGTATGAACTGCCTTTGACCGCAGTCGGCGATGTACACATGCACGCACGCGGCCGACGTGCCTTGCAGGATGTGCTCAGCGCGATTCGTATGCAGAAGCGCGTGGCGCAGCTGGGGAGTGACATCCTCAGCAATGGCGAGCGACACTTGCGCAGTCCACAGGCATTGCGCGAGTTGTATCCCGAGGCGCTGTTGCGCGAGAGCCTGCGGGTTGCCGCACGCTGCCGTTTTTCGCTCGACGAGGTGAAATACCAGTACCCGGACGATGTCACTCCCCGGCAGCTCACACCACGCCGCTACTTGCGCCAACTGATCGAGGATGGTCTACGACGGCGCTGGCCGGAGGGTTGCCCGCAACGGGTGCGTGATCAGATCGAGCACGAACTGCAACTGATCGGTGAGCTGAACTACGAACCTTATTTTCTGACCGTGTGGGACATCGTGCGTTTCGCGCGCAGCCACAACATCCTGTGCCAGGGGCGCGGCTCGGCAGCCAACTCGGCGGTGTGCTATTGCCTTGGTATTACCGAAGTCGACCCTTCGCGCATGAACCTGTTGTTCGAGCGTTTCATTTCGCGCGAGCGTAACGAGCCGCCGGATATCGACGTGGATTTCGAGCACCAGCGGCGCGAGGAGGTTATTCAGTACATCTACGCCAAATACGGGCGCGAACGTGCTGCGCTGGCTGCCTGCGTGATCACCTATCGGACCCGTAGCGCGGTGCGTGACGTGGGGCGTGCGCTCGGTTTTACCCTGGAACAGATCGAGGCCCTGGTGGCGGCCGTGTCTGCGTGGAGACGCAGGCGCGAATTCCAGCCGGAGTTTCTCGCCGAGGCCGGGTTCGATGCGGACAACCCCCAGCTGCAGCGCCTGGTCATCCTGGTGAACCAATTGCGCGGTTTCCCGCGGCATCTGTCGCAGCACGTGGGGGGCTTCGTGATTACGCAAGGTAGGCTGGATGAACTGGTGCCGATCGAGAACGCAGCCATGCCGGAACGCACCGTTATTCAATGGGAGAAAGACGACCTCGAATCGCTTGGCCTGCTCAAGATCGATGTGCTGGCGCTCGGCATGCTCAGCGCGATCCGGCGTGCGCTGGATTTGATCAATGGTTTCGATGCGAAGGCATGCCTGAGCCTGGCGAATATTCCACCGGAAGACCCGGCGACCTACACCATGATCCAGCAGGCCGACACCATCGGTGTGTTCCAGATCGAGTCGCGTGCGCAGATGTCGATGCTGCCGCGCCTGCGTCCGAAAAGTTTCTATGACCTGGTGATCGAGGTGGCGATCGTGCGCCCAGGCCCCATTCAGGGCGACATGGTGCATCCCTACCTGCGGCGGCGCCAAGGCAAGGAGCCGGTCGAGTATCCGTCCGAGGCGGTGCGCGAGGTGCTCGAACGTACCCTCGGCGTGCCGATCTTCCAGGAGCAGGTGATCAAGCTGGCGATGGTGGCGGCCGGGTTCAGCCCGGGAGAGGCCGACCGGTTACGTCGTGCCATGGCGGCGTGGCGGCGGCGTGGTGGGTTGGAGCCATACCGGCTCAAGCTCATGCAAGGGATGGCGCAGCGTGGCTACCCGCGCGATTTTGCGGAGCGTATCTATCGCCAGATCCAGGGCTTTGGCGAGTACGGTTTTCCCGAGTCGCACGCGGCCAGCTTTGCGCTGCTGGTGTATGTTTCGGCCTGGCTCAAGTGGCATCACCCGGCGGCCTTCTGCGCGGCCCTGCTCAACAGCCAGCCGATGGGGTTTTACCAGCCGGCGCAATTGGTGCGCGATGCACGCAACCATGATGTGCAGGTGTTGCCGGCGGATGTGCGCTTCAGCGATTGGGATTGCACGCTGGAGGCCGTACAGAACAGGCCGGCCCTGCGCCTTGGCCTGCGCATGCTCCGGGGTATGTCACATGAAGGAGGATTGCGCCTTATGGTGGCACGTGCGCAGCAGGCCTTCGCGGATGTGACAGATCTGGCGCGCCGTGCATCCCTGAACCAGGGTGACATGAAAGCCCTGGCCGCTGCAGATGCCTTGTTGCCCCTGGCAGGGCATCGCCATCTCGCGGCCTGGGAGGTGGCCGGGGTGGAGAAGCCGATGGGCCTGTTCGATCAGCCACGGTTCCACGAGCAGGCACCGGCATTGAACGGACCCGGAGAGGCACAGGCGGTGTTGGCCGATTATGCGAACACCGGTCTGAGCTTGCGCCAACACCCGCTGGCCTTCGTGCGCGAACGGCTACGGGAACGTGGTTTATTGTCAGCCCGCGAGGTGGAGCAGCAACCGCCGGGCGACATTGTGCGCACCGCCGGGGTGGTGTTGATCCGTCAGCGCCCGGGAGCGGGCAAGGCAGTGTTCGTTACCCTGGAAGACGAAACCGGCACGCTTAACCTGTTGGTATGGGCTGACCTGGCCGAGCGTCAGCGTAAGGTCCTGCTGGGGGCGGGGCTGTTGGGCGCGGTGGCGGAACTGCAACGGGTCGATGGGGTGCAGCACCTCGTGTGTCGTCACCTCGAAGACCATTCGGACCTGCTGGGCGAGCTACAGGTTCGCTCGCGCGACTTCCGCTGATGATGGTCTCAGTCATCACGCGAGTGTGACAAAAACTTCGTTTCGTCTTGTGAAGAAGCTCCATCTTGAAATGGGTTGGAAAATGCCAGGGTCACCCGCAGTCTGGAGTGAAAATCATTATCCGGTTTGGCGACCATGGGCTAGGTGTTATTCCTGAAAACCCGTGTGGCGATCAGATACGCCTGAGGAGCCCAAGATTATTAAAGAGGTACTGGTGAGCGACTAGAAAGGTTGCCTGAACATCGCTTAGCGGACGTTCGATAATCTAGTACGAGAGTCTGCTTTAGCCAGAAACGGTCATCAGAATTTCTTACTTTTACTTCCGCGATCGAGCCGAGCCCGCCTGCTGATAACCCAACCAAGGACTCAGGATCACATCGCGCTCAGGAAGAACAGCTCATGTGAGAAACCCCGCCCAGGTTGCTAAACGCCTGCGGCTTGAGTCGGTAGTATCGATCTTCTATCGTTTGAGACTGTTCGTTATAGGGTTGCGCCATCACGGTCTGCAACTCCCTGATTAACCCGTAATCTCCTCGCGCTGCCTGTTGATAGGCAGGGGCAAGCAACCATTCTCGTAAACAGTATTTCGGATTAACCTGTTTCATCTGGTTCGAGATATCTTTCGTGGATCTGTCTCCACTCAGCAGCTGTTTCCAGTTGTTTATCCATTCGCTCCAACGCGACTCCAGTGAGCTATCTAACTCACCATAGAAACTTCGTTTAAGCGGCTCGATGTCCTTGGGGATCGATGAGAGTTCACGAAAGAAGATCGTGTAGTCGACAGAAGTCTCCAGCATCAGGTTCGCGAGTGTTCCGAACAGTTCTGAATCAAAGCTGTCGAGCCCGAGCTTTGCTGCCCACATGGCTTCCAGCTCTGTTTGAATTGCATCGGCAAAATCAGTCAGCAGAGCATCGAGCTGCTGCATCTGTGCCGGATGTGATTCCAGCAAGGGGCGCAGGGCTGTACAGAACATTTCAAAATTTCGCTGAGCGGCCACCGGCTGATTCCAGAATGCAAAGTGCTGGCCACCGCCAGTCCAGGGCTGGAAGTCGGGATCGAACACTTCACAAAAACCAAAGGGACCATAGTCAAGAGTGAATCCCCCGACTGCGCAATTATCGCTGTTGAAGTTACCCTGACAGTAGCCGACCCGAATCCAGTGCGTCACCAGCGCAATCAAGCGATTGCGAAATGTCTTTGCGAGCAGTACAACTTTCTTCTCCGTACTGAGCCCGGGATCAATCGAGTCTGCATACTCTCGATCGATAACGTGCAAAACGATTTGTTCGAGTTGCTGCAACGCTTGCGGGTGTTCCTGCTTGCGCACGCGACGTCCGAATAGCTCGAGTTGACCCACCCGGAGAAACGAGGGTGCAACACGGGTTGTGATGGCAACTGGTTCGGCAACCATCATGTCGGGATCATGCGAGTGCGAACCCTCTGAGTACCACGGGCGATGCACAGTGTCCGTTTTTGAAACGTACAGGCACAACGAACGCGAGGTCGGCACCCCGAGTGCGTGCATATATTCCTGTGCCAGAAATTCACGAACACTGGAGCGCAAAACCGCGCGACCATCAGCGCCTCGACAATAGGGTGTGCGGCCACCACCCTTGAGTTGCATTTCCCAGCGTTGCTCCTTGATGACTGCCTCCAGTACCGAAATCGCGCGCCCATCACCGTAGCCATTACCGGTACCAAAAGGGCATTGCTGATAATACTCAGTGCCGAAGATGGAAAGTGCGTAACCCGTCGCCCAACCCAGTTTGCACATGGGTTCAGGGACCTGTGAGAGATCACCGCTGAACATCTGAATGAAACGATTTGAATGAGCCAGACTGTCCGCAAAACCCAGTTCTTCGAAAAACAGTGAGCTGTGCGCTACATATTCGGGTTCACCGATGGGGGTGGGTGCTACAGGCACATAATGTCCCGAAAACACCTGACGCGGCGCATGATCTTCGCCATTTGCTTTCGCCCCAGGATCTGGTGAAAGGCTGTCCAACAACGAATAATCGGCAAGTTGCGCCAGATCATCGAGCTTCTCGATCGTTCTGGGAGATTGCTGATTCGATCTGTTTTCCGCAGCAGATTTCATTGCCTTGGCCCTTATATGCTTTTCACGTGTTCGAGCTAACTCTAACCGTTAGCCAGCTACGAATAGGAATAGCTTTAGTAAGGTTCTTTGAACAATCGACTGCTCAGGGCCCCGGTGAGAACGACAAGGCAGCAAACGGTCCCTCACCGCTTCAGGCCTCTTTTCACCCAGATGGCTCCAATTTATCGACGACATCGGCTTCTTCGATGCGGGAAATGATCCGCATCGCACCGCCTCTCACCGGGCACACTTCAACATCGCTTCTGAACACCCGCTTCAAGCGTTTCGCCCAGGTCATAGCGGCGAGACAGCCTCTTGGAACGTCTGCTTTTTGGGAAAGCCAGCAACCAGTGATCCGGAAACAGCAGCGGACAAAAAAAGAAAAAAGCCCTACCACGCAAGACTTAGCCTCTCCGGTTCTTCGCCTCGATCCACTGCGCCATGTAACGCGTACTCTGCATACTGTGATGCTGAAGCATGGCACCGGTAAAATTGTTCAGGCGATGAGTTTTCAGGGCTTGCCGTATTCCGAGCAGACGACGCAGTAAACGATCGGCTAGCTGAGAACCCTGATACAACTGCTTGATGATAGTCATGCCTTTTTGCTGGGCGTCCTGCCAAAGCTCCGGCGAGTGATAGAGTTCGACTGCCTGCCGGGCGAAATCGTCAGCCTGATCCGCGATTGCTCCGCC
>Ga0180435_10001878_pt1 | contig 21625 bp, 10 predicted proteins | sample SS_ome_3_FD_132467 | JGI IMG/M metagenome (GOLD analysis project Ga0180435, IMG submission 132467) | Hypersaline lake sediment archaeal communities from the Salton Sea, California, USA - SS_3_S_1 metaG | ecosystem: Environmental > Aquatic > Non-marine Saline and Alkaline > Hypersaline >...
GGTTCCTTCCCTGGCTTGTCGAGGTACATACGGAAGCGGAGCATGGCGAGCAGTATGGGGTGCCAGCCGGTCCACTTGTAGTACCGACGAATGAGGGACGAGAGGAAGAAGCCGTCACTGAGTCCATTACCGTAGCATTCTGTGCTGCTCTGGAAGTGACGGTGTGGGCGGATACGTTGCGGTGAGAGGTCGATTTCGGTGCCTCGTTTGATATGCCAGTGATGAGTTCCGGTGAGAAGAGCGCCGAGAATAGCGCCAATGTCCTCGATATTCTGCTCGGTGAGATGATCTGGGCTACCTTTGGTGTAGTTCCCACCGATACAGAGCGAGATAGTGTCGAAGTTGTGGCCGTACTGTGCTGCGGTTTCTTCACCGATTGCCCGGAATTGGTGCACTTTTCGTGTCACGGGAGAGTAAAACAGGTTATAGCCACCGAAGCTGTTGGGTATGATTTCACTCTTGAAGTACCACTTGTCCCTATGGTACGCGTTGATTTGCTGCCAGGTGATATTTCTCGAGCTGGCAAAGCGGTTGCTTTGTGTTCCGCCTGAGTGGTGTATCGCTATGTGGCGTATACGAGCCATACTTTTATTCTAGTACGTCCCACTGTTGGGCGCGAGCTGTGTTGTACACAGGTGCCGAGATTATCTTGTTTTTGCCAAGAATGCGGAGAAGTTCGGTGTATTCTTCCTCTGACATGTCTTCTGAGAGGCGCTGTAGTACCATGAGCTTCGCCTTGTTGGTGTTTTGGACCAAAACTGCGTCAATGTACTGGTCGTACTCCGGACTCTCCATACTGGCTATTCTGAGGCGTTTGATAAGACTGCTTGCGTCTGCTGTGGTCATACTGTCTGTGTCCCGGACCTCTGCGACCGCTCTGAGGAAGTCACGCTGGATGTCTTTCGTGTTGGTGAGTGGACCTCCTTCTGCTCGTGCCTCCCGTATTTGCTGGCTGTAGTCACGGAGGAGCTCCCGTTCCTCGAGTCGTCGTCGTGCCTCTCCCTGTTCTACCTGTTCGCCGATTTGCTTGAGGCTCTCGGTGATACCGTAGTCACTGATTTTGACGGTGCGGCCGATAGGGTTACCGATGATAGGTGTCTCGATGAGTGTGTCGTAGAGAGTATCTTCTTCACCACCGTACTCTCGGGTTTCGATACGCATGATGGTGTTACCACCGAGCTCCTGCCAGGACCAGCGAAGGTATGGCTCGAGTCGGTACCAGCCTCCGGCCTTTTGTTCGTCGTCTGTGAGGACGTAGCGGCCGCGGAATGCGTCGTACGGGTTCTTGCCGGTCATAAATTGGAAGGTGGTTGCTGGCCATGAGAGTACTGGCGTAAGTCCTGGTAGCTGGCCTCCCATGAGTGAGACAATGTCTGCGAGGTCCTGGTTCCATGGCTTCTCGTTGTCTGCTGCGGTGAGTGCCTTCCAGATGATGGCTGAGTAGATACGGCTGTTCTCGTCTTTCGGTATGCGGATGTAGACTGTCTTGCCGTTTTCGTCCTTACCGATAGGGATGATGTCGTAGTTGGTCATGTCGTAGTCTGAGACACCCTCGAAGAGTTCTCTGAGGTCGTCACCGAAGGCTCCGAAGAGTGCTGCAAACATGGCGAGCTTTGGAGCAATGTCGGTGAGTGCGAAGTGGTACCACCAACGGAAGCGTGTTTCTGGCTGTGTTGCAAGGATACCGTCACTGCGGACACCTTCCTTGATGGCGTTGCTGAACAGCATAATGTTGTTGGTCCACTCGTAGCCGAGGCCTCGGTTGCGGAAGTCTGGGGACCCGACGTAGGTGCGGACGAAGTCGACGGCCTCCTCTTCGGTGTAGCCTTGTTCTTTCATTATGCGGAAGCCTGCGACCTTCGGGATGGTTTCAATGGTGTCTCCGAGCTTTTCAATAAACTCGATTGCTTTCTGTGCTGGCAAGAGGACTCTCCTCCATCCTTCGTGCTTGGTGTTCTTTGCTGCGTCTCCGATGTTGAAGTCTCCGAGGAGCTGCTCGGTGATGTTCTGCTCAGTGTCGTTGCCCCGGAGTGTTCGGTTGAAGGTGACTGAAAGGAGGTAGTTCTTCTCAAGCTCACGAATTGCCTCGTCTGGCTTTCCTCCTGCACGGTTCCATGAGGCCTTGCCTGCCTTGACGTACTCCTTGGCGAGCTTGAGCCCGAGGTAGAGCATGTTGCGGTTAGGCTGTTTGACGTAGAGGTTTCGCCATGCACGACGGAAGTCTCTCTGTGCGTTCATGGTCTGGAAGCCGAGCGAGAGGCCAATGTAGAGCGGTCGGGGACCGTGATTGTTGAACCACTGGAGTGCTGCGGCAGCGTGTCGGAGGCGTGTCGTGTCTTGTGTCTCGAAGAGTTCTGCGATTTCTGGGTGTACGTAGTAGCCTTCCACTCGTCCGTTGCGGAGTACTTTGATGAGTTTGAGGTTGCCTTCTTTTGGTGGGACCGGGACCTTGGTGTGTAGATTTGCGTCCCACTTGGTCTCGGCTGGTACGATTTCTCCAGGCCAGAGTTCCTGGTTGTTGAGCATGAAGTTGAGTGTGATGAGCTTTGCCTGGTTTCGCTCGAGTGCCCGGATGGTCTCGACGGTCTTCACGATGGTGACGTCTGCTGGGTGTGCGACTCCTGAGAAGGTACCGATTTGCTGGTGTACCTGTGCAGTGACTTCACTGTCCATGATGTGGGAGAGGGTGCGGAAGGTGGCGTATGCCGGGTTGTCTTGCATTTTCTGGTAGAGCTCGTCGGTGTAGAGGGACCCCTTGGTGTAGGCGTCTTCGAGTACGGCTTTGACACCACTTGAGAAGTGGAGGCGTGCGGCCTCGAGTTCCTGGTACTTTCTGTCTCCGAGGCGTCGCTTCATCATGTCGAGCTGGTCGGTTGCGGTTTCTGGGGTGAGGCCTCGAGGGTTTGCGAAGGTCTTACGATCTCCGATTGCGATACGTTGGTAGAGAAGGTATGCCCCGAAGTCGTCCCATGATATGCCGGCGTCGTTGAGTCGGTTCATGGTTGGCTGTATGTAGCTTTCGAGGTAGTACTTGATTTGGCCTGCCATGTAGTTGTAGTTCTTCCATGCGTGTACTGGGTCGTCCTCGAGTGGGATGGTCTTGCCTGCCTTCTTTGCCTTTGCGGTACGTTCGACTGCGGTGATGTGTACGTCGTAGAGGCGGCGAGCGTGGTGGAATACGTTTTTGTTCCACTGTTCTCGTTCCTTGGCTTTCTTCTCCTCGAGTTCTCGAGCAGTGAGGAAGTCTTCCAAAACACCTTCATGGCGTTCTGCCTGGATGGCGTCCGGACCTTGCCAGAGTTTCTCTTGGAGCTCGAAGTAGAGTTTGCGGAATTGTGGCTTTGCGTCGAGGTACTCGAAGAAGGTGTTGTAGAAGGTTGGTCCCATGTTTTGTACTCGGACCGGGTCAACGAGGAGCATACTGAGTGCGTCGGCGTAGAGTTCACTGCCGCTGTTGCGGTACTTGGTAAACTTTGGAGTTGCTTGTGCTGGGTCCCACGGTCTCCAGTAGCGGCTCATTTCCTTGAGTTCCTTGTGTATCTTGGTTCGGGTGCCCTGGTCTGCGAGTGAGCCGTCGAAGTCTTTGACGAGCATTTGACGGGTACCGGCGATACGGTTCGGGAGTGTGCCCCGTTTTGATACTTGGTCTGGTAGGTAGTCGTTGAGGTGGCCCATTTCGTGGGCGAGGAGCTTCTCTACCTGAGCGGTGTCTTGGAATGCTTCCGGGATGAGGTTGATACGTCCTCCTTGGTGGAAGCCCATGCGTCCTGGTTTTCGGTCACGGGCAATCGTGATGTTTGCTCCGAGGTCCTTGGCGAGTTTGACGAGTTCTGGGAGCTGGAGGCCTTGCATTTGTTCTGACATGCGTGTGACTTCTGGGTCCCACTTGGAGAGGTTTTCCTCACTGGAGAAGAGTCCGGCGGAGTCTCCTGGGGTAGGTGTGTATGGTTTTGTGCTGGCACTTTGGGGGATGTATGCGGTGACTTCGTCTTCACGGTTGAGGAGTTGCATTTGGCTGGCCTTCTTTTCGTCGTTGAGGAGGCCGTCCTTGCTGTAGGTGCGGTACATTTCTCGGTATTCCTTTGAGTTAAGGTAGGCGAGTGCTTGCTTGCGACTGATACGGTACGGCTCTTGTCCCTTGCGTGGAGTTACAGAGAAGCCGTTGACTGCACCTGCTCGTGGGCGGTCACCCTTAGAGCGGTAGACAATGGCGTGGCCTGACTTGTCCCAGTGTATGCGGTTGAGGCCGACTCCTGCGTCTCGTATACGTTTTCGGGCTGCACTGTTGCGATTGAGTTGTCCGGTGTTGCCGGATACCCACTGCCGGATGAGCTCTACATCATTTGGTGCGATTTGAGGACGGGCACGGAAGAAGCCGAAGGAGTCTCCTGGGGTTGCCTCCGGGTCTGCGAGTAGGTTCTGTGCGTCGAGTTCTGCCTGTCGTGTGAGTTTACGCTGCCATGCGCTGTTACGTGGGGACCACCTCCAGGCTCTCTCCTTGAGTTTGGTACGCATTGCTTCGTCTGGTTTTCCTGGGAAGAGTATTTGTACTCGGTCCTCTGCTGGGTTGCGTACCACTTGGATGTCACCCTTGGTGAAGATGATTTCCTCGGACTCTGGGCCGAGTTCTTCTCTGCGTTCCATGTCTGCGACGTTCTTCTCCTTGGTCTTGATACGGTTGCGGAGGTTGGTGAGTGAGAATGAAGGGAAGCCTGGACCAGGGTAGTCGGTGCGGAAGAGGAGGTCCTCGAGTGTTTCATTGTCGAGGTTCGGGATGATTTCACTGACTTGTGCACGCTTCTGGTCGTCACTGAGTTTCTTGGACTTGATTACCTTGTTGGCGTCCTTCATTTGCTGGAGGTCGTCCTGCATTTTTTTGAGTTCTGCCTTGGCTACTGCGAGGGGACCACCGGCCTCTTCGACTGCGATGGCTTTGAAGCCAGCACGAGCACGAGCCTTGAAGGTTTCGATGTAGTTCCACATTTCATCGGCACGCTTCTGCTCTGTAGACATGCGCTTCTCGTTGCGTGCGACGGGGAAGTTTGCCCGGCCAACTACCATAGTCGACATGACACGGGAGAGTGCGTTGAGGTGTGCAATTTTGAGGTCACGGTACTTGTTCCGGAATTGTGGCATGAGAATGTTCACCAGTGAGTCGAGCTGGCGTTCTGTCTTGGCGTCTTCTCGAAGTTCGTTGTAGACCTCCTTGACGGTTTCGACGTAGCTGTTTTGTTCACGTTCACCGTGGCCGCCTCGCATGGAGATACCGTCGTGTGCGTGCTCGGCGAGGTCAAACGGGATGTCATTCTTACTGAGTTCAAACGGGACCTCGTTCTCTTGCTTGTTCTGGATGGCCTTCTCAGTCTTCTTGACGTCTTCGGTGTACTCTTCGACTCGTTGTGCTTTCTGTGCGACGTACGGGCCGTGCTCTGCCTTCATGTCGTAGTATGTGCCCTTTGCTTTGAGTACGTCCTTGTCGAGGACCACGGTGTCTCCGAGGTGGAGTGTGTCCGGGTCGAAGCCGACGAGTGCGGATGAACGTATCTTGGTTGTACTGGTGTCTGTTGTCTTGGTGAGGAAGAAGGCTCCCTGGTTGGTTTCTTCGGTTGCGGTGAGTTCTACCTTGCCACCTTCGGCCTTGACGAAGTCGAGGAGTGCTTTCTTGCTGACTCCTGTCTTGTACTTGGCGTCCTGCTCTGCCTTGGTTGCCTCTTCTCGTGGGGTGAGGATGAACCTGGCTGGTTCGTTACCAGTGCGGTTGACTGGTGCTGCCTCCTCACTGAGTTGGGCGAGGTAGTTCTCCACTTCGGCTTCCTCGAGTATGCCCCTCGGGAGTGGGAAGAGGTCGGCTGGTGCGTAGCGGTCGTACTGCTTGTCTCCTCCGACGAGTTCTGTGTTCTCAAGTATGAATGTTTTACCGGTCTGGGCGTCTGTTCCTTGTCCGGTTCCGGTTGGGAGTGCTCGCAATGGTTTTGCTCCTGGTCGTACGATTGCAGCGACCATGCGGTTTCGGTTTCCTGCTGAGTAGTAGACGTCTGATATCTGGTCAATGGTGCCTGTGTACACACCGCCACCAGACGGGTCAACAAAGCCGTTTTTTCGGATACTGGTTGCGTCCTGTTGTTTTTGTACTCCATGGTAGACGACTTTTTCCATGGTGATGTCGTTCTCGTAGCTCTTGGCGAAGGCCTCCAGGTCTTTGACATTGTTGCCCTTCCACTTGTCTGAGGTGAGGTTCTTCTTCTTCCACTCCTCCCACTCCTGGACCTTTTTCTCGTTTGCTGCCTTCTCTACTCTTGGGAGTATGTGCTTCTTGACTGCCTCCTTCTCTACTTCAACGGCGACTGCCTTGCGTCCGGTCTTCACCGCTTGCTCTGCGGTGACACCACTACCAGCGAACGGGTCGAGGACCGTGTCGCCTTCTTCGGTGGTCATTTCGATGAGTTCCTTGAGCATTTGAGCTGGTTTCTCTGTCTGCCAGCCACGAGGACGGACCAGTCGGAAGTTGAGGTTCTGGAGATCTGTTTTCACCTTGCCTGACTGGGTGAGTACGAGGATACCTTCCGGTTTTGTGATAGTTGCCCCGTGTGGGGTTGGGAATACGACTGGCTTGCCGGACTTGTAGGTTTTCTGGTATTCGCCACGTCCGACGAGGGTGAGACCTGCGTCGGTGAGTACGTCATTGTACTTCTGCATGTCTGCGAGGCCTGTCTCTGCCTGTGAGAACATGTGAATGACTGGGCTGTCTGGTGTGCGGAGTATGGTCTTCACTGCTGCGACAACTTTCTCAAACTCCTCAACACTGATTGTCTTGTATTTAATACCTCGGTTGCCGCCCTTCACAGCCTTTGTGTCGTACGGGATATCGAGGAATACCATGTCTGCCTTGAAGCCTTCCTCTGCGAGGCGAGGGAGTACGTCGACTGCGTTGCCGGTTTCGACGTATGCGAGGGTTTCACCGTCCTTGGTGAGGGTGTAGACACCTTCGGCGACTCGCTCGAAGGTTCCTTCCTTGGTACCGACACCGAGAATGCGGCGTATGTTTGGCTCCTTGATACCGGTCTCCTTGGCTACGTCTTTGATACTTGCCTCTCCCTTCTTCTTGAGGACGTCCTTCACCTGGTCTTTCTGAGTTGGTTGTTTTTTCTGTATCCAGGCCTCAGTACCCTTGATGTATTTGCTGTACCACTCCTTTGTCTTTACGTCCGGGTCGGTTGAGCTTTCTGGTGCCTGTTCTCGAAGTTTCTTTGCTTCCTCAATATCAGCCTGAGCCTTTTGTATACTGGTCGGCTGTTTTGGTTGGACCACCTTGTCGAGGACCGCACGAGCTTCCTCTTCACTGTTGAATTGAAACTCTGGACGTTCGTACTCGAATGGGTCGTCAAAGCCGCTGCCTCTGTGTTTTTCGACACGAATGACACCGTCTTGGTTGATATAAAAATTGTTCCAGTTGTTGGCGTCTCCAAACGATGGGAGGTACACGTTCCACTTGCCACCAGTCTCGGTGACAGTTGGGACCATGTTGTGCTCACGGTAATACGCTGCTGCAAGTGCTTTGTACTGGTCATAGTTGAGGTCTGTGTCGTACGGGATAACGAGGTTGTCCTTCTTGTTGTTGAGTTTGAGTCCGACCTGTTGGCCACGAGCAAGTATGCGTGCACGACGGACCTCCGGGGTTCGTTTTGGTAGGAGGTCTTTGCGCTCCTTGGCAGTCGTAGGCTCCTTGTGTATCTTCTCTGCTGCACGTTCCTCTGGTGTTGGTTCGACGACTTTCTCACCTTCGGCGATTTTTTCTATTCGGTGGACTCGGGTGTACCACTCAGTTAGATTTTCGACACTAACATCACTATGGTCGGCCCTATTTGATAGGGTACCAATGAATGCGTCTACTGTTTCTGCCTGTGTTGCTTGTTTGTACAGTGTCGGGTTCGCGTGCTGCATTGCAGCCCGTTCTTCTTGGAAGGTTGCGTAGCCAGGCGTTGGAGTTTCTGCTGATAGCCCAGTTTCTTGGGCTGTTGACGTTACTTTTATGGTACCAGGTATCGTCTCTGCAATTTTCTCTTCACCACGGGGCTCCTGTGCGGTCATTTCGTCGCTCTGTTGAGCCGTTTTCTCTGTTTCTGTTTTATAGCGTGCTGTGTGGTCTGCGACCGGTGCAGCGGTCTTTGTCTCGGTTCCGAGGTTCGATATACCAGTGACGGCCCCCATAAATGGACCGATGATTGCACCGACACCTGCTGCCTCCCATACACCTTCGTCCCACGGTCGTCCGGTCTGGATGTTTTGTGTGACTTGCTGCACAAACTCCTGAGTTCCCTCAAGTGGTGCAGACATGAGTGCCTGCTTGAGTGGTCCCTTGTCTCCCAAGATACCAAAGCGGTTGGTTACACCGACAACGATGGCGTTCACCCAGAAGGTTTTTGCTGCTGCGAGACTTGCCTCCTCTCGCGTCTTGCCTTGGTCGATGTTCTCCTCGTACACACCACCGGCCTCTGTCATGGCTTCGAGTGCTGCGGAAGCACTTGAGCCGAACCACATGGCGAGCTTCGGTGATACTGTCGAAAGCATGACTGGTGCCTTTGCGATTGCGAGGCCTGGTACAAAGAACATGGCACTTGAGCCCACACCTCGGGCGAGTTGGTCCCCGAAGTTGGTGTCTCCGTACTTCTTGACGTGCTCCTGGTCGATAATGTTGAGCCACTGCTTGAGCTTGTCCTTGGCTGGTCGTGCTGCGTGCTCCCCGGTGTATCCAACAATATCAGCAAGGAGTGAAAATTGAGGTGCTGCCGCACGCTCTACTACTCTACTTGCTGTTGATTGCTCTTCTCGGTATGCCTTTAGTGCGTCACTCTGCCAGACCATGCCGGCAAGCATACTCTGGAGTGTCCCGAGTCCACCTGTGACGACACCCTCCGACATTCGTGTGATTGGTTCTGCTATGTTTTTACGGTACTTCTCGAAAAAGGTCTTTTGCTCTTCGTCGATTTTTTCCGGCTGCCAGGCCTCGAATATGGTACGGCGGTGCTCCTGTCGTGCTGCGATTTGCTCGAGTACGTCTGGTGGTGCCGGTGTCATGGGACCACTTGGCACTTCTGGTTGTGTTGCTCGCTCTACTGGGTCTTCCTTGCCAGTAAAGAAGTTCTTTGCTCGCTGGAATAACGACTCCTTTTTTTCTGGTTCCTCTTCCTCCTCTGGCTTCTTCGGTTCTTCACCACCATACTTGCGCTCCTTGAACGCTGAATAGGACGTGTATCGACGTGTTGGCAGCGGAATAGCACTGCCCGGACGTTCCTCGGTACGAAGAAGTCCAGTGCCTACTACGTCGGTCACTGTGTTTTTAGGAGCTTCATTGCGTCGCTTGAAGGCCTCGTATGATGTGTATGCCATAGGTTATAAGTTTATGACGTTGCTAGATTGGAATGGGTCACGTTCTAGGTCTGCGTCGTCACCGGCGCTTGCCTTCGTTGCCTCCCTGAGCAGCATGTAGAAGTAGTTTTCATCCTTCTTTGCGTTTGCCCAGTCCTCGTCACTTGCCTTCTGGCTTGCGAGGTAGCGCTGTACTAGGCTGCGCTCATCCTTGGTTGGCTCAAACGACCATCCTTCCTCACTTGCATACTCTTGTTGTGCTGCGAGTTTTCCAGCCTCACTGCTGTATGCGTCACTGTACGGGCTGCGTGTGACTGCACCATCCACTGAGCGTGTGCTCACGATTGTTGATTTTCCTGGCTCTCCTGAGTAAGTCACAATGATTGGGTTTCCGTAGCCGTCGTCAATAATGTCCTCACTCTGGCCGAGTGTTTCGTCTTCTGGAAGGCCGACTGCCTGAGCTCGTATTTTTGTCGGGTCTGTTGGGTCCTGGAAGAAGAAGACAATACTGTTGCCCACTTGTCGCTTGTCGATAACGCTCTCCTTCGGGATAGAGTTCGCGTACTGCCACTCCATGGCAAACTCACTCATGCCGAGGTCTCCGGCGTCTGCGACGAGTTGCTTGTACTCCTCTGGGTACTGCTGCCGTATTTCATCGAGTGTCATGCCGGAAGCGGCGAGTCCTTGAAGGTTGCTGCTGTATGCGTTGCGTGCCTGGTCGAGGTATTCGTTGGTACGTTCAATGCGATTGTCTGCCTCTGCGAGGTAAAGTTCTCGTTGTTTGCGAAACTCCTCACTTGCTCGAGTGCTGACTTCTCCCATGATTGCGGCGACCTTTGCCTGCATTTCTTGCTCAATCATGCGTCGAGCGTGTTCGTTCTCGTCCTCGGTCTGCTGTGCCTGGGAGCTTGCAAACGTCGAACCTGCGAGTCCTGCCCCAACATTCTGTGCCTGGGTACGTGCATTGCGTCGCATGGACTGATCATCGTGCCTGTCGAACACCGGTGCGTACTGGGACCGGATAAGGTTGGCCATCTGTTGAGCCTGCTGGCTCATTTGGTTTCTGATAGTCTCGTAGTCCGGTGCACCTTCCTGGTTGAGGTAGTCGTTGTATGCGTCTTGCTGCATACCGAACGGACTCACGTCACTGCTTGGAGTGTTGTTCTGAGTGACTGGGAAGAGAGACGTCTTTGCCTGTGCGGTTGGTTGCTGTCCGAGTTTTGCTGCCATGCTTTCCAAGATGTCGACGTTCACCTTGCCTCCAGTCGTCTCGTCAATGCCGATTTTGTCGTAGTTCACTCCAGCATTCTTTGCTATTTCTTCGAGTGTTGCCATAGGTGTGTTGTGTTAGCTGTTAAAGTTTTGTGACGAAGAAGCGCTCGATAGTCAGCGCGTCATTGCTGCTGTTCAACAAGCCGCCAATCTTAAATGTCTGTTCTTCTGTAGTGTCAAACTCGCTGTAGGCAGTACACCAGTCTTGTACAAGCCACCGTTCTGGTATCACTTCCGAAGAAAAGCCGTTTTCATCTGTGACAAGCATGTGCCCCTCAATGAATTGATTTGTTGTCGACGTTGCGTAGATAACAAACTCAAAGTTGCCATTTGCGTCACCTATATCACCCTGGTCCGAACCTACTGGAGCTATTGTGCATGTAGTTGTCCCAATTGTTAAATACAATTTTGTCGACCAACTTCCTGTGTCAGTGTCGTTTGCTGAGTAGTTCGATATGTACCCCTTTATACGAATACCTCCGGTCGTCATTGTGTTTGCTGGAATTGTTGTGCTGGCATAAGACCAACTACCACTACTTCCAGACCCGGTTCCTTGTGTTGTTGTTGATGTGATGTAGCTACTACCGCCAAGTGGTATATCGTTTATCGTGATACTTCCGGTGTGTGTGTAGGCACCGCTCAGTGCTTTAGGCAAAAAGTTTTCACTGAGAAGTCCTGTGTCCTCTGTGATAGGAATGTAGTGTCCGGCAATGAGTGGGTTACTCGTTGCGTACTGTGCTTGTAGTACCAGTGATGAACCAGTGAGGCCATACTGGGTACTTGAGGCCATTTCAATCTGCGTTGAGAGCTCCACAAAGCCGTCGTCCACTTCTGTTGCTGCTGGGACCGAACCGAATGAAAGGCTGTCGGCGTACTCCTTGTCTACCAGGTGCCCGTCGAGTGTTGGGTCAAACGCCACCTGCTCCTCTCCTCGAAGAATACGAGCCATGAGGATAAGAAGTGGTGCGTCTGTCATTTTTACACTAGCACCACGGGAGTGTGCCTTCTTGAGTGATGATACCGACGTGGTACCGAGTGATACCGAGACACCTCGAATGAGGTCCTCAACTTGATTACTTGTTGTTGCTGTACCCATGACGTGCTCCTCGTTTGTGGTGCCTTCGTCAATCGTAAAGCCATACAGTGTACCTTCAATGAGGTCCTGCCCCTCCTTATCAGTGAAGGAGACCAGTGTCATGGTCGTGTCTGTTGTTGATATCGATGAGGCAAGTGATGTCTCGAAGTTCGCTATCGCTGCTGGTAGCGTAGGACCACCGAGCGCCTGTTGCATTTCACCTTCGAGGTATGCGAAGCGTTCCGACAATACCTCACGGAGGTGGGACCGTGTCACAATGTCCCCACTTGCGAATTGGTACAGGATACCGATATTAAGTGCAATGAGGGATAGTAGGGTTAAAATGAGTAGTGTTTTCTTCATATTTTCAATATAGCATTAAGTATAATGTCAAGCATTCCCGGTATACACAGGCAAAGCCTTGACGTCTTTGGCCCGTATGTCTCGGAGTGCCAGTTCTGTAATAGAGGCATACCCGACCTCGACTGCCTCAACTTTTATTCGTATTTTCTCGAACCGGTCCGTGTTGATACGAAACTCGCGCTCGTACAGATACGCGTCTGCTCCGCTACCTCCACCACCGATTTCTGTTGTACCGATACCGTCTGTGCCGACCAGTGCTGCTGGTGCGTACGATACATAGTCTCCAGTACCTTCGATTGCGTACGTGTGCACACCACCGCTCTCGGTAAAGCCGACTTCGACGAAGTCACCACCGTCGAGTGCTATCGATACCTTGAGCTTCTGGTCTCGGCCGATAAGTCCCCGAAGTCTGAGGAGGTTTACCTTCTTTTGTCCTGCGTAGTTGAGGTCGTACTCTCCAAACGTGATGTGGTTGATGATTGTCGCGTCTTCGTCTGCGAATGAGTGAAGAACCCGAAGGACGTTGTTTGTAGCGCTGTCTCCAACAAAGAGGCCATTGTCGTACTCGTCTATCACTGAGGCTCGAATGTTGTGGACCTCCCATGTCTGCCATCGTTCGTTGTACACCAGGAGGCGGTCATTTGCTGTACTGTCGCTATTCTTCTTGCACGCCACCAGGAGAAGGTCCCCGTATTTGTACAGGACCGACTCGTCGAACACGTAATGTGACAGGTCCAGTCCTTCACTGAGACTCTCTGGGACCGTGTCGTCGTAGAAGTTACTCTTCCTGAGCCGCCTGATATGCGGCTCACTTTCACTGATGGTGTCCACGTAGTACAGGCCGTCACCAGTTTCAAACGTCGCTCGCCAGTATGGTATGCCAACACGGGCTCGGTAGATGAAGTTCGTTGCATTCGTGTCGTCACTTGAGAGTGTGAGTTTGTATGTCTTGAGGGTGTGGAAGCAGTACTCGTCGTCGTCCAGTGTCCCGATGTTCTGCATAGCGGCTCCAGCGTCGTCTTGTCGGAATACTGCACCTTCTCCAGCCACTCGTGTTGGTGTGTAGGTGAAGTCAAGAATGCCGTCCGTTGTGCTGTTTTCGTGGTAGTAGTCACCGGTGACATTGTCTGTGCCGGTCGTTGGAGCTGTGTTGAATGTCACACTGTAGGCTCCTGTGGCGTAGTTGATGGTGCCAGTGCCTCCTTGGTCGCCGACCAGGGTGCCGTTCCGGTCGTCAATGAACGTCTCTGTACCGTCTGTGATAATGACGTACATACATGTTCGAGCCCCTGTCACTGCTGAGAGTGTCCCGGCGAACGTCTTGGTTGAGCCGTCTCCGGACCCGAGTGCCTCATCGTCCACGAATGTGTAGTCTGATAGCTCGTCTTTGTCGATGTGCGAGAGGTACAGTCCTGTGGTGTCGAAGCCTCCGTTTGTGTCTTGTCGGTTCCAGAGATAGCACCGGTTTCGTTTTAGCCTGAACAGGCCCCGGTGGTTCGTGATACTTTGTGCTACTGCGCTGCCTGGGTTGGCAATAGGGACCTTGTAGAAGTCTGAGTATGGACTTCCGGCGTACAAGAAGGCTCCTGCCATGCTGTGGTACTCCTCAAGTGCAATGTCTTTCTCGTCTGCTGCACTGTCGAGGAGGTCGGTTCCGTTCTCTATCCAGTCCTCAGTTGCCTCGTCGTAGTACTTGAGCTTGCGGTCGTAGGTCTTGAACAGGACCTCGGTCCCGTCAAAGCGTGTTGCTTTCTTGAGTCCGGTAATACGTCCACCACCTGTGTTCTCCGTACCGTAGACCTGTTGCCCACGACGGAGCTCAACATGGTCACCCAGGAAGTGCCAGTTCAATACGTCTTCTGCCGCCCCATACGGTAGGCTCTCGCTTTCAATGCGAGTGATGAGGCCCTTGTTAAACTCTCGTATTCGTACTTCCTGCATAGGCGTTAGACTTTATTTTGGCCAAGGGCTGCGTCCCAGTGGACCATACTGTTCCACAGTTCGTTGACGTCTCGACCGTGGAAGGCAGTCATGCGTGCGTTGATTTCGTCGATATCTGCACCTCCCTTGTGAGTAATAAGCACCCGGGCCACAAGTAGTGGATGGTATTCTGGTGGAAACTCCCATTCTGAGGGACTTCTGCTGTCTGCGTCGAGGTCTTCGGTCTCCTTTGTCATTGCCCACCAGACTGTGTAGGTGCGGTCCCTGGTTCCTGAGAAGTAGACCTGTGCGTTCTTCCGGTCAACAAAGTAGTACCCGGCCTGGTTCCTGAGTGCGTGGCGCTCCTTGAGCGGTCGTTCAACACACTCCATTTCTGCTCCATCTGCGGCTACTAGGCGCACAGCGTACCGTCCGTCGTCCATGATGTAGCCGTCTGGTGCTGTTTTTGCAGTCTCATAGGTGTCGGACGGTGTAAGTGTGATACTGGTATCTACCTCCTTGAGTATCTCCCATGGGCGGTCCCGTTCGATTTTACCCTTCTCTGCTTTGATAAGCTGCGAGAACAGTGTGGCGTTGATTGCTGCACCGCCATTGAGTTCGGTCGCGTGTGTGTAAAGTTGTTCGTACGTCATGTCTATTTGAATAAGTTGATAATGAACAGCCACAGGCGTCTCCACCACTCGTCATTGAGGTAGTGATTGTTCTCGATTGCCTTCTCCGCCTCCGTACGTGGGGCGTCTGTGAGCATGAATGCACCGTACCGGCCGACGAACCGGTTGATGAGGTCCTTGTGAATGTGATGTAGGCCACCGTCTCCTACTCGTGGTCCGTAGCTGTTTTGTATGATGAGGTAGTCTTTGTGCCATCCCCGGACCAGGACTGCGTGCCCCATAGGGGACCGGTCTCCTGGAAGGTTCATGACTTTCTGGCTGTTGGGCCAGGACCACTCGACACCAATGACGGGGAGCTTCTTTTGGTCCTTGAATGCGTAGATTGCCGCTCGGATGTTATCGAATGCTGTCTCATGCTGCCCGGTGACTGCCATGTATGACTCCTTCTTGTGTTCCTTGGCGTCTTCTGCAAGGTCGACCGGCCAATTTCTGAGGTACCGGAGCCACTGAACGTCTTTGTTTCTGATACTGTACGGACTCTTTGCCTCCTCGATTGCGCCATATTCTACGTGTGCTTTGGCAGCACTACGAAGATCACAACCCCATGAGGCTGGTGACTTCTGGATAAACTTGGCAAGGGCGAACGTGTATGAAGGCTCAAGTAAAACCTCTTCCTGCCACTCACTGGCGGCACAAAAGGCGTACTGGGTACAGAAGTCGCTATTCTTCTGGTCTTTGATGTGTTTGGGAGCTGGTGAATGATACACTTCCGGGAGCTCCTCAAGTGGAGGAAGCCGGTATGCACCACCAAGGGAGAAGTCTCGACTGTCTGGTGGTAGTGGCGTTAGGCCGTGCGGTGGTGTGTGAGTGTTCATACTAGTTTTCGTTATGTTCATTGTTAATGTGTCTTTGTACTTCAACGAGTATTGCCTCGATACGGGCAAGCTGTACACGGATATCGTTCTGGGTGGCGGAGCACCAGTCCAGGCGTGTGCTGTTATCTTCAATCATTGCCATGTTGTGGGCAATGTCTGCCTGAATTGTCCCTATCCAGATACCGTACCCGGCAAAGGGGACCAGAGAGGCAATCAGTACCATGAGTGCTCGGTTCTTAAATTGCCGCCACTCCACCTTGATTTCTTCGAGTGCTTTCTCGATATCCTTGTGCTCTTTACGCAAAAAGTCTGCTTCTTCCATAGGCTAGTCGACGACCATGCCGCCGTTGTTAATGTTAATTGCTCCGTAGTTGATGTATATCGGTGCATTGTCTACAGTCTCTGGTACATCTTCTTCTGTTCCCACATAATAGAATGAATCGGGACTTTTCAAGTTGTCCCATGTTGCGCCGAGCCATGCTTCTGTTCTGACGACCTTTGAAATGCGAAACTCATCGATGCGTCCGTTGTAGTAGTTTGATGTGTCATCCGAGCCGAGGTACAAATCCCCACCACCTGAATCTATGGATGCAGTCAGTCCCGAATTGGTGCCATTGTATGCACCATCGAGGATTGCGTTGATTACACCAGTAGAGCCACCTGAATATGAGTATGTTCCACCGAGCATGTAATACTGCCCTGTGTTCAATGTCCCTACACTTGCGACCTTGTTTGTCCCACTGATTTTCATGAGAGGCCCCATATCGCCTGCCCCTGCAAAATTGAGTAAGAAGTATTGATTCGACTTCTCCATTGCTCGAACTTCTGTGTCATTCTCGAGCAGTCCCCAATATGTGAGAGAGGAAAGCACATCATTGTCGATGTCTGTGTCATCAGGGATGATTGTCCTCTCTGACCCATCATAGTCCGTTGCTGACCCTTCTGTGAGGGTGTCTGTGTCTGCATCTCCTGTCTGTGTGGTCGAATCTCCAACATTCCCTGTGGAATCAGAGAGAGTACCACCGCCCATGTGCCACACACCACCATATGAGTTCGTCCATACATTCTGCGCTCCATAGGTGTCTGTCACTGCATAATCACTCACCGCACTGTTTTCGTAGTAAATATAAAATGTGGTGGTCGCTGATGAGGATAATGAAGATGCTTTGAAATACAATTCCCCTGTGTCCCCTGTGGTTTCACATGTGACAACCTCACGGGGCACTTCTGTTTCCTCATCATCAGTGGTCACTCGGATGTCGCCACATCCTGAAATCATGCTGTCCACAGCACCTGTCGGCAAATCAGACAGCGCAATGTATACAGGGAAGTCTGAGAGAGTTGAATCAATATATGTTGGATTGATTTCAATCTTTACCCGATGAAGCCACGCATCATCCAACCATGCGGCCTCTGTGTCTTGTGAGAACAGCACACCTGCGAACACGATTGCTATCATCAAAAATGTTGCGAGAAGTTTTTTCATACTACATTATCGTGATTATTCTACGGTCAGCACCGCCATCAGATGTGTTGATGCCCCACCAGAGATTGTTCAATTCCGGTGTTTCATACCCAGAGGTGTCCCCATTCAAAACGACCTTCACATATAACCATTCTCCAGTGAGATCATCCCCTGCATTGATTCCAGTGATAGATGACCCTGAAGTGGTCGTCTCTGTCCACACTGTCGGGTCTGTGGTGCTTGATGTACTTGTTCCGACATATACATCAACAGATGAATCTTCGGGTGTAGTCACATCCCATACAATTTTGCTGTCATCAACATCAGTGATTGAGCCAACATCTACTGGCTTTGAAATCCAATGCCCTGTTTGGTACAAATTGCTCCCCTCTGTACATTGTAAAGATACCGCTCTCCAAGCATCATTTCCTGTTGTAGACCAAACAGGTGGGTCTTCAGTGCCGCTTCCTGCGGCCACCTCTTTTGAGGCCATCATCACAGAAATACCAGCCAACCCGTATTGTGTATCAACTGCAATCACATTTGAATATCCCGAAATTGTTGGTGAACCGACAACATCATCGTCATCCAAGAATCCAACCGAAAACACAAGATTGTCGTATGTGGCATCCACAGCAATCGATGGTGAGTTAGGGTCGTCAGTACTGCCACTGTCGCTTTCGTACCTATCAAGGGCACAGTCTTCCCACACTTGCACTACCCAAACAGTATCTCTGTTCGTAAAATCTGTTGGTGTAACATTGACAACCGTTTCCGCTGTTGTGAGATATTTGAATGAAAGCAACATATCAGGGTCGCCCGCCCCTGATGAAGTGATGGTGGTATACCCACTGGTATTCACTGACATATCCCGTGAACTTGCAATGTCAGAGCCGCCTGCCACAAGAACAAGGTCGCCAACTCCTGCTCCAGCGGGTAGTGTAATATCAGCCGCACTACCATTGCCAGCTTGTGCATATGTCGTACCTCCGACATATGCGAATGTTCCTGAAATGAACTCCCTGTCTAATTGCACACCCATTCCATAGGTAGTTGTACTTGTGGTCGAGAATGTTCCCTCATCCCATGCATCATCCCAGTCATACATCCCACCAACATCAGCAGCAACAACAAATGTTCCATCTCGCTCTTCAAATGTGCCATGTGTAGACGATGAAACTGCTGTGTAGTAGTACAATTCAGGTGTTTCCGATGGGGTGAATGAGTCAGTCACTGTTCCATTCGTTGTTTCATTCTGTGCTGTTGTGGTTGTGAGTGATGCTGGGTATGCATACAAATTGCTCGATGTTCCATATTTGAATGACACATCAACCTCTGAATCTCCATTCATATTGAGAACAGCATCCATCGTGACTGAATCTGACGACCATGCACTTGCTTCTGTCGATGTGGCCGTAGCAACTGCATTGTATGTTGAATACATTGTGAATGGATTTGAGAAATAGGTATCAAAGCTGTGGTCATCAGGCCAAGTGCCCAGTGGTGTGTAGTCGTAATCCCATGCTGTCCTGCCTTTTGAATCAGGAGATGCATCGTAGTATGCATTAAGAGCTGTTGGGTTGTCTTGAATGCATGTCCAATACTCATTCTCTGCTTCAAGATTTGCTGTGTAGTCCTCACTCTCCCAACCTAGACCACCAATGACATTGCCTGTTGCACTTGTGGCAATCAAATCATTCACCGTGTGATATAGATGTTCTCCTGCCCTATTCGGGAATCCTGTTTCAGCAACAGCAGCATCATAAATACCGAACTGCCTTTCCACGATGGCTGAACTTCCTATATAAGCGGATGACGATGCAAGTACACCATGTTCTGTCATCACACCAACTTCACACCAAAAGTTCCAGTTGTTGTATGTGGTAGCACCAACGGTTGTATAACCGAGTGTCGGGTCAATACGGACAGGATATTTTGCCTTCTCCAAGAACTCAATCGGAGTGGCAACCTCTAGCATTCCATCCTCGTAGCGCAAGTTGCCATACACCCAATCCCCATTCGCATCTTCGATACGTGGTCGATAAATGTGCATGACCTTTCCTGTTTCATTGAATGCATCATCTTTTTTGTAGACTGCATATGACCCAACAATATCATCTGGTCGGCTGTATCCATCAGCAATTTCCTCATCTGTCATTGGCGGCTGATACCAGAACTGATACTGTTCTGCATTCTCCACTGTGTATGTGGTGAAATACATTTCCTCATCATTCTCAAAGGCTGGCTTCTTGTTCAAGACAACATCGAACTCAACACCATTCGCTGTGCTGTCTGCACCGAGCAATGTTCCTCGTTCAACTCGTTCCACCACTAGGTCGTTGGTGATTCCGACTGTCTGCACAATTGCCTCAATGCTCTGGTCTTTGCTCTTCCACACTCGAATGCTCGACAATGGTTTCTTTTTGTTTTCCTCGAACTCTCCATCAAGAGAGAATACCAATGGCGCACCGCCCTCAATCTCAACTTCAATTTTGGGATGCATCTTGTCAATCTTCACCTTCTGCTCCTTGCTATCAAAGACGAGAGGTGTTTCAAGATAGTCACCCTTATCCACAAACACATCCGTTGTTGCATCAACAGCAACACTGGATACCCCAAGTGCTGCTATTGATACCCCTGCAATGATTTGTCGTGTCCTAGTCATTTTTCGTGTATGTCCAACATACAGACACCCACGTTGGAGTGCCTGAAACGCTTGTAATGGCGAGGTCTAGCTCTTCATTCGTCGCCAGTGTGGTATCCCCTGACAGGGATGTGTCCTCTGCCTCACTTGATGTACATGAAAGGTCGCTACCATTCACATCGGCGGGTGTTCCATCATCAATCTGAAGATCCAGATTCACGGTCTGGTCTGATTCACACCACATCTCTGTCATGGTGTAGTTGGATGCGCTTGAATTGCGCCATATACTGTTGAAGTCATCACTTGCGGTTGGGTCTTCAAAGTAGATACATTTCGTGTCCGTGTAGAGTTCAGCATCAACATCGATTGCATCTCCATTGAGTGTGATTGAACGCCCACCTGTTGCGTTTGTGTATGATGAGAAGTCAATTGCTGTACCATTCCACACACCAGAGAGAATTGTCCCGAGCCATGAGTTCGTTCCCACGGTCAAGAAGGTGCTTGATGCGTTTGGTATTGTGACTTCCGTTGTGCTTATCTCGACCATATTGTTTGTGCCGAGTGTATCTCCTGAACTGATAACGAACTTGTCACTGTCATCATCATCTGCACCAAATACCCACTTGCTCACACTATCGATTGCAAGTTTGATGAATGAATCTCCAGCACCACCATTTCCGATGTGTGTCGTTGAGGCTGAGTAGTCGAACCAGAAACCTGCTGTTGCAGTTGCGTTGCTACCAAAAAGAACGTCTACGTCACTATCCTCGGGGTAGAGAAGAATGTCACTGCCACTGGTCGTGGTTGCCCATGCTGGGTCGCCACTACCACCTCCGTCGTCGCTTCCGTCACAGAGGTCTGCACTTCCGGTGAGCTCTGCACAAGTGACGCTAGTGAAGTTGTCTGTTGCCGCCACGTACTTGAGGTACTCGCCGTCGAGGAATACCGTCGTGGTACTGAGGTCACTCGCCACGATGGTGTTGTTTGTGATGTTGTCACTGTCGACCACACCACTTGCGATAGTGAGTGCCGTTGCTCCGGTCACTTCGCCTGTGTGTGATTGGTTGTATAGGTTGGTTGAACCCTGTGTGATGCTGTCAGTATCGAAGTCATTGAAGTCGATTGAGAGTGTACCTGAAACCTCGTTGATACCGGTACCGCCTGTGAGGTAGGTGCTCACATCTGCGTCCGTGTAGTAGTCGAGTCCAGTCACCTGTCCTGCCGGGAGTGATAGATTCCCCAGTGTGGTGATACTTCCAACACTGGTTGTACCGACACTGATTTTGCCATCGAGTGCGGTCTGCAAGTCAGCTTGGCTTGAGAGTGTGCCACCAATGTCGCCCCAGTTCACTGCTGTGAGGTACGAGCCAAGGTCACTGATTTGTGACTCTGTAATACTCAGATTGCTCAAGGTGGTGATACTGTCCACCGACGTCGTGCCAACGAGTATGAAGTCACTAGCGTTCTTGGTGTCGAGTGTACCTGTCCAGTCACCAGTAGCGTCAAGTGTGATTGCCTCGTCGGTGCAGTCTATGCCAGTGCCTTCTACCTCACTACAGTCGAAGCTGATAGTGCCGGAGCTTTCTGTGATACCAGTACCGCCTGTGAGGTAGGTGCTCACATCTGCGTCTGTGTAATGGTTAAGGTCACTTATCTGCGACTCACTGATGCTCAAGTTCTCAAGTGTAGTGATTGAGGCCACTGATGTAGTGCCCACTTGAATGTAGTTGTTGTTGAGGTACGAAGTGTCGAGTGCCAGTGTGTTGCTCGAAAGCACCAGTCCAGTACCAGTGATGTCTGTGATGTAGTCGCCCATAAGGTCTACGCCACCACTCACGGTTAGGTTAGTACTTGAGGCGTTCACCAGTGTGAGACGGTCTGTTGCGTCGTCGTACACGAAGTCACTCTCACCACCGACGGTATCGACGGCAGTACCGTATATAACATATGTATCTGCAATAGCTGTTGATGTCGAAAGACCAGAGCCACCACCACCATCTGTACCACACGAGA
>Ga0180435_10001879_pt1 | contig 21608 bp, 17 predicted proteins | sample SS_ome_3_FD_132467 | JGI IMG/M metagenome (GOLD analysis project Ga0180435, IMG submission 132467) | Hypersaline lake sediment archaeal communities from the Salton Sea, California, USA - SS_3_S_1 metaG | ecosystem: Environmental > Aquatic > Non-marine Saline and Alkaline > Hypersaline >...
ACCAGCCAGGTCAACGGACCCAGTCAGGTCAACGGAACCAGTCAGGTCAACGGAACCAGTCAGGTCCCCCGAACCAAACAGGCCAGGGAAAAAAAACAGGGACCGGCTGACCGGGTTCTTCCTGGAAGACCTGCGCATCGCCTGGCACCTCCTGTACTGGTGCGCTGGTTTCCTGGTTCTGCTTACTGTTTTTTCTGCGGAAAAAAGCCCGGAGAAAATAGATATCATCTACACCGCTTTCTTCATCGCACCGCTCATCCTGTCCACCTATATCAACCTGTATGTCCTGATCCCCGCATTCCTCAGGAAAGAACGGCTGCTGGTGTACTCACTCAGTTTTTTCCTGCTCATCCTTATTTCAGCAGGAGTGATTTTCCTGCTGTTCGACCGCTGGATCGATCTCCTGCTCAGCGGTTACTATTTTATCACATACGACGAATTTGGCATTCTCCTCGTATTTGCATTCGTCTTCCTGGCACTCTCCACAATGCTGAAACTATCCAGGGAATGGTTGTTGTTCCTCCGAAGGGACCGGCAGAAAAAGCAGGTCCAGCTGAAAAACCTGCGTTCACAGATCAATCCGCATTTCCTCCTGAATAGCCTGCAGACGATCTACTCCATGTCATTGAACAAGTCGGACCAAACCCCGGCAACCGTTTTGCAGCTCTCTGAAATATTGAAATTCACCCTGTATGAAACAGAGAAAGAATATGTGGATCTGGAAAGGGAACTGGAAGTGGTAAGGGATTACGTGGGGATGTACAGGCACAGGGTGGATCCGGTAAGAGCCGGCATCCGGCTGGACATATCCGGTGAACCCGGTAAACTGAAGATCGCCCCGATGCTCTTCCTCCCTTTCATCGAGAACAGCTTTAAACACGGACTCCAGGGAGCTGAAAAAGAAGCATTTGTGCATATTGATTTCAGGATCAGGGAAAATTTTCTGACCTTTACCATTGAGAACAACCAGGGAGAAAGCAACCTTATGGAAAACAGTGCGTTCAGCGGTATCGGGATCAAAAACACAAAACAGCGCCTGGCAATCCTCTATCCCGGGAAACATGTCCTTGATATCGACAACATCGGGAAGACCTTCAATGTAACCCTTCAAATTGAACTGCATTCATGAGCATCCTTTCATGCATGATCATCGACGACGAGCCGGCTTCCCGGGATATACTGAAAAGATATATACATGACGTTCCGCGTTTGTCACTGCAATGCGAATGCAGGGATGCCTTTGAGGCATCGGAGCGCTTATCAGACCATCCCGTCGACCTGCTGTTTCTCGACATCAACATGCCCCGCTTGTCCGGTGTCAGCTTTGCCAGGTCTTTGTCACGTGCACCACTCATCATTTTTACAACTGCGTATCCTGAATATGCGGTCGAGGGCTTCGAACTGGAAGCAGTGGATTACCTGGTCAAACCTTTCTCCTTCGAACGCTTCCTGAAAGCGGTTAATCGTGCGCTTGACCGTGCTGAGCAGGCCGACAGGCAGGGAAAGGCCGACAGGCTGGAAAAGCCGCAGCATGGCACGCTGCCGAAACCGGGTGCATGGTCAGAAACAGGTGTGCTGCCGGACCCGGGTACTCATCCGAATCAGCCCCACCGGTCTGAACCGGCAATTCTGATCAGGTCAGAAAAAAAGATCTATTCCATCCGTTTGTCGACGTTATCACATATCGAAGGTTGCGGAGATTATATCAAAGTGCACCTTTGCGACGGTAAAATGCTTGTTGTACACGACACCATCAAACGTTTCCTGGGCAACCTGCCACATGACACCTTTATGCGCATTCACAGGTCCTGGGTAATCAATGTGTCGAGGATCGATTTTATAGAAGGGAACATGGCACACATCGGGAAAACATCGATACCGGTAAGCCCGGCGTTCAGACAGGAACTGCTGGCCCGGCTGGAAAGACACCTGTAAAGCATCCACCGCCGGGAACAGGAAGGCCGCTGACCTGTCGTCAGCGGCAAAGTGTATACCTTCAGAAATCGAAGACTGTCACCTTCATCCGGCAAAAGGCTGCAACCTGTCAGAACCGGATTCCGCCCCTGAAGCCAAGCCAGAATGCGTAGTTGGTCTGGTGCCCGCCTGCCTGGTAGGTCTGGTCCGTAAAACTCCAGTCCGGTGCAATGGGTTCCCAGGGGATATGCGAATCTTCAGCAGTCTCGGTATGCGCAATGGAAAGATTGAGCGTGGGTCCGATAAACCATTCAGCAAAATTCCCAAGTTGCATGCCATAGGTGACTCCCAGCTGGTTGTAGAGGTTCTGCCTTGAATGATGCAAAAAACGGGGCGTACGGTCATCACCCATCCAGAATTCCTGGTGCACCATCGCTTCTATATTCATAAAGGAGCGTTCACCCAGCGGCAGCTGTGTTCCTGCACCGGCACCATACATGTACCTGCTTGCGGGACCAAAGGCTTTGCCCAGCCCGTAGATGGTATAGAACTTCTCCACACCCAGCCTGAAAGAGGCCTGCAGGTACTGCGTTTCACTGGCAGCGATCTCAAATCGCTGGTACCCGTTGTAACGTACAATGCTGAAGGGAGCGATAGGGATCCCGTCGATGGAATCAACCACGTTGATGAACCCTGCTGCCTGGAGTCCTTTTACATACCTGGCACGGTTGATGAATCCTGCTGCCTGGACGCCATCGACTTCATCGGCTACATTAAAGAATCCGGATGCCTGGAGGTTCACACTTCCCGATCCGCTGATGTTCCCAAAACCCGCTGCCTGCGCACCGTCCGCGAATTCTCCGGCCACATTCATAAACCCGGACGCCTGCAGCCCGCAGGTCCTGCTTCCGGCGACATTCAAAAAGCCTGCTCCCTGCACTCCGGTCATGCTTCCGCCCACGACATTCAAAAAGCCAGCCCCCTGGATGCCTGACAGGCCATTACCGACCACATTTGCAAAGCCTGCGCCTTGCAGTCCGTACTGATCACCTCCTGTGACATTGATAAATCCAGCTCCCTGTATATACCTGGCATCACCGCCGACAACATTGTAAAAACCGGCAGCCTGCACACCTTCCAGGTATCCCCCGACGGAGTTTCCAAAGCCCGCAGCCTGGAAGCCCCGGACAAAGAAGCGGTCCACGTTGATAAAACCCCCGAGTTCCAAACCGTCTACTCCACCTGAAACACCGATAAACAGGTTCAGTGAAATATCATTCACGTAATTTGCATTGTCCAGCCCGTTTGAACTGAATGGCGGGGTCAGAAAAGTGATCTGAAAAGGACTTGTCAGGTAGTACGCCGTGTCTGCCTGGCTGAAAATTTTTCCCGGCAAAGCCGCCAGGATGAAGATGATTATGATGGTATTGATGCGTTTCATGATATTGGTTTTAATTGTTAGGTGTCCTGCGACACAATAATATATAAATGATTCAGGTTATGTCGCCCCTGCTCAATTGCAGGTTGCGCAATACAGCCAACAACATCAAAAAGTCTGCCGGAACAATAAGCCAACAACAAAATTTATCCTTATTTCAGCAAGTACAACCCAGTACACTGGGTATGCGCATTTAAAGAGGGTCAACAGCAGCCTTGCACACTGTGAACATCTGCTATCAGAGGGTCAGAAACTCGCTGCCAGCACTTCCAGGAAGTCATGGTGGCGAACAGCTGCCCGAAACAGGGACGTGCAAGGATACTTGCACGCATAAGTCGCCGGCCGGCCGCCCGATGGTTACTGTCCCCGGAAATCGGATCCTGCCTTGGGAGCGACAGACCTGATATGCAGGTCGCGCTGCGGGAAGGGGATCTCGATGCCCGCCTCTTTCAGTTTCCTGTTAATGGACACCTTGATCTCACTCTCCATCTGGAGCCGGTGTTCAAGATCCGACCAGGCCAGCAGCCTGAAATCCAGAGAACTGTCTCCAAACCCCAAAAAATAAGCCCGTGGTTCAGGTTCCTGGATTGTATTCAGGTTTTCCCTCGCAGCAGCGAGAAGGATCTCAAGCACCCTCTCCGGGTCCGTTCCATAGGCCACACCCACCCGTACATCCACGCGTCGGTGCGCATCCGACAAGGTCCAGTTAATCAGCTCGTTGGAAATCAATGTACCATTGGGAACTATCACTTCGGCCCCATCGTAGGTCCGCACCACACTGGAGCGGATACCGATCCGCTTCACCTCACCCAGCAGGGTGTTCACTTCAACCGTATCTCCCTCCTTGATGGGACGTTCGAATACAAGGATCAGTCCGGATACCAGGTTATTGAATATGTTCTGCAATCCGAACCCGATACCAACCGAAAAGGCCCCGAGGATAATCGTGAGGTTGGAAAGTTCCATTCCGGCAGCAGCCGCAGCCAGCATGAACCCGATACTCACGATGGCAATCCGCACCAGCATGGTGATCGTTCCCGGCATCCCCTTCTTCACTTCGATCCGGGCAAATACTTCGTCCTGCAGGACAAACCTTACGATGCGCGAAATGAACAATGAAAGCCAGATCACAAAGATGAACAGCACGATGCTCATCAGCGTGAGATCTTCCACTTTGCCAATCTGGAGCGGGCGGTTCAGGAATGCAATGATTCCCTCTGAGAAAATTTCCCTTGCATTAAAATAAAAGAGAGAGATATAGAACCAGGAAAACACAAAGAGCACTTTCAGAAGACGATACAATCGTAGGAAAATATAACGGAACTGGCCACGTATGATATTGGATTTCTTCAGCAAAGCACTCGACAGCAGCAGGTAAACCAGCGCTGCTGACACATGGAAACCCACATAAGTAGTCAGTACAAGAAAGGAGCTCTGAATGATCCCGCTTGTAATATATTCTGATAATCCGTAAATCCCAACCAGGTTGCCGATCAGTGACAATGCAAGCAGCACTCCTAAGGCAATCCCTGCAAATCTGATCAACGATCCGCCGAAAGTATTGTTTTTCCGCAGCAGTTTCCTGTTTTCTAAAAGAAACCGGACCAGGAAGAATCCGGCGAGCGCCTGGGTGAGCAACAGCAGCAAGCGTGACAGAAGGGTCTGGTCATACACAACGTTTAACACCCGTATCAACAGGTAAGCCGCAGTAAATTCAAGCAGGTACCGCCTGAATTTTGAGGGAAGAATGTCGATGGATATCCTGATAATGGGATAAATGGCAATAATGGAGAGAATGGCCCGGTAGGAATTGGGCAGGTCGGGGATCATCAGCCTCGTGAAATAAAGTGTCAGTATCAGGGCCACTTCAACAGGCATCAGGAAAATCTCACGCAGGTAGAGATTGAACCTTGCCGCCCGTGACTTCAGGTTCTTTTCAGTCAGGTGTCCCCGGATCCAGAAGACCATTATGAGCAGAACCACAAAAAGAATAAACGCGCCGAACAGGTTTCCCGTGTATTTCGACATCACCAGCTGGGTGTCCTGCCTGAAATCCGCAATCACCTGGTCGAGATGTTGTGAAAATGCGTCATGTTCCCGGGTACCCATTCGTACCCAGATGGGTGCTGCATCGCGCCTGAGTATCTGGCTTCCCGAGAGGCTTTTAAATGCCTCCAGGTCCATTTCAAATTGTTCCAGGCTGATCTGCTGATCGGTAATGCGGTCTGCCTGGGTAAGCAAAAAGTCGATATCAGATTGCAGCAACAGGTTGATGGAATCACTTCTGCGGAGAATGTTCTGCACACGGCGCTGGATCGCTTCAGGCGAATTCTGCCTGTTCACCATTTCATTTGTCAGCTGCCACCGTTTTTTCGACCTGTTGATCAACCCTGCAGCTTCCTGGGTTTCTGACAGGTTGTTCCGGATCGTGGCAAGTACACCGGCAATCTCCTGGTCCAGCAATTGCAGACTGGTATTCAGATTTTCCAGTTCCCTGAAGGTCATGAGTTCCAGCTGAAAGATCGACGTGTCCTGGAGAAAATCACGAACGCGGGCATACACACTATCCACCTCCCGGGAAATATCCAGCTTCTCCCCTGGCTGCATTTTCGCATTTCGCACACGGGCAAACAGCTGAAAAGCTTCGGTAGATGCACTGTTGATCCCAGCCAGGGGAATAGGTTGAACCAGCGCTTTTGCCGTATCCTCCACTGGCTTATTGCTGCCTCCCTGCAATGGTTGCAACAAGGACTGGGAGAAGGAGAGTAGCGGGACAAGGACGCTCAGCAAGAATAATAAGATGATTCTCCGGGGAGTACGCTTCTGCATGATTCAGAAATTTATAAAAGCAAATGTAAGGATAAGTAGTATTGAAAGACAAAAAAATGTCACAATAAACCACTGGTCATACCTTCCGGGCCGGAAAACTGCCAGGGGAATGCTCAAAGGTCATATCCGAACCCGACAACAATCACATGGGCCGTCAGTGGATTGGATGTATTTACTTCTGTGTCAAACATATAGCTCAGACTCAACTGGCTCTTGAAAGTCAGCGCATATTCCACTCCCAGTTCCACACGGTGATCGGAGATCTCAATGGATGAAATGTTGCTGATATCGGTAAAGAGCTCGTAAGAACCGAACAGTGTGAGCGGCGAAGCGAAAAGATCATATTCAAGCGTGAGCTTGTTCCTGTTGGTAAGCTTATTATCGGCAAAAACCTCAATCGTACTGAAATCATCGAATCCGTACTGGACACGTTCCCTGAACTGTATCTCGAAAGCAGCCAGATCCACGGAATAGGATACATCACCATTGATCCGGTACTTCGTGGTCAGTTGCATCCGGTCGTTCCGGACAACGTAGAAGCGGTAACCGGCTTCGATCTCAAAATTTTTAAACAATTCGTATTCAAGTCCTGCTGTGACCAGTGACCTGTCATATTGCAATGAATTTGCACGGAACCGCTGACTGAAATCCAGGCTTGCCTGGAGGTCGTTGGTGAGATCTTTACTGATATCAACCTCCCACCAGGTGCGGAAGTCCTGCTCCTGTCCATGCGCTTTGGGTACGATCAGCACCAGCAGCAATATGAAAACTGTTACAACACCGGGTTTCATCCGGCTGGTTGAAAGTTCAATCATCCTGTAAAATTATTCACTCCTGTATTCGTACTTGTATTCCTTTCGTTTCACCAACCTGTCCTTGTGGTCAAAGTATTTTTTCTCAACCACGAGGCCATCCTTATAGATCCATTCGAAGCGCTCTTCCTGTCCTCCCCTGATATTCATGATGGTTTCCTCCACCTTGTTCCCTGCTGCGTCATATTTGTATTTCATCCATAACCGCACTTCGCCCTCTTTGTTCATCTCCTTCTCCTCGGTCATATTGCCGCTTTTGTCGTACTTCTCAATCCGTTCAATAACCGGATTTTTTATTCCTTCCTCAATGAAGTATTCATAGACGGTCTGACTGGCAATTTTCTTTTTGCTGATGAGGTCTTCGCCCTGGGCATAGCCCAGTGCCGGAAGCATTGCCAGGACAAACGCAATGATATATAATTTGCGATTCATTTCAGTATGATTTTAAAGTTGTTCAATGGTAATTGTACCCAGGTCGATCTCTTCCCCGTCATCGGTAAACGATACATTTCTTATTTCGGGAATATCCTCGGTCCCGCCTGTAATATCTTCAGAATACGTGAAGATTTCATAATCTCCCGGAATCAGGTTCCGGAACTCAAAATATCCTTTGTAATCTGTTCGGACACGCTCATCATAGAATTCGTGGTTGCCGTATCTGAGGTAAACCTCTTGTTCCTGCGCAAAGGAAGTATCCTTCACTTCAAGGAATGGATATTCAGAAGTGTTTTTATAGTTGATCAGCCTGATCACGCCGAAGATCCTGGACGATCCGTCATCGAAATCCAGTGTTTCGACCCTGTACAAAGTGCCAAGATTCATGTCTGCACCGGAACTAAGTTCCAGCTCCTCGCTGACAACTGTTTCGACTTCGCCGGTATAGGCCGTATCCCTTGATGTGAAATAGACTGTGTACTCTCCGGGTTGCAGGTAGAGGAATTCAAAAGTACCGGTAGCGCTTGTTTCCACCCTGTCGCCCACATTTTCATTGTCACCAAACAGCAGGAACACCTGCTCGTCCACCGCGGGTGCTTCGCGTATTACAGCGGAATAGTCATCATTGTAATACCGGGTGACCACCGTCCCGCTGATACTTGCAGTCCCCCCGTAACCCTCGCCCTGTTCACATCCGGCAATCACCATGAGTGCCGCGATGATCAGAAAAGCAGTACAATTCCTAAAATGCCTCACCTTCATTGCAATCATATTTTATAGTAGTTTTTTAGAATCTGTAAAAATAATAAAAATAGCATAGCTTGCTTAACAATTCCTTAACACAAGATTAAATACACCATTAATGATTTAATGCTTTAAACGTACTGCCAGCCAAACTTTTTCCTTTCCGGCTTGTTTCTAATCTAAACAGTAATTCCCTGGTAAAAATTGCAACATACTGTTTTTCAATCGCTGCCTGCGGGCAGCCTGCAACAAATTTCATAACTTGTTCCACAAACCAAAAACCAAAAAAATGAAAAAATTCATTCCGCTTATTGTGATCCTGATTTTTCTCTGGTCGTGCCAGACCAAAACTTCTTCTGACAACCAGTCAGAACCCGATCCCATTACCTTCTCTCTCAGTGAATTGTGGGCCACGGACACCATTATGAAAACCCCGGAATCTGTGCTGTATGATGCAAAAAGGGGCGTCCTGTATGTGGCCAATATGAACCGTACCGAAGAGGGGGACGACACAGGCTTCATTTCCAGGCTGGATACCGACGGAACGGTGATCGACATGTACTGGATCGACGGGCTGAATGAACCCCGCGGCATGGGAATCCATGGCGACCTGCTGTTTGCCACGGATATGGACCGCCTGCTGGTGATCGACATTGAAAAAGGTGAGGTGCAGCAAATGGTGCCGGTGGAAGGATCCGTGTTTCTGAATGACCTTTCAATCGCGGAAGACGGAACCGTCTTCTTCTCAGACAGCCGCAGTGATAAAGTACAGACATATAAGGACGGAGAAATCACAGACTGGATCCCCGAGATCAGCGGTCCCAATGGCTTGTTCGACGAAGGTGAAGAGATCCTTGTCGGAGCCCAGGGTGCCGAAGAAGTAAGACTTGTCAACAAAGAAACCGGCGATTACAAAGTGCTGGCCTCTGGTGTAAGGGTAGATGGTATCGAACATACCGGTATCGACGACTACTACATTGTCTCCGAATGGAAGGGCGTAATCCACATGATCGGCAACGACACCATCCAGAAACTGCTCGACACCGAAGCACAGAAGAAAAATACGGCCGATATCGGCTACAACATGGAGAAAAAGATCGTGTATGTCCCCACCTTCTTCGACAACCGGGTTGTGGCGTATCAGCTTGAGATGGAGGAGTAAGATTCTGTAATCCTATTATTATTTGGCCTGCGCAGCGCTGCGCGGGTCATTTTTTTTACATGAATGGAGGCTCTTTTCAGGGGTATTGTCGTGATCCCCGGAAACGGCCCGGGGATTACTGGCGTGATCCCCGGAAATGGCCCGGGGATTACTGGCGTGATCCCCGGAAACGACCCGGGGATTACTGGCGTGATCCCTAATGAGGGAGGCCTTGCAACCATGGCAAAGACCTGCTCACTGCGTTCACAGGTACTTTTTTATTTGTTCTCATCCATCTTCAAGCAGAGCTTGAGATGGATTTCGTCCAAATAAAAAACCCGGTCGGAGACCGGGTCTTTGCCATGGTTGCGGTGAGGGGGGGATTCGAACCCCCGGTACCCTAATCGAGTACGCCAGTTTAGCAAACTGGTGGATTAAGCCACTCTCCCACCTCACCGGGATTGTTCTTAAAGCACGACAAAAGTATAAAAAAACAGTTAAAAAAACTGCATTAAAAAAACAAATCTCTCTCGGAAACAAATTCCCGGCAGTTCCGCGGGGCGAAGAGCCGTAAATGCAACCGGGAGCTGAGAAAACCATACAGAAGAAAGTCAGCAAAAAAATCTCCAGGCAACCGGAAGAATATTATTTTTATACGGAAAACAGATCTGGCAAATATGCGATGATTTGAACAGGTTTGCTTTTCGCTTGTTTTCCCATAAATCAACCAAATATAAAATTACCATGAAGATCATATCATTGTCCGAAGTTGAAAAAAAAGAAGTGCACATGGAAGGCGCTGAAGGTGCCTGGAAACAGCAACCATTGGGGAATGCAGACGGAGCACCTGTATACGCCTATCGCGTGTTCACCGTTGAACCAGGCGGTCATACCCCGTTCCACAACCATCCCTACGAACATATGAACTATATCATCGAAGGCGAGGGTGCACTTGTGAATGAAAAAGGCGAAGAAACGCTTCTGAAAGCCGGTGACTTTGCCCTGGTGAACCCGGACGAAAAACACCAGTACAGGAACAAAGGTGACAAACCTTTTAAAATGATCTGCGGCGTTCCCAAAGAATTCGAGTAATAAGGATGCTCTGGCGTTGCACCCGCACACTCAACGCAAACACTCCACTCTGATTCCACGGGGTGCCGAAGGAATTTGAGTGATCCATCAGCTTAGGTAAACTTATGAAGGAACTCTTGTAACGGGAGGTGTTGAATTCCTTCATAACTTGTACCAGAGTAGTCATCCAGGGTAATCACATATTTGGGGAAATTATCTTTGATAGCAAGCAGGTTTCCGAATTCCCTTTTCATGGTGTCTTTTTCCTCAATTCGCAATGCAACCTGGAAATACTGTTTCTCGCCATTTCTTTCTGCAATAAAATCCACTTCCCGCTCCTCCTGCTTTCCGACAAGTATTGAATACCCGATAGTCTTCAAGTGAAGATATACGGCATTCTCAATGATCTGTCCCAGGTCAAAAGGTGAAAAGCCGGATATGGCATTTCGGATACCTATATCATTGAAATAGTACTTCTCTCCAACTTCAAATACCCTCTTGCCTTGAATATCTGATCTTCTGACTTTAGAAATCAGCATTGCCGTATTCAGGTGATCCAGATAATTAAGAACCGCATTTATGGAAATCGGTATTTGCTGCGATTTTAGATATTTCTGAATATTTCTTGCTGATACTATATTGCCAGTTTCATTTGCAAGGTAGCGAATAAGACGTTCCAGAAAATCAACATTTCTAACCTGAAAGCGGGAAATAACATCACGGTAAAGAATGGATTGATTTATGTTTTTCAGGTAATCAAATACTACTTCATCAATTAAATCGAGGTGAATAAGGTATGGAAGCCCCCCGTATTTCAGGTATTTTTCAATGCTATGGGAGGAATGCCTTAGTTCATGGAACTGTAGAAACTCGTTGTAATTGAGGGCGTATACGGGGATCTCAATGTATCTTCCCCCGAGAAAGGTTCCTATCTCGCCAGAAAGCAGATACGCATTACTTCCGGTACAATAAATATCATAACCCCCTTCTGCCAGCAAGCTTCTAAGAGCTTTCTCAAATTCAGGGACCAATTGTATCTCATCTATTAACACGAAATTCTGTTTAGAAATTTCAGACTTCGATTTAATATAATCATACAATTGTTTTTGCTGTGTAATAAACTCAAATTCATTTAATTCCAAATCTATTTTTATGATATTGGCATCTGAGAACTGCTCCTTTATGCAATCAATGATCTGCAGTAATAAATAACTCTTACCTACCCTTCTTTGCCCTATGAGCACCTTAATAATCTCTTTACCAAGGTATTTTTCAATGCGATTCTTGTATAGCTCTCGTGTTATATAAGTTTTCATCTTTTACATGTGACAGAAATGTAAATGTATAACAAAATGTTGTTTATAACAAACAAAATGGGAATTCGAGTAATAAGGATGCTCTGACGTTGCACCCGCACACTCAACGCATACACTCCACTCTGATTCCAAGGGGTGCCGAAGGCGGGGACTAACTTAATCAATGTATTTATGACCAGGAAACGGCTGATTCGTATCTGTTCATCGCTGACCGCTTATCTGTCAGCATTTTTAATAAGCACGGCAACGAAGACATTATCCATCGTTCCGGAAAAGTGAATAGATCACTACCACTCACAATTAACATCAACAATATTGGCAAAAAAAACGCTAATATTGTAAATGCGCCAACTAAAAATCCTTTTCCGCCGTCTCGGCCGTGACCGTCTGTTGACTTTTTTGACTTTTTGCGGACTGGTGACAGGATTCAGCGCCTTCCTCCTGCTGTTCATCCACGTAAGAAATGAGCGTCAGTTTGACAGGCATTTCCAGGACCATGAAAACATCTACCGTGTACTCTCCACACCGGCGCATATCGAAGAAGCCCCGTGGGCCAGGAGCCTCGGAATGGTCTATGCTGCAGCCGGACACATTCCCGGTGTTGAACTGGCTACACAATTCACCCATTGTGAACAGGGCCTTATCAGGATCGGGGAACAGCCCCTGGAACAGGACCATATCATGTCAGTGGACAAAGCATTCATCCAGATGTTCAGCGTGGAAAGTATGCTGGGGGATCTGCAGGACCTGGAGAAACCCAATACCGTCTTCATCTCCGAAGATTTTGCAAAAAAGTATTTTGGAAACGAGGATCCTGTAGGACAACAAATCCACATCGATGCCCTTCAGTATGCAAGAGACCTGGGGCTATACGAAATAAAGGGTATTGTGAAAAATACGGAACCCATGACTCATTTCAGGTACGATCTGTTGATCTCCCAGGAAGGAAGCCTGAAGGAAAGATATGACAGTCTGCCGAAACGCAAAATTTCCTGGACCTATAACTATTATAAACTAAGCGAGGGATCAGATCCTGAAAAGGTCGCCGGGCAGCTGAAAGACTATTTTGATGAAAGTAGCCTGAAAACGTCACCCGGACCTCAGGAGTATGAGTTCTGGCTTTTCCCCCTTGGGGATATTCACCTGTTGTCGGATTGCAGGTTCGAACTCAGGGAACGGACCAGCACACTAAATATCCCGCTTTTTATACTCATTTCCGTCGTGATCCTGGTGGTGACCCTGCTCAATTTTACAAACCTGAGTGTGGCTAAAATCCTGAAACGTACCAGGGAATTCGGATTAAAGAAAACACTGGGCTCCGGAAATACCAGGCTGGTTGTACAGGTGCTGTGGGAGGTTTTTGTCGTGTGCGGAATATCCATTTTTATTTCCCTGGCCCTGATCGAATTGCTAAGTCCACTGATGAACCATGTGTTCTCAATTGAATTCCATATCTACTACAACGATCCCATTCTGACTGTCAGTCTGCTGCTTATACTGTTGTCCTGCCTGGCCCTGAGTGCACTGTTTGTTACTGGTTTTCTGTTATCCGGGAACAGTACCCTGGATATCCTGTCAGGAAAGATCAATTATTCCGGGAATATACCCATGCGGGTCCTCCTGATGCTGCAGGTGGCCATCGTAATGATGCTGATTTCAGGAACGCTGCTGGTCAATAAACAGGTTCTTTTTATGCTTGACAAACCGCTGGGCTTCAATGAAGAACAGGTCGTGGTGCTGCATGTCAAAGACTTGTCGAAAGATCCCGCGACTTTTGTCAGTGCACTTGAAGCACAAAGTGTGGTGGCATCAGTAGGGATGACAGTGCAACACTTCGGATATCCGGCACAGGCCCTGCCGCTCGAAAATTTCGGACTGGAAGGCAATGCTGAGTTTGTCTTTGCAAATTATGCCTACCTGCAAACCATGGAAATACCTCTCCTTCAGAACTGGATTCCCCCGGAAGCCGACACCGTGCGCGGTATGGTTGTCAATGAACATCTCTACAAACGCCTGCTGGAAAAACACGGCAGCATGGAAGCCTTGCGAACCTTTCAGTCAGCACAACCCATGGAAGAGGGGCGGGAACCCGTCAATTTCATAGGTGTCACAGCAGATTTTGACTACAGCTCAGCCCACAAAACCATCGGGGACTTTGCCTTCCTGCTGGATGAATCACCCAACCGTGCACGATTTACCCACATCCGGTTCAACCCGGGCAATCTGCAAGATGCCATGAAAACCGTCAGTAACACCTGGAAGGAGTATTATCCAAAGCAGGAAATCAGTTATTTCTTCCTGGACGAAAAAATTGCCGAACAGTATGCATCAGAGATATTGCTGCGTAAGGTTCTGCTCACTTTCTCCATTGTCGGCATCCTCATCAGTCTCCTTGGAATGAGTGCCATGGCCCTGCTCATTGCCCGGCAGCGCACCAGGGAAATAGGCATAAGAAAGGTGAATGGCGCAGGCATTGACGCAATCCTTGTTATACTCAATAAAGATTTTGTAAAATGGATCCTGGTCGCCTTTGTTCCTGCCATTCCGGTTATTTATTTTGTCATGAGCCGGTGGCTGGAAAATTTTGCCTATCGTACTACGCTGAGCTGGTGGATTTTTGCACTGGCTGGATGCATTGTGCTGCTCATCACCGTAATCACAGTATCACTCCAGTCATTTCGCAGCGCATCCAAAAATCCGGTCGAGGCCATCAGGTATGAATGAATTGTAACACGAGATTCCACAATAACCAATGGTTTGATACTGTTGTTGATGGTTGAGAACACTATAAAGCAGGGAGCAGATGATTCAAAACACATCATCCATCAACTCTCCATAGCCTGGGAATTTGAATGATCGCCAGTACAGGCCATCCATCACATCTTGTACACCGTGGTGGTCCCTGAATATTTATTGCCCGTTTGCTTCAGACCGGAAGATGGCTTCGTCGAACTGGAAAGGTACCCTGCCTGCTATTTCGCCAATACAAAACTCCAGTACTGGAAAGTACCGTCAGCGAAATTATTGTACCGCGAGGTACCCAGTGTGCCGGCAAAGGTCTTGAAAGATTTGCGCAGGAGCTTCGGTGCCTTGGTGTCGATCAGGTGCTCCCTGCGCTCCGAATCCTTCTCCAGGGCCGCCACAACATTCTTTGAAATATTGGTCTCGTGCTGCTTTTTGAATTTACTGCGATCGATCCTTGCATTGAACTCTTCCAGCTCCCTGGGATAAATCATATCTGCAATCAACAGTTTTCCATCATCCTTCAATACGCGGTACACTTCATTGAAAAAGGCCTGCATGTCATTGTAACAACGTGCCGATTCCACATTCACCACAAAATCAAATGTATTGTCTTCAAAGGGAAGTTTTTCTGCAATGCCGTGCTTGAAAGACAACCCATCGACCTTGTAATGGTTGTTGCAAAAGGAGATGCTGCTTTCTGAAATATCCATACCCACATAACTTTCAGGCTGAAAATAACGGGTAATGTAGGATGCTCCGCCGCCACGTCCTGATCCGACTTCCAGTACCTTTTTCCCTTTGAGATCAGCGCGGTTTACAACGTGATCATACAACTGGATACAATATCGATCTGTTTCGTCACCGTTCACCAGTTTCAGACGTGGATCACCGTTCAGACTCTCATATCCGTAGTTCATGAAGTTGGCAGCATTCTCACTGTCATACTTGTTCATGGTCCTGTGCCACCATTGCCACAATGGTTTCCTCAGGGGTTTGGGCAATTCTGCATACTTTTCAACTATTCGTGACATGTTCGTTCAGTTTAATTCAACATACGTGTTTTACAATCCGGCCCAAACATAGCTGAATTAATCGTGTCAGACATTCTTTTGGGATATACAGGCGCTGAAAAGTGATGACTCGCCGGTATTTGGGGCGAATGACATTCGCCCTGCGCTGAACTTTAACTGATTAAGAGGTATTTACTCAGCATCAAGTACATCCTTGATGCCAAGAATATACTGACGCGAGACAGGAATCTCCTCGTCAATGTCAAGCATTTTGATGCGGTGCCCTTTGTAACTGTTGGTCAGACTTACAATATACGCGGTATTGACAATACAGGTGCGGTGACAGCGCCGGAAATCGGACTGGTCACGCAATGTCTGCTGCATATTCTTCAATGTATTGCGCAATAACTTATGCTCCACCTCATCTCCCGATTTATAGTAAATTTCAACGTAATTATCGGCCGATTTAATCAACATGATATCATCAGGCATCAATTCAATCTTGTCTGTTTGCGTGTCTGACATCAATGCTACCGGCTCACTCTGCTGCTGCTCGGCATTGGCGAGATCATGTTCAAGCTTGATGTTCCGGCGGACGAAATGAAGCAGTTGCTTCCTGAGAGACATATTCACATCAGCAAGCTTCAGAATGATGGACGGAAATGCCGAGAACAGGGATATCACAACTGCACTGGACAGATCCAGGTCAACTTTACCCACATAGTGGATATAGAAAATATTTGCGCAGGCAATGAAAAACCATATCAGGATTATCAACCCCACTTCGTTACTGATCTTCAGGGATTCGGCACGTATCCTGCTGGTAACTGACACAGGCAGGATAATGCGGAAAACAACCAGTATAAGGAAGGTGATCACAGCGAAACCCAGGGTAAAGATCATCCGGTCGTTGAAATCAACCATCTGGTAGTCGAATGGCTGGAAAAACAATACAAAAAGAAAAATTCCCAGGCTGATCAGCGATATCAGTTTGATCTGGTACTTTGCATCCTGTGCCATGTTTTCTTCATCCACAAATATGTGCTTTTTCTGTTACCACTCAGCATACCCTGTTGTTGTCCGGTCAGCCCCAATACGGTATAAAAGTACAAATTTATCCGGGTAATTGAATAAATATCCAGAGTATCTGTCAATTCCGGGAAACTTCGCACTGCCACCGGGGTCCTGCGAACAGTGCCACGTGATTGAATAAAGGGATTATTTCCATGCCAGCAGCAATCCCCTTATCGACCTGTCATCCCTTCCAGATGGTCTTGACATTCACAAACTCCCGGATACCTTCTTCCGACAATTCACGGCCGTAGCCTGAAGTTTTCACACCGCCGAAAGGGAGCCGTGGATCGGATTTGACAAGGCCGTTCACAAAAACAGCGCCTTCATTGGCCTCCTGAATGAACAGTTCGGCCGATGTATCCGACTGTGTAAAGACCTGCACCCCCAACCCGAATTCAGACTGGTTGGAAAGCAACAGCGCATGTTCCCTGTCATCGGCCGCTGTTACAGCGAATACCGGGCCAAACGTTTCTTCATCGAATACCGGCATGCCGGGTTGCACCCCGGTGAGGATGGTCGCATCATAGAAGCTATTCCTCTTCTTTCCACCGGTCAGCAGCGTGGCCCCTGCCCGAATGGAAGCATCTACCTGTCCTGCGATCTCATCTGCCTGTACTTCAGAAACGAGGGGCGCCAGCGTGGTATCCCTGTCGGACGGATCCCCTGGTTTCAACTGCGCCACACGCTCCTTTAGCATCCCGACAAATGTGTCGTGTATATCCTTTTCCAGGATAAACCGCTTTGCCGCGATGCAACTCTGTCCGGCGTTGATCAGCCTGGCTGTCATGGCCGTATCCGCAGCCTTTTCGAGGTCTGCATCTTTCAGTACCACGAAGGCATTGCTGCCACCCAGCTCCAGGACCGATTTCTTGAGTTGCCTGCCCGCTGCTGCTGCCACCGCTGCACCTGCAGAGGCACTGCCGGTGAGGGTCACTGCCTTTACCCCCGGATGCTCAATCACTTGCTGAACTTTGGAAGAACGTATCGCCAGGTTCTGGAAAACGTGGAAACCGAAGCCTGCATCATAAAAGATCTCCTCGATGACTGCAGCACATCCCTGCACGTTGGAGGAATGCTTCAGCAGTGCTGTATTTCCTGACATCAACGCGGGGGCCGCGAACCTGAATACCTGCCAGAACGGAAAATTCCATGGCATCACAGCCAGCACGGGACCAATGGGCTGGTAGACCACGCTGCTGCGCCTGGCATCCGATCCGATCATGCGCTCCGATAAAAATACTTCCGCATGATCTGCATAATATTCACACACCCAGGCACATTTTTCAACTTCGGCTTCCGCCTCACCGATCAGCTTTCCCATTTCGGAAGTGATGGTCCGGGCAAGTGCCTTCTTGCGTTTCTTCAGGATGGCAGCGACTTTCATCATGCGCTCTTTGCGCAGTGCAAAAGATTGCTTCCGGAAAACATCGAATTGCTCTCCGGAACGGACGATCTTCTGCGCAATTTCCACATCGGTGAGCTCCGGGAGTTCAGAAATTTCCTTTAATGTAAACGGGTTGATGCTTTTCATGTTGGCCATAAAGCTTTCGTTTTTGTTACCTTTTACCAAAGGACAGTCTGTATATAACAACAAACAGCAACCTTAATCGTTCGCTGAAGACTCCCGGAATGCGCCACTCCGGTAAAACCTTTTTCCTGTTAAGCTTTCCAGGCAGCTAACAGCTAACCCTCCTCTCCCTTCCAGTCGGTGATAAGAATACCTTCCCCGTGCTTCCTTACTTCAAGTTTCTGCTTCTGCTTCCAGCCCAGCTCACGTATCAGGTGCTTGGGAAGAATGATGGAATAACTGGAGCCTCCTGCCCCTTTCGATAAGCTGCGAATGTGCTCTTCTTCAAAAATTCTGCGTGCCATAATATATATATATTTAAATAACTATATTAATAAGTATATTAATAAGTAAATAAATATATATATAAGTTTTCAATCGCCAAAATTTATTCTCAGGAAAGCGCCGGAGGAAAACTTTTATTTCAGATGGATTGTTAATAAGCCAACCGTGTGTTCATCAATTTCAATTAAATTTGTTGTTTGTCGCATATATCGTTTGCAGACTGGTTGCCATGCTCAACAACATCCTGTATGCCGGTCACAACAATGCGGCATTGAAACCGGACCGTATAATTTACTGACACCCCAAATGGAATCATACAAATAATGGAAACGGAGAAAACAAAAGAACACAGGGACAGGGTACTTGTATACTTCGCGCACCCTACCCCACACAAATCAAGGATCAACAGCGCGATGCTTCAGTCTCTGGAAGGACTTGAGGATGTGACTGTCAGGAAACTGTACGACCTCTATCCCGACTTTCATATCGATATCAAACTCGAACAGCGGCTGCTTGTTGAACACAATGTAATCGTCTGGCAACACCCTTTTTACTGGTACAGTGCCCCGCCATTGCTCAAGGAATGGATCGACCTGGTGCTCGAACACGGATTTGCCTTCGGACACGAGGGAAACGCGTTAAAGGGCAAAAAGGTCCTTACTGTCACCACCACCGGCGGAAGACAGGAGGCATACAGGGAAGATGGGAGAAACAACTTCACCATGAGGCAACTGCTTGCTCCGTATGAGCAGACTGTCAACCAGTGTAAAATGACCTATCTGCCCCCTTTCATCGTGCATGGATCCCTGCTCATCGACGAGGAACATATCCGCAAAGCTGCAACGGATTACAGGAAGATCATTGTCTCATTGCGGGATAAAATATTCAGCAATAATGAGCTGAAGGAACACATGTACATGAACAACCTGCTGGACCAGGCCGTCTGACTTGTTGAACTTAAACAGCTTCCCGGTGTACTTAATAGAATAACCTGTTGGACAAAAACATAAAAACATGCACGATCAGAGTTTCTTTTTCCAGGCGCTTGTATACCTGACCGCAGCCGTCATTTCGGTTCCGATCGCAAAACGACTGGGTTTCGGATCCGTACTGGGCTACCTGGTGGCCGGGATCATCATCGGACCGTTTGTGCTCGGACTCATCGGGGAAGAGGGAGAGGATGTCATGCACTTCGCCGAATTTGGCGTGGTGATGATGCTGTTCCTGATCGGACTGGAACTGCGCCCCAGCCTGCTCTGGCAAATGCGCAGGTCCATATTCGGTCTCGGCGGACTGCAGCTGGTGGTCACTACGGTGCTCATCGGGGCTGTCGCCCTGGCCTTCCGGCAAACCACCAATGAAGCATTGGCCATCGGGCTGATCCTGGCACTTTCGTCTACGGCCATGATCCTGCAAACCCTGGTGGAACGCGGACAAATAAAAACATCGGCCGGACAGGCTTCTTTTTCAGTACTGCTTATGCAGGACATCGCGGTGATACCGATCCTGGCACTGCTGCCGCTGCTGGCTTCTGAAATACACGGCGCAGGAGCCGCCGGTCACCACGACGAAGCTGTGAGGACTTTTGCAGGAATCGCCATCGAGGGATGGTTCAAGGTGGGACTCATTCTCGTTGTGATAACCGGGATCGTCCTGGTGGGAAGGTTCCTGTCACGCTACATCTTCCGGTTCATTGCCCAGACTGGCCTGAGGGAAATCTTTACTGCTACCGCACTGCTGCTTATTGTGGCTATCGCAGTGGTAATGGACCTGGTGGGCCTCTCTCCTGCCCTCGGGGCGTTCCTGGCTGGTGTGGTACTGGCAGACAATGAATACCGGCACGAACTGGAGGCGAATATTGAACCCTTCAAGGGACTCCTGCTGGGACTCTTCTTCCTGGCGGTCGGTGCAAGCATCGACTTCAACCTGCTGGTCGACCAGCCCGGACTGATACTGGCCCTGCTTGCCATACTTATCGGAGTGAAATTCATCGTACTGTTCCTGCTGGGCCGTGCGTTCGGATTGCGCGGCGGACAGGGAATGCTGTTCTCCCTGGTCCTGGCACAGGGCGGTGAATTTGCATTTGTATTGATCTCCTATTCGATGCAAAACCAGGTCCTCAGCCCGGAAGCCTCAGGGATCCTGCTCATCGTAGTGGCACTCTCAATGGCTTCCACACCCCTGCTGCTGCTCCTGAATGAAAAGGTGATCCGGCCCCTGATGGAAGATTCATCCAATGAGCAAACGGCAGATGTGATCGACGACGGGGAAACGCCGGTGATCATCGCAGGATTTGGCAGGTTTGGCGTGGTCGTTGGCAGGTTGCTCATTGCCAATGGCTTTACTGCAACGGTGCTGGACGACAATCCTGACAATATACAGGTATTGAGAAAATTTGGATTCAAGGTCTATTACGGGGACGCCACGCGTTCCAACCTGTTGCATGCCGCAGGATGTGATACTGCAAAGGCGCTGGTGATCGCGGTGGATGACATGTCGAAGGCACTGAAGATTGCCGACCTCGTCCAGCGGGATTACCCCCACCTTGAACTCATTGGAAGGGCCGTGAGCAAGCAGCATGCCTATGAATACCTGAAAAGAGGCATCACCAACTACGAACACGAAACGTTCAGTGCCTCCCTGCACGTGGGAATCAAAACACTGGAGAAGCTTGGTTTCAATCCCTACCAGGCGCACCGTGCGGCAAAAATATTCAGGCACCACAATAAAGCCATCGAAAAAGAACTCTTCAAACACTATGAGGAAGACGAAAAGAAATACCTCAGCGAATCCATGCGGTTCGCCGATGAACTCGAAGAGTTGCTGAAATCAGAAAAACATCAGTCCATCCACGAATACGACACCGCCTGGGACAATACCTCGCGGCGCGAAGAGGCAGCAGAAGTAGCTCAACAAAACAATGACGAGGGTCAGAAAAGAATATAACAACAGATCCTGCCTCCTTCCCCGGGAAGATTCATTGAAGTACCGGAAAAGTGCAAGCGCCCGCACGAACGGAACAGTGAAAGGGGCCTGTACGAACGGAACGTTGAGAGGAGACTGCACGAACGGAACAGTGAAAGGAACCTGCACAACCTGATCGGTGAGAGGAGCCCGCACGAACGGAACAGTGAAAGGGGCTGTACGAACGGAACGGTGAGAGGAGCCTGCACAACCTGAACGAACGGAACAGTGAAAGGGGCCTGCACAACCTGATCGGTGAGAGG
>Ga0180435_10001880_pt1 | contig 21607 bp, 25 predicted proteins | sample SS_ome_3_FD_132467 | JGI IMG/M metagenome (GOLD analysis project Ga0180435, IMG submission 132467) | Hypersaline lake sediment archaeal communities from the Salton Sea, California, USA - SS_3_S_1 metaG | ecosystem: Environmental > Aquatic > Non-marine Saline and Alkaline > Hypersaline >...
ACGCCTCCCCGAGCTTCCGCGCGAAATCCTCCGCCCACTTCCTCGCGATGTTCGCGTCGGTCTTGTCGTCGAGGTTCCCGGGGCCAAGGGGAATCTTGCCGGGGAAAGCATCGCACATCAGAGGTGACAGGCCGTTCCGCTCCACGAGCGGGTCGAGAAACCTCTCTCTGGCCTCATCGGGCTTGTCGAGGGCCATCGCGCTCGACAGGAATATGCCCAGCGGCTTCCCTCTCAGGTCGCGTCTGGCCAGGAACGACTTGCCCTTGCGGTAGACCATGAACATCCGAACACCGGTTCCGAGCACGACGCTCGAGTATCCGGAGAGGTCGTCGATCTTCTCACGCTTCAGGTTCACAACATCAACGTCACAGCCGCTCGCTCTGAGCGTCTCGGCGATGACGTTCGCGTACATCTCGGTTGCGCCGCCCGCCGTGATGTGCGCTACCAGCGTCTTGCCCTGGTTACCCTGCATTCCCTGGTTACCCTCCATTCCCTGGCACCTCCCGGGACGATGATGTCCTGTTGCCGCGGTCAGGGAGTCACCACGCACGTGGAGTCATTTCGTCAGGAGCTATATCTCGGACCGACCCGATCCATTCTCCGAACGCTCCGAGGGTATCACATACTCCATGTGAATGTCCTCCGGCTCCAGCTCGAAGAGTTCCGGATCGATCTCCTCAGTCAGCGTGCACCCGAGATTCGTGTAGTACCCGACCGTGTGCTTCGATGGGTTCGAGGAGATGTAGAGCTTGCGGGCGCCGAGTTCCCGCGCCCTCGACTCGGCGAGATGGAAAAGCCGGGTGCCGAGCCCGTGCCCTCGGTACGGTCGACCGACGTGGAGGAACTTCAGCTGCAGCCGATCGAGCCCGGAGCCGATGAACCGGCTCTCCAGGACCGCGACCCCAACGAGCGTGTCGCCGTCGAACGCGCCGAAGAACGTTCCGCCCCGGTCGAAGCAGTCGAGCAGATGTGGACTGAAGTGCTCTTCCTCACCGGGCGGCCATCCGTCAGCATCGAACTGCGCGGCCTCGAGGACGAGCTGCCCTCCGACCATGCGATAGAAGCCCTCGATGAGTTCGCTCCTGTCGATCTTCCAGATGTCGCCCAGCTCCGACCTCTCGAGCTGTCTGATCTCCAGTTCGGGCTTCAATCGCTCCTCCATTGCCGAGCGTCACGTGTGCGGGTCAGAGTTCCTCCGGCAGCGTGACCGCGAATTCGCACGCGTCGTCACCCCTGAGCACCGACCGGGCGATCTCGACGCCGACGGGCAGTCCCGTGGCAACCTCCCACTGACGCCGAAACCAACCCGACCCGCAGTAGCAGAACGTCGTCGACATGCCGCCGTCGAGACGATCGCGCACGAGCGGGCAGAAGCAGTAGGCCTTTCGCCGCTCAGCGTCCGTCTCGGCCTTCTCGTAGCCCGCCTGGTCGCGCGGCTTCTTCGTCGAGTAGATGACGCGGCCCTCTCGCCTCGGCCTGTCGCCCCAGCCGGGGTCGGCGTCCATGAAGTCGAGAACCGCGTCGACCGCGCGGAGTCCGTCTCCCGTCTCGGTCTTCGCCGCGACGAAGACCTCTCTGAGCTTCTGAACCTGCGCCTCCGGGAACACGTGCGCGCAGCTCGAGAGGATGTCACAGCGCTGCGCCTCGGTCGACACCGCGTCGATCCGCTCGACGGCGGCCTTCACCCACCGGAAGCGTTCGTCGATGGTCGCATCGATGCCGACCTCACCCGCGTCCGCCATCACGTCGGCCGCAAGTTCTTCCCCGAGGACACGCGCGGCATGCTCTCCAAGAAGCGCGTTCCACGAGTGGATCACGAACTGGAGCTCGATCCGCCCGCCGGCGCCCCAGTCCGGGTAGACCTCGCGACAGAACTCGTCTGAGATGATCCCGAGCTTCGCCGCGTGCCCGTAAAGCACACTGTAGCTCTCCCCGACCGTATCGGATGGACCGGAATGGATTATGGAGAGAACCTCCGTTCCGGGCATCACCCTCGTCGTCACGACGGCATCCTCCACGTCGCGCGAGACGGGGACGCCGACCTCCGCATCGTGTCCATCCTTCACGCTCGTGACGAACTGGATGATGCAGAACGGCGGCCCGGCGACATGCTCCGCGGGTACGCGACGTCGGAGCTCGCGCAGCGCCTCCCTGATACCGGCGCGCCCGTCCAGAGTTCGCCGGAACCCGGCGACTCGGGTCGGTTTGAAGATCCGGTGTTCGATCCGAGGTGCCTCGGGTGACATGAGTGTGGCCTCCTCGAGCGTGTGGCACAATCGGCGCTGTTGGTCTCCGACCTTCAGACACGACGGAGCCTCGAGGAGTTGATGCACCTCCAGGCTCCGCTGTTGCGAACGATGACCGACTGAAGCTCCCGGCACCATCCGAGGACTGCGCGCCGACCGCCTCAGTGGTAGAGCGCCTTGATCCTACCCCACGTCCGCGACTCGACGGGCGTCGTCGGGATGCAGAGCGTGCCGGTGATGTCGTTGCCCAGACTGCCAACGAGCCACCACCGCATCCAGAGTACGTCGGGCCAGTCGTGCGGCGTCGCCGCAGCCGCAACGGCGCCGATCTCGACGGTCTCGCCCAGCCAGATTCCGCCGGTTCCATCGACGTCATCCATGTAGTAGAGCGTCGAGCCGTGGCTCGCGTGATGGAAGGCCGGTCGACCGGGTGCGATCTCGTCGTGCCACATCGACCCGGAGTCAGCGGAGAGAACCGATGGGAGCGTGATCCAGACATGCATGATCCGCTCGTCACTTGTGAGGTCCTTCTGCACCTCGAATGTCAGATTGATCGCGAGTGGCGGGATGGGCGGAACCGGACCCGACGGCTCGATGAGTGTCACGGTCGACCCGGTCAGGGACGCCGCCGCGGACCAGGCGCAGCCGGCGATGAGGAGTACAGCGATAGCGACCCGCATGGGGCATCACCTCCTGTCTCGCATCGACACGCCAGAGGAGACGCACGAGCTGTGGTCTCCTCCGCGGCCTCAGCGACATGCGCGAGTCCGGAGACCTGCAAGACAGAGGTACCGGAAGTACGGTAAGATACTATCACGAATGTCATATCGGCGTCAATCACGTCGTCTACGGTTCGGTCCAGGCACCAGTCTCGAAGTCGTACCGATCGCCAGGCACGCCGCCGGTGGGTCGTGCGGTCACCCACGCCCGGGCTCCCCCGTTCACGCATTCTCCCGGTTCGCGAGATACTCGCGAACCAGCTCGGCGTGCCCCTCGTAGTGATCGAACATGTTCCCCTCGAAGACCTGGGCCGGCGTCCACTCCTCGGGCATGCCCGGAAAAGCCGCCGGATCGTAGAGCTCCTCATCAGTCAGCGCCTCGAGCAACTCCATCATCCGTACGTGCGTCAGCCGCGCGTCGTCAAGCACCTCGGCGTGCGTCCGCCGCGCGTTCTTCTCTCGGATGATCTCGTTGCGTTCGTCGGTCGCCAGTTCCCAGAGGTCGGACCCCACGAATCGCCGCGCCTCGAGAACGCCGATCATCTGCTTCTCATACCAGGTGACGTGTGCGATCACATCGGTCAGCGTCCAGTTCTTGTGGTAACCGCGCTCGGCCGCCCTCGTATCCGTCACGCACGCGACAAGACCGTACCAATCCTCCCAGGCGCTTCGCACCCGGGCGACGAACGCGTCGAGTTCCATCTCATCAGGCATCACTGGTCTCCTTCGCTCCCGTCCCTGCTGCCCTCCTCAGACACGGCCTGCTTCGCGAGCCCACGATCGATCGACCGCATCAGACCGTGGGGCTTCTCCGCGACCTCGTCGAGCGCGTCACGGTCGAACGGGTCCTTCGGCGTGAAGTCTGCCATTGGTATGTCATCGGGTTCGGTCTCGTGTCCGAAGAAGATCGGCAGGTCGGACTCGTTCACGTCACTGAGTGAGATCCCGGCCGGAGCGGCCACGCTCACGCCACCGCCGGAGACGGCTTCAGGATCCGGATGTCTTTCTGGCGGCGAAGTCTCTCTTCCGCTCGTCCCCTCCCGTCTGGAGAACCTCGCCCCTGGTCGCAGAGCCTACAGCCACGTGACTCTCGCCGGCTTCCGCTCCGGCCATTTCCTGAATGTCAGTTTCGGGTAACCGAGCGCGAGCCCCGCATAGATCTTGTGATGCTCCGGAAGCGAGAGGAACTTCGCAATGCTGTCGTCCCGTTCGCACGTTGAGACGACGAACCCGGTGTAGAAGCACCCGAGCCCGACGGTCTCCGCGGCGAGTGATGCGTTCTGGAGCGCGAGATTCGCGTCCGTGCCCGACGATACACCAACCTCATCAGCATGGAAGAGAAGCAGGGCCGGTGCGTTGTAGAGGAGCACATCGCTCCCCTCGTCGTAGAGCCGCGCAAGGTGTTCGAGCTCCGGGGCAAACCTGACGATCATGTCGAACATCCGCTTCCCCACGGCTCTGCGCGCGAAGATCCTCGCGATCGGTGAGCGGAACGGCTTGACCATCTTGCGAAGCCCGTCGGCGGTCAGTCTGCCGATCTCGCGGATGCGTTCCGGGTCCTGGACGACCACGAAGTGCGTGCCCTGCGCGTTGTGTCCGCTCGGCGCGAATCGCGCGGCCTCGATGATCTTCTCGATGTCGACTCTCTCGACGGGCATATCCTTGAACGCCCGCTTCGAACGACGGCTCCGGACAAGCTGAAGCACCTGCTCGTAGGTCGACTCGTGCTCCGGCTTGACAGCCCCCACCGAGCCCTCGGGAAAATCGCCGTGCACAATGGCATCGTGGGGACATATGGCGACGCACTGGCCACAGAGGAAGCAGGACTCCGCCCCGATGATCTCAGGAACAGTCCCCTTCTCCTCTTGCTGGAAGATGCCCTGGACGCACGTCACTGCACAGAGCCCGTCTCGCTTGCATAGGCTCTCATCGATCCTGATCTCTGCCATGTCACTCTCCTGAGAATCGGCCATAAAATCTGCTGCTGCTTGCGGATGCCGTCGACTGGGCCTGTGCAACCAACGGCACGAGCCTGCACGACACGCGAGTAGGTGTAGGGACCGACGCGGAAGCGGGAACTCACTCCGTGGCAAGCCAATCAGTCACGACATAGTGCGGAGTATGGTCCGAGAGGCTCCGCTCGCGCGACCACTCCAGGACGTCCCCGTCTCTGGCGGCCGGGGTGCAGAGGTACTCGTCTCTCGGGGTGATGGACACGCGCCACAGGTCAAGACGGTCCGCGTCCCAGCACGTCTGGACGGTGACGTCACCGTTGACGGAGCCATCGGTGTGGTGAACGCACGCGCTTGCGAGCAGCTCGAAGTCGCGGTCGCTCAGCTCGAAATGCGTGCCGCGAAGCTGCAGCGCCAGCTCGCCGCCGCGGGCTCCGTGACCGGGGTCGGTCGACTCGTTCCGGCGGCGCGAATCGTGGAACACCGCGAACAGCGCGACGATGCGCGGATCAGCCCCTGTGTGCTCGGCCAGTCTCAGGCCGTTCTCAAGGACGCGCGCCCAGTGCGCGAGCCCGTGTGTCCCCAGGACCGGAAGCGCATACTCTCTCTTGATCGCGTGTACGAGCGCAGGGTCGATCATCCCGGTCATGGCATCCTCAGACTGTCAGCTGTCCGGCTTCCTCGAGCGTCCCGGCGCACCCGGCGGACAGTGTCGGGTCACGCGGGAGCAGCCTCAAGCGCTAGTCACGCAGAACGAAGGTCACCTTCATGTACACTCTGTACTCGGCGACCTTCCCGTCCTTCACGACGACCTTCTGCTCATTGATCCAGGCGCCCTGAACGTTCTCCAGCGTCTTGTTGGCACGCGCAATACCCTCTCGCACGGCGTCCTCAAAGCTTACCGAAGACGCAGCGCTGATCTCTGTGATCCGGGCAACGGACATCTTCAACCTCCCTGCATGGGAAACGCGTCCGATTGCGACGCCACGAACCGACGCTGCGACCGAGCGCGAGAACGACTAGCAGTCAACAATACCGTTCATCCTGTCGCTGTGCAACACAATCTCGTCCGACGCTCTCGATCAGCGCATCCGCATCCCCGGGCCTTCTCAGCTCATGGAGCCTGACACGCGCCCCCTCGCCGACACTGAAGAGCTCGCGATACGACCGGCTGCGTCGATGGTGCGTCCGAATCACCCACAGAGGGATCGAATCACGGCTGAGGAACGCGGTGGTGAACGTCTCCCGATTGCCGCCGAAGAGTTCCTGCCCCGATGCGACGCGCCTGGCCGTACGCGAGAGCGCGCGCCGGAACACGACCGGGAACGAGTAGTTGAGCCACACCGCGTCGGTTGCACGCGACAGCACGATGTCCCGTGCTTTGGCGTAGTTCCCGTCGATGACCCAGCGGTCGGTGCCCACATGCTCACGGACACGCTCACGAAAGTCGTCGGTCGGACACTCGCTCCAGTTCGGTCCCCAGTACAGGGCATCGAGTTCCACGTGCGGCATGTCGAGGATTCGCGCGAGACGGCGCGCGAGGGTGGTCTTCCCGGCGCAGCTCGTTCCGACGACCATGATGCGTTTCAGGTCGCCGAGACACGCGTCGGCCGCGCCGCCGGGATGTGCGTCAGCCGTGGCGTCGGAGCGGGCGTCAGCCGCGGTGACCATCGAGCTCCTTCGCCATGTGGATGTTCGTGATGATGTACCCGAGGCTCTCGTAGAGCGAGCGCGCCGCCACATTGCCACCGAATACGTGAAGGGCGTTCCTCGTGATCCCGCGCTTCCTGAGCGCCTCTTCGAAGTGCAGGAGCGTCTGCCGTCCGTATCCCTTCCGTCGATGCGCCTCGTCGATCCGGAAATCGCAGAGGAACGCCGACCCGCCGCTCGGACGCATCTTCACCACGAACCAGATCATGCCGACCTTCGACCGGCTCTCGGAATCGACGACCGTGAAGATGTGATTGTTCGCCGTGGAGACACCATCCGGAAGCAGTTCCTTGTAGGAGCTGCGCGCCTTCTCTTCGGCTTCGCCCGGAGCCCAGTTGCCGGCCTTCACGTTCTCCTCGGCGTAGTCGGGAATCGCGATCGCGAGGTACGCGTCGAACTCCGTCTCGCTCATCGGGACGAACTCGATCATGTGATGGCTCCTACTGAATGCGTGAATCGCCGGGGAGTCGGGGGGCGCCATCGGGAGAACGAACACGACCTCCGGCCCCTCTCAGCCACGGATGGCCGCCAGGGCGAAGGCGATCCCGAGAAGGCCGACCGCCACGGCGACCGCTGTCCAGCGTCGTATCGCCAGGTACCTCGCCTGACTCTCCTCATCCATATAGAAGCGACCGGAAGACGCCGTCTTGATCACACCGCTCGCTGCGAGACGGTTGAAGCGCGAATCGAATCTTACGCCGAGTTCGACTCGCGTCTGGGCTGTCTCGGGGCTCAGAGCCCCGCGATCACGGAATGTGCGCATCACCTCGTTCTCGAAGAGCAGGAACCATGCATACCACGTCACATCTGTCTCCTTCCGATTTCCGAGCGGACAACGGATGGCCGGCGGCCGAACCCGACGCTCATCACTCAGCGCTTCACCGCATCACCTACCCACATCCCATCCTGAACCGAGTAACGCTTCCCGTTGTGGCCACGCTTCTCAAGAAGCGCCGGAACGAGGGCACCGGGCAACACGGAGGACACGTCGTGATCGGCCTCGGGCCCGCCCATGTCAGTCCTCAGCCAGCCCGGGTCCAGTGTGTTGGCCAGCACGTCGGTGCCGCGCAGCTCGGCGGCCAGATCCTGTGTGTACTTGTCTACTGCAGCCTTGGACACGCTGTACGGCGCGAGCTGAGGAATGTCCCTGATCCCCGACGTCACGTTGACGATGCGCCCGTATCCTCGCTCCACCATACCGGGGACGAAGGCGCCGCACAAGGCCACGAGCGCGTGCACGTTCACCTGGAACGCTTCGTCCCACGTGCTCCGGGATATCTCCCACAGACTCTGCCACGTGTTCTGGATCCCCGCGTTGTTGTACAGGATGTCAACGCGGCCCTGGTCCGCGATCACCTTCCGGATGACCGACTGCACGCCCTCGTCCGTCCCGAGATCGCCCGCGACCACAGCAGTGTCGACCGCGCATTCGGAGAGCAGCTCCCCGGTCTCGCGAAGATGGTCCGACGAGCGCGCGTGCAGGATGACGTTGCAGCGCTCACGCGCCAGCCCCACGGCGATCTGCTGTCCGATGCCTCTACTTGATCCGGTCACGAGGGCCCACTTGCCCATCAGTGCATTCACTCGACCCTCCTTGTAGCTCTCCGGTTGCCGCGGTTCTCATCGTTCGGGGTCGGAGGAGTATTGAACCGCCCTGAGGGCTCCTCGTCAACCGATTGCAGCACCCGCGCTGCTGCGGGACTACTCTGACGGTTCGAGACGAATGACGATCTCGCGGTCGCTCTCGAATCCCGACACCGGGAGTCGACGGATCCCGCTGAAGAGGGGCTGCGCCCCGACCTCCCCTGTAAGGATGGCCATGCCCAAGACCTCCAGGTTGCCATTCCCGTCCCCATCTTGATGAAGCGTGCGTGGAGAGTGCCTCCCTCGATTCATAAGCCCCCTCACTCGAAACGGATGTCATCGAGATAGAACGTGACGGGGCGCCCGTGCCCATCCAGCGTCCACACGAATGGCGTCTTGATCCTGCTCAGATCCTCACCGTCGAGGTCGATGCTGTAGCGCTTCCACTCCCGCTTCAGCTCCACCCCCTTGCGCTCGGCCTTCGCGGTGTCATGGTACGGCTTGTCGGTGCCCAGAATGCCCAGAGCGAAGTCGATCGTCTCCCCGCCTTCCTTGCCGCGCGCCCAGAAGGTCAGTCTGGTCGCACCGGTCAGGTCGAAGCCTCCCGGCAGCTCCCCCCAATCGTTGGCCGGATGCTGCCAGGACACGCCGACCCACATGCCGGGTTCGTCGTAAACGAACTTGAGGCAGTGCTCTCCGGTGTGGGGTGAGTCGGTGCACTCCGCGTCCATGGTCAGCGCGTCGTGAGTGCCCATCCACCCGGAAGGAACCCATGGCGAGGACGAGCCGTCCGCGTAGACCGCAAGCGGCAGCTTGACTCGAACCTGTCCCGCCGGACCGTCCACCTTGATGGGCACGTTCGCCGCGGCTCCGCCACCGGTCCCGTCGCTCGCGGTCATGTAGAGACGGTACACACCGCCGCCGGGCATCACGAGCGTCGCACCCTCGGGTGACGACGCGGTGATGATGCCGTCCAGCTCAAGCGGCGCCGGATTCCCGTCGCCACCGGTGTTGTACTCGTCGACCTCTCCGGTGACGATCCACTTCACGTCGACGTCGGTGCCCTCCGGGTCGACGATGTCGAGATCGACGTGGACCGCGTCCCCCGGCTGCACCACATCCGGCCCGCGCAGACCGAAGGACAGGATCTCCGGACAGAGATCGGCCGCCGGCTGACCACTCCAGACCTCCGTCATGGCGTCGACCGCGGCCAGCTTGTCCCCGCTGGGCAGGAACATGCCGTACCAGGTGGAGGTCGCCTCCACCTTGAAGCCCCACGCGAATGCGAACCCGCCGAGGCAGAGCCCGCCGGCTTCGAGACACCCCGCGGTGTAGGCGTCGCGATAGACCGCCGCCTTCTCCGTGCTGGTCAACTCGGGCGGTGCGCCGAAGTCGGTCATGGCGATCTCCCACGTGCCGGGCGGACCGAACTCGGTGATGACGATGGGCTTGCTTCCTCCGAGTTCCCGGTACCGTTCGGGAACCGACGGCAGCCCGCCGTAGGAGTTGATACCCATGATGTCGATATCGGGACACAGTTCGTGGACGGCGCGGACCCGGCTGCCGCCGATCTCCGCTGTCACGGTCATGGTGGGATGATTTGGATCGAGGTCCTTGATCATCGCCGCCAGAGCCTGGACATGCGACCAGACCGCCGCGTCGTCGCCCTCGGCGAATCCCTCCATCTCGTTGCCGACGGCCCACAGCAGGAGAGCCGGATGGTCGCGATAGGCAAGGACATCCTCCCGAACGCGTTCGAACTGCTCGGCCACCATGTCGAGATCGTTGTAGTCGAAACCGTGTCGGGGATGACCGAGCCAGTGACCGACCACGACGGTCAGACCCAGCTCCTGTGCCTGGTCGAGCTGCTCGCCGAGTTCGGGTCCGACCCCCCAGGTCCGGAACGCATTGGCCCCGGCGGCAGCCAGCAGCTCCTTCGACGCGTCTCCGCCGGCGCCCTTGATGTCGTACGGCTCACCGGCGCGAAGCAGCTGCCACTGACCGTGCGTGGTCTCAACAAGCTCTACCGGCACGGCCTGGCCCAGGACCACCTGCGCCGGGAGTAGAACGAAGATGATGGCCACTGCGATCCTGAGAGTCCTGATCAAGCACATGGTTCCGACTCCTTCGATTTCCGCCTCGACCGCGGACCCCAACGCTCTATCATGCATTGAGTCGCCACAGCTGGTAGTTCAAGGCCGACGCGAAACTCACCCAGCACAGGTAAGGGATGAGCAACGCGCCTGCGCCCGGACGGATTCTCCAGAAGCTCACGAGCGTCGCCAGGATCGCGCACCAGAGAACAATGATCTCGACGAACGCGAAGGCCGGCCTCTGCAGACCGAAGAACAGGTACGACCACAACGAGTTCAGCACCAGCTGAACGATAAAGAGCGACAGAGCGAAGCGGGCGCCTGAGAACCCATCCTCGCGCCATACCAACCACGCCGCAATACCCATGAGCACGTAGAGAGTCGTCCACACGGGAGCGAAGACGCTGCTCGGCGGGTTCCAGGACGGCTTCGCCAGTGAGGCGTACCACTCGCCCGGCATGAAGTTGGAGCCGATCCAGCCGGCAGCGAGCGCGGCCAACACCCAGAGCACGAGTCCGATGATCTTGTTTCTGATGGTTGAACCTCCTTTTCACACCATCCGGCGAGACGCGTTTCAGTCGCCGGCGTCTCCTCCGTCTGGAGAACCTCGTCGTTCGTAGTACGTCAGCGTCAACACACCGGTTCGGGTCGCCTGGTGTTGTGCGAACCCTGGCACGTCGTGCGCGTCCAGCTGAACACACCTGCACTCGTACTCCGCCTGAAGTCGCGGATCCCGTGACATCTCCAGACCGGACAGAAACCACGCATCGTCGGCGGTCGTACCCTCGGCAGGCCCGATGATGATGTAGTCCGGCTGTCGTGACAGCACGTACGCACCATCGCCCTTGAGATGACCGGGAATCTTCTGCCAGGCCAGCTCACGCTCATCGATCTCGCGGCGCGCGATGTGAACATCGTTGAGGCCGAGCATGTCGATGAATCGGAGCCCGGCTGCGTAGTACGGTGTGGAACCCGCTGTATTGAGCGCGACAAGCGAGCCCGGCGGCCACGTTGTGCCGATGTACCTCCCGACGATCGCGCCCACGAATGCCGCCGGGTCGGTGCGACGCGGGTTCAGACCGGGGTCGCGGATCTGAAGCGCGAGGAGGGGAAGCAGACACACGATGATGACGCAGGCCGTGGTCCCGCGAACCGGCGGCCATAGCCGCACGAGCAGCTCCCCCAGGAACAGAGCGGCGATGGGGATCAGAGGGAGCGCGAGCCGACAGGCGGGCATGTGACACCCACCAACGCATACCACGTACGCCAGGTACAGCACGACGGCGAAAGGAACATAGAGGGTGGCCCGATCCAGCCTTCGGCGCACGACCGCGAGCATCAGGGCTGCTCCAGCCAGGACGAACGTGAAGGGTGGACGCGCCAGAAGAGCGAACGCGTAGCGGAGCCCGTCCTGCATCCTCTCCAGCGTGAACCCCGATGCCTTGACCCAGTACGTGTTGGGTACGGGCGAACCGTAGTACGCCCACCGCCAGATGAGGGACGGCGCGAACACCACGCCGAATGCCACAAGGAAGGTTCCAATGCGGCGAACGCGACCTCCCGTGGGCGTCGGCTCGAATGCGAGGAAGAGCAGACTGACCATCACGAACAGAGCGCCGTCCAACCTGGTCGCGCAGGCGAGTCCGAACAGCAGACCGCTCACCGCCAGGGATTTGCCTGCATCCTGTCGATTCAGAGCACCACGGAGCGTCCACACCCCGCCGGCGACGAGCGCCGCGAACAGAGGCCCCTCGAGTCCCCCCAGAACCCAGACGATCAGCGGGAAGCTGGTGACGACTATCAGGAAGGCGACCAGCCCGAGTGGCCGTCTCAGCGGACTGCCACCTACAAGCTTCGTACCATGGATCCATGCGTACGCCGCGAGCGCTGCGAAAGCGAGAGCGTTGACGCTCCGGGCCGCGAGGACGAGCGGGACCCGCAGAGCTCCGAGACCGGCGACCAGCAATGTGAACAGGAAGTTCGTGCAGCCCTCGACTCGCTCGCCCTGGTTCCACACCAGACCGTGCCCCTCCGTCAGGTTGCGTGCATAGCGAAGACCTATGTAGGCGTCGTCGTGAAAGAAGGCGCGATTCACGTACGCGCCCCAACCCGCGATCAGAAGCGCGGCTCCAAGCGCCAGGATGCAGATGTTTCTGGTGGTGTTCGCTCTCATGCGTCCTCGCCGGTTCAGCCGCAGACCGCGCGGCGGGTGCGGGCGCTAGTCGGCCCGCTCACCCCGCCATTCTGAGGTCCGGGATCATGCGCCCGGCATCATGAACCACATGGCGAGCGCCAGGCGCGAGATCTCCTGCTCGGGATCCAGGCTGGCACGACGGAGAAGCTCTGCGGCCTTGCAGGATCGGCAACGCGACAGACCGAGAACGGCGCGAAACCGAATCTCCTTCTGCTCCCTGGCAGCCTCGGACAGCCGCTTCGACCTCAGGCCCGACTTCAAGGCCATCTCCAACTCCGACAGCGCGTCATCTCCTGCGATGGCGCCCAGCGCCTGCACCGCCCAGGCTACCGTAGGAACACGATTGCGCCTGAACTTCGCGCCTTCGGGCGTTGAAGCCAGCGGGTCGAAGCGCGCGGCTCTCCGCAGTCCCTCGATCGCACGCGGCTCACCGAGCTTCATGAGCTGCTTGATCACCTCTTCATCCATGTGAGTCTCTGTTGGAGATCCCTCTGTCGGGTGCTCAGGAAGCGACTCGAGCATCACCAGAAGTGCGGCGCGGATCTCTGCTGAGTCGGGACTCTCCTCCTGAATCACGCGTGGCGAATAGTGCATGAAGCAGGAGTAGACAGGCCCGACAGGCGTCGTGAGTCGTTCAGGGTTGTGATGGTGATGATTGGCGCAGTACGACCACGACGGTGTCCGCACCTCATGCTCTCGAATCGTGCACCACGCCGACTTGAGATCGTCCTCGGACGGCTCTGGAAGATCCGTTCCTGTCCTGCCATCACTCAGACGATTGAAGCAACACGTGAGGCAGTTGTCTGGTCCACCATTCGGCATTGATCGCTCCTCTGGGGCTGTCTGTCAGACCGCGTTCCCCGATTCCCCAAGGTCCTTCGTCATGCGTACGAACATCGTCGGAAGCAGACGGGAACTCGGCCACTCTGAGCGAGCGACCATTCCCCGGCGCGCGTACAGCCGGCGGGCACGCTCGTTCCTGGCATCGACGGTCTCCGGGTGTCTCCGGCGCCCACCCAACGAATCGCGTCTGGGCTGCGCCAGGCACTGGCGCAGCGGGCGCCGGCGCCGAGGGCGCCCCCCTTGTCGTTGCTGTGACGGTCACGGCCGCGATGCCGCAGGCTCGGGAGCATCAAACCGATGGGGCACGACGCAGCCGTGGCGATACTCCACGAACTCCGTGAATCCTCCGGAGTCACGGCTCCGCGCCGCAATGCTCGGCGAGAGCCACTGCAGATCAACGTCCGGCCGCTGAGTCATCTCAATGATGTCATCCTCAGCTGTCGGCCCTATCAGCTCGAAGGGCGACATGACGAACACAGAGTAGGATGGGCGCTCATGCACATCGACCAGCCCGATCCGGCTACCCTGCTCAGCGTGGCTCACATGGTCGCACAGAGCGGCAAGCACCACATCCGCCTGCCTCCCTGATTCCGCCATCAGGCGGGCCTTCGAGTGAGTCGAGATGGCTCCTGAGACGAGAATGATAGCCGTGAGGCTGATGCCCAGCGCAAGCCGCGGTCGGGAATGTCGATCCCGGATCAGAACTGAGGCTCCGAGGCCCACGAGGATCGCGACGAAAGGCAGGCAGTTGTAAGCGTACAGCTCGCTGACACGATTCTGCAAGGCCGCCGGGAAGCAGACAACAACGGCCGCGCCAGCGATGGCCAGTGCAGTGAGGCGAGGCGAGGCCAGTTTGCTCCGGATTCCTGCAAGCATGAGCACGCCAACGCAGCCCAGCAACGCGGCGAACACCCCGAGTGTGACGAAGTCCCTGTCCGCGACCCCGACGTAGACCTGAACCGTAGAGAGTGGGGACGCGGCTGCAACCAGCATCATGACGACGTTCTTGGCATTGATGAGGCCGATCGCGAGATCGTGGCGACCGGATCCGAAGTGGAGTGTTGCCCTGCTCGCCGCCGATCGCGCCACCCAGTATGCGATCGTGACTGCTCCGATCGAGACCAGGACCGGCACTACACGAGCGATGGCCAGACGCCGATGCCAGACGGCCACAACAAGAGCCGCGCCGGTGACTGCCAGCAAGCCGACTGCCGACTCCTTGCTCCAGAGTGACAGGGCGGCGAGCCCGGCGACCGACGCGACGCGCAGGACAGACCTCAGCGCACCGCTACTCGGAGTGTTCACCGGATCGCCCTCGCTCGCGAGGTTCACCACAATGCACAGTACGCCGAACCCGGCAGCCGTGCTCAGGATCTGGGTCAGCGTGTCATTCGAAGCCAGAGCGTGCGCCGCGCCCTGTGCGGTTATGAAGAACGCCCAGCTCAGCACAGCCGCAAGGTTCGACCGGCTGAGCCGACGCGCAAGCCAGAAGACGGCAACTCCGAGCGCAGCATGGACGATGTAGTGCAGAACGTGCAGAGGCCATGTGTGCGTTCCGAAGAACCTCTGCGTCGCGGAGATCGTGAGGAACGCGATCGGGCGATAGAAGGCGTTCTCGGTGTGCGGCCTCACGAAGTGCTCGAAGGGGTTCGCCTCGCCGATTGCCCCGTACTGATAGTCGTCGGCGAAGATGGGATAGTCCCACGCCGGAGCACACAGAATCGCCACCAGGGCGAAGCCTGAAGCGAACATGATCGCGAACCAGAGGCGACCTGACAGAGGGGCTGCCACACGAGCCGTCATGCTTCTCGCTCCTGCTGGTTGGAGGGCTCCTACTCGCTCAGTCCGCGAGCGCAGTCCAACGAAACGCGTTTCGGCTGCGGGTGTCAAGCCCGGCGCGGCGCGTACTGCGGCGAAGCCGCGCCGACAGTCCACCGTGACAAGCGAGCCCGGCGGCTGCAAACGCCTTTCAGGCGGCAGAGCCTCTAGTGTGAATCACGATACAGAGCCTTGATCGCGCCCCAGCTCGTAGTCTCTACGGGGCTGTTGCAGGGGCCGCAATTCACTTGCAGAGCTCCTATGAACGAGTTCCATCGGTTCTTCTCTGGCAGACACGTCGAATCGCTGCAGGGAGCATATGGAAACACCGTACCGGCGCCACAGACGCCCGGATCAACCTCAAGATAGTCCGACCCGCTGACGTTCCAACCCACGCCAAGCTCGCCGGAGAAGATACAGCGGTCCACAAAGATCTCCCCGTCCGCATGCAGCGCGCCCGTCGACATGTAGCTCGCCACATCGTCCATGAAGAGGCACCGCTCCACGACGGACGAGGCCCCACCAGCCGTGTAGATTGATGTACCAAAACCCGGCGTATACAGGTGACCCTGCGCCGTGTTGCCTGCGAATGTACATGATGTCACCTGGGCAGTTGCGCCGTTCGAGACTGAAAGCCCGCCGCCGTATCCAGTGCCCGGCGGGTTGTTGGGTGCAGTGCAGTTGTGGATGTAGCACTGCTCGAGAAACAGGTTCGCCATCCTGACGTAGACCGCTCCTCCTGATTGGGCGCGTCCGTCGGTGATGGCGAAACCCCGAATCGTGACCGTCTCGCTCCCGGTGCCGATGACCCGGAACGCGCGATCATCATTCCACAGACTGATGGCGGTCACTTCAGGCCCATCCTCCGCGATCACGATGAGGCTCTTCTCGAGAATCTCGATTCCCTGGTTCCCGGCGCCGGAGTACCCTCCGGCCGCAACAAGCACTGTGTCACCGTCTTCCGCGTTCTCGACGGCGTCCTTGATCGACTCCCCTGGCACCACGTGAATCGTCTCTGCGCGTGCACTGACTGAGCCCGCGAGAACCAGAACGAGAACCACGAGTGCCGGCTGAGCGCATCGTCGCGTGTCCATTCATCCTCCTCTGGCGAGTCCGTATCTCTTCCGCTCAACGGGACGCGTTTCAGTCGCGCCGGACACCGGCACGGCCAGTGCCGCCGCCGTCCTTCCGGGTCAACCGGGCAGCGTTGCCAAGCAGGCGCTCCTGCTCTGCTCGGTCGCTCAGCTGATGCACGACGCGGTCGAGCAGGACGACATCGTACTTGCAACGCGATCTGTATGTGCTCGCGTCAGCGACGACCGCTTCGATATCCAGCCCCTCCTTGCGAGCCGTGTCGAGCATCTGCCGCACCCCGACCTCAGAGATGCCGACCCCGAAGACGGTGTGCCCGAGCCGCGCGATAAACAGGGCATCTCGCCCTTGACCGCACCCGAGGTCAAGCACCGATACAGGTGTGCGAACGTGTCGCTCGAAGAACTCCACGAAGGCCGGGTACGGATCTCCACACGCCTTGGCGTCCTCGGTATAGTACTTGTCGTACTTCACGATGCTCACAGAGCGCGGCTCCTCGTCGCGGTGCCCACACAGCGAAACGCGTTTCAGGCGCGGGCGGTGGCACGAGCCGTGCCGGCCGCGACGCCGCAAGCTGGTGCGGGGCGTCGGCTGCATGCGCCGGTTAGACGGCTGCGTTCGACGCTAGCGAATCGTCTCCTCGACACTACCCGTGCTCATACCACCACCGGCCTGACTTGATGTGTCTGTGTAGGTCACCTCAAATGTGATGTCACCGCCGCGCATCAGAGTCAGACTCTCCTCTGCCGGGCCGTCCAGCGCGTAGCCGACCACCTCACCCCAAACTATGGAGTACACCCCGACCTCCATCGAGGAGAACGTCCTGTCGCCTTGTCCTTGGTCTGAGAAGGAGGCGGGGCCGACGATGCTCCATGGTGCGTTCGCCTCATCCGGAGTCGGATCGATGATGACTGTCCCGTTGACGCTCTGGCTGACCTGCGAACCTAAGCTGTTGGGGCACCCAACCAGCGACAAAGATAGACCGAGACAAGACGCAGCCAGCAGCGCCGCCTTCCATCGGGTCCTCTGCCCGAATGACCAACTCATCATCTGGCGACCTCCTCGATAGCGCAAGGGGATGTCATTGTACAATGCTGACATCACGATTGGAGAAGCCGTCTAACGAATCGCGCATCAGCCGCGAGCGTCAAGGGTGGCGCGGGGTGTGCTGCTGACGCGAAGCGGCAGTCCCCTTGCAGACCACGTGACACCCAGGCTCGTCGGGTGCATACGCTAGTTGGGCGGCTCGAGCCCTCATGAGCTGCAGCCCTCCAAGTGGGACTCGACGAGCCTCAAGCAACGCTCGGCACGCCTGCGCACACTCTTGCGGTCAGGGTGAATACACGCAACAGCATTTGCCCAGAGTCCTATGTGGACATCCAGAGCTGCCAAGAACAGACCAAGATACCTGAGCTGACCGCCAGGTAGAGCGCGAAGCTCGCAGTAAGAATCCAGGAGGGCATCCCTGTTGCGAGCGAAATCCTCATGCTCGCGACAGTGTTCAAGCGCGACAGCGAGATCATAGATCCAGTAGCCGAGGCCGGACTCATCGAAGTCGATGGCTCGAGGACGACCGCGCCAGAACAGCAGGTTCGCGTCAACTCCGAGATCCGCGTGAATCATACCGAATGTACTTGCCCCGTCACCCAAGGTCTCCATCGCCTGACGAACTTGCCCGGCCACTGACTCGAACGGACCTAGATATGGCTCAGGCAGGAGCGACCAAACATCGTCCACCGGCAAGCACAGAGCAGGAACCTCTCTCAGCAGGCCATTCCAATCGTATGTCCTCGGTCGCGCCCTCTCTGGCATCGTCCAGGTCTGTGAGAAGTCGTGCATCTTCGCCATGAGTTGGCCCTGCTCCGAGTAATGCTTGGCCACAGCTCTGTCCCCGATCCGTCGGCCTCTCACCCAGTGAAGGAGGGAGCAGTACCTCGGATCGGGAACATCAGGAGACGACACGCGCACGAGCAGTGCGCCATCACATGTTCTCACAGGCTCCGGGACTGGCAGGTCGCGCTCCGCCCGCATCGCGGTAAGCCACTCCAACTCCAGTTCTACGGCGTCCTTGTCCCGGTACCCGAGCCAGTGGATCCTCAAGAGGTACTGTCCGGGCTCAAACAGCCCGTCTGCGCGGGTGTGCTCTTCCGGCCCTTCCGAGTACACCCGGTACAGCACATTGCCGGAACACCTTGCAAGAGCAAACCGGGCAGAGCTCAGGCCATAACTCGCCAGAGCGGATTGCGCGAGGTCACGCATCCGGCGGAGTCGTCCGAGCCTGGTCAGCTCCTCGTAGGATCTCATCTCTTGTCGGTGTGTCCTCTGTCGACGCTCGAGGCCGCCCAACGAAACGCGTTTCAGGTGCGCCAGGCGCTGGCGCGAGCCGTGCCGCCGAGGGTGTATGCAGGGCGAGTGACAGCGCCGTCATGGCGGCTGCATGCGCTAGTGAGGCAGCGCGTGGCAACAAACTCCGTGGTTCAGCTTCAGCAGTGTCGTCGTCTACACCTGCCTCAGATCGGGACCTTGAAGTCCCACTCGGAAGCCCTGACCTCGTGCCTCATCGCTCAGCGCTGCGACAAGCCCATCAAGGTGCGATGGATAGCTGAAGTGTGCCAGGTCGGCTGAGTCACGAAAATCTCCCAGCTCGCCGAGCGAAGAGACAAGTCTCCGAAAGACCGGTTCGAGCTCCCGCCCCAGCTCGCCTCGAAGTGCCGTCATGAACAGCCTCTTCCGCGGGTCGAAGTCGACCCCGTCCAGAAGCGCAATAAGCTCGAGACTACGCCGCAGCAACTCAAGGCACACTTGGGCAATGGACATGATGTCGCCAGCCTGGATCGCTTGCCTCATCGCACACGCTCTGCGGACCAGCATGTCCAGCTTGCCTTCGACCCGCTCTCTTCTCACGTCGGGGCTGCCGGCGAGAAGTGGTGCCAATCGTTCGAAGTACTGCCCGTTCGGATCTCTGAGTGAGATCGCGTTGCTGTACACATGCAGATAGACATCGTCTAGCTCCGACAGCCTCTTTTCGATCTGCTCGAAAGATATGCCGTAGTACTGGAGTTGTACGCCATCCAGATGTTCCTCTGTGGGTCTGCCCCGGTCCCAGTCGGCACTTCCTGAAATGGAGTCATAGACTCGCCTCTCACAGACCACGGCTACATCCACATCGGAGTTCTCGTCATCGTGCCCTGTGGCAACAGAACCAACGAGCATGAAGGAAAGCAGGTCGAGGTCATCCCGGAATCGCTCCAGGGTGATCAGGTAGGGCAAACACACCTCTCGCGCGAACTGCCTTCGATCCAAGCTGCTACTCATGCTCGATGACTCCCTTGTCTGTGTGCGCGTATGCCTGACGAATCACGTTTCAGTTGCGCCACGCGGTGACGCGGCGGGTGCGTCGCGGGCAGCAGCCCGCGGTGCAGTCGACGTGACGGCCAGGCTCGTCGGCTGCATACGCTAGTTAGGTGTCGCGACCTTAGTACCAGATCCTCCGGTCAATCTCATCCTGCGGACTCAGCTTGGTCCACGGCTGATCCGCCTCCAAGCGCTTGTCTTGTCGGCTTGCGTCTTCAGGGTGCGTGAGCAGCGTACGAACCGCTGCCGCAAGCAACTCGGCATGCTCCCTGGCCCGGCGAGACGTCAGCACCCAGCCATGATTGGGTCGAGACGAGCTCTCAGTAGGGCGGGAATCGACCGTCCTCGCACCGAACGCTGAAGCGCCGTGTTCTGCAGGGAGAATCCCACGAGCAGTACATCTGATCCACTCATCGCACTCCGAGTCAACCAGAATGCAGACATCAACTCCGCGCTTGGCTAGAGCATCGATGTAGGCAACCATCCAGCTGATGCTCACGCCGTCGCCAGGTTCCGAGTAACTCCAAGCCGGACAGGCGCTGTCGCGAACCGCCGTGGACCACTCTATCGGGTGCACGCTGTATCCGTACTCCGTCTCTAAGAGCTCGCCGATGCGCGTAGCCACGCTGTCCGCCTCAACCGACCCGTATTCCAGCATCGGTCGCGACATCGCAAGCGTGCAAGCCCCGCCCGAATCACAGCGTGGAGCTCTTGGATGGGCCCACTCGGCCTCCAGCCGGATGGAGGCACACCCGGAAAGCAGCGAACACACTACGATCAACCCTAGGATCAACCTCACGGAACCTCACAATCTGGGTGGTCGCGACGCCATCTCCTCACATCAACTCGCAAGCTGCCACCGGCGGGACGGCGCGGGGCGACAGCTGCAAACGCCTGTTAGGTGGCCCTGCCGATTCTCGCCCCGGGTGCCACTCTGGGCGCCGGTAGACTACTCAACGTCAAATGAGACATGCTCGTACTCGGTGCCCCAACACCCCGCATTGTCCTTCGCGCGAATCCGGAACTCATGCGGCCCGACGGCAATGCCCTGGTATACCAGCTGCGTGTCGGCGGTGGCACCGAACGGATTCACGGCCGGATCAAGCGCATACTGGTACTCCACGATCTGACCGTCTGGGTCGACACCACTCCAGCGGACCGTGAACGTCGACCCCACAACCTGGCCGGGCTGAGGGAACAACACCTCGGTGCTCGGCGGGAAGTTGTACCAGAACTGGTACCTGGCTGCATCCTGCTCGGATTCCCACAGACCATCATCGTCTTGCGCACGCACGGAGAACTCGTGCACCCGGTTGCCGCCGGTCGGCAGATTCGTGCTCTCGATGTGGTGCCCGCTGGTGGTGTCCACGGTCGAGCAGAACCACCACTCCCCTGTATCTGGTGGACAATCGAAGACGACAGGGGGCTCACTGCCCAGCTGGATCTCGATGGCGGCAATGCCTCCGAGACACCCAGACTGCTCTTCCGGATCGACGGCTCGCCAGCGAAAGATGATCGTGTCACCGTCAGCGACCGTGAGCGTGCCGCTCGGCTCCGTCGGGTGCGTGATCTCGCTGGTCGGCGGCTGATTCGTGTCGGAGCTTCCCCCCACCGTGTCGCAGCCGACCAATGTCATGAGCAACAGACCCAGACAGATCCGCGCCCACGTTGACTCTGTCTTGCACATCCTCTGTCACCCTCCGGGGGACGATCCCGGGTGTTCGATGCAAGCGATACTGCTTCACCGACCAAGCTGCGGGGCCCACCTAACGAAACGCGTTTCAGTTGCGCCAGGTAGTGGCGCGGGCCGTGCCGGCCGAAGGCCGTCTGCACGGCGCGTGACACTGCCGGCCGCGACGCCCTCTCTTCATCTCAACTCGCAAGCTGCCTCCGGCGGGGCGGCGCGGGGCGACAGCTGCAAACGTCAGTTAGCCGGCCACCACCGAATGACCCGGCGGGATCCGACCGCAGGTGTGCTACCTGTATAGAGCCTTTATGGTCC
>Ga0180435_10001882_pt1 | contig 21599 bp, 17 predicted proteins | sample SS_ome_3_FD_132467 | JGI IMG/M metagenome (GOLD analysis project Ga0180435, IMG submission 132467) | Hypersaline lake sediment archaeal communities from the Salton Sea, California, USA - SS_3_S_1 metaG | ecosystem: Environmental > Aquatic > Non-marine Saline and Alkaline > Hypersaline >...
ATACAATGTATACTGGGAATCGGGGCCACTATGCTGATGAGTGCTGTCGGCAACTGTTGATCCAGGGCGATCTGAGTTGTTGCACGCAGTGCTTATAAGCAGCAAGGCAATTACTACAGGAAATTTATACATGATACTTGAATTATATGAAACAGCATTGAGGTGTACAGAAAGCACACCTTGTAACTTATCGCAAAAGGAGTTAGATACTTAAACCAGTACCGGAGGTCCGCGGAGAACCCTTGAAGCGCTTAACTCAGGGGTTTTATCGGGAATTTTAAGGCCCTCCAACAAATAGATTTCGTGAGTTGCAGGAGGATATGACAGCAGATCTGCAAGTGAGGAAAAAGTGACCAGTGTAACACAGGTCAAAGGTTTAACCGGCTGGGATTGATGCTTATCAAATACCACATCATTAAACGCATGGCAATGAATGGGGTGATCTTCGCTATGGCGCTCTTCCCCATCGGGATGTTGATCCTGATCACAGGCATGATGGTCGGTATGTTGAATGGGGCAGTCGCTGGCAAGCGGGCTTGCCAGGACCTCGCTATGGTGATGATGAGGCACCAGGTTGTGCCCCAGGAAGACTGAAAAACAAATTAATAAAAGAATGGCTATGTGTCTGTAAACCTTCATTCCGGGCCTGCTTCGGCCTGTAAAAATAAGGAAAACTTTACATTCCATCAATTTCGCTTACTATGGCTTTCATTTTCATAAGGCCGGTTTCCGCCACCTGTAAAGGATCTTTGTCCCAATAGGATCGGTTGAAAAGCTCCAGGGAGAGGACTTTTTCCCCACCCATGTTTTTCAAATCCCCCACAATGTCGTAGATAGGTGCGTTTCCATCTCCAGGATACACCCGGTCCGAATCGTTCTGCTCTTCCCTGGTCTTATTCGAGGGAAAATCGTTCATATGAAAGATCTCTATGAGTTTCCCGTCGAGCATTTTCAGTCCATTAAATCCGGAGTCACCCCTGAATAAATGATATACATCGGGCAGAATCCTCACATCGGGATCATTGGCCACGGCTGCGATCATCAGGACCTGTCCCAAATGCCAGAGTACCAGAGAGCTTCCCCAGAATTCCAGCTGGGGCATTACTCCGGTTTCTCTTCCCAGGTCCAGTAGCCTGCTATACTTTTCACCGGCAGCAAAAAGATCCAGGGCTTTATCGGCCGGAACCCCTGCCGGAGGAGCTGCAATTCGCTCACATCCTATTCCCGAAAGCAACTTCATTTCCTCCTTCATCTGAATCATTCCCTTTTCACCTTCGACCATCCAGGGAGCAAAACCGATGGCACTCTCCACCCTTATCCTGTGTTTGAGAATATGTTCCTTGATTGATTCCAGGCTTTGCCCTTCTTCTAAAGCAGTCTTAAGATCCCTGACCCAAATCTCAATGCCATCGTATCCGGCTTGGGAAGCGATTTCCACGTATTTCAGCAGACCGGGATTTTTTCCGCTGATGGTACTGGTATTCAGGCAGTATCGAAACTGGGAGGGGGAAGGATTTCCTTTGGCTTTAAGGCCAAGGGGAACAGTAATTCCAGCGCTTCCCAGAGCCAGGGTGGACAAGGCATTTCTTCTGGATATTTTCATAACTTAGGGCTTATCTGTAATCCTGCAGAAAAGAATCATAGTATAAAGATGCAACATTTATGGCTGCAAAAACAAGTCCCCCCGATAAAGAAAGTCCCAGATATGTGGATATCGCCATTGACCTGATCCTGAAGGTCGGAACACTGGCCCTGGTGGTTTTTCTTTGTTTCAGAATTCTGAAACCTTTTCTGAGCATCCTGCTCTGGGGCCTGATCATCGCCATTATAATTTTCCCTCTGTTCAGCAAGTTACGAGGCTGGCTGGGGAACAGAAATAAGCTCACTTCTATTCTGATTATGATTGTTGCACTGGCCATCCTGGTATTTCCCAGCATCTGGTTGGTGAATCAGTTGGTGGAGGGCATTCGATTTCTGGCCGGCAACATACAAGAAGGCGGATTATCTATTCCTCCTCCTTCGGACACGGTGGCCGATTGGCCCCTGATCGGAAACTGGCTCTATGAAAACTGGCTGGAACTTTCCCGGAATACAGGGGAAACACTCAAAGGTTTTCTGCCCCAGATTGCCACCTGGGGAGAGAAGGTGCTGGGTTTATTGGCCAGTACCGGTATGGGGATTTTACAATTTGCCGTATCGATCATCATTGCCGGCATTTTTCTGATTTTCTTTGAGAAGGGATCGGAGTCGGGCCGAAAGATCTTCCAAAAGGTGGTGGGTCCACGTGGCGAGGAATTTATGGACGTAAGCCTGGTAACCATCCGGAATGTGGCAGCCGGGGTACTGGGGGTAGCCATTATCCAGACCACATTGATGGGAGTGGGACTAATTTTTTCAGAGATACCGCTGGCAGCCATCTGGATTGTACTTATCCTGGTGATGACCATTGCCCAGATCCCTGTTTTGCTCTTTAACATTCCCCTGATCATTTACCTCTTTGCCTTCGTTGATCCCTTGCTTGCCGTACTCTGGTCCCTCTATTTCCTGGTTATGGGAATGATCGACAACGTGCTCAAACCCCTGATCATGGGAAAGGGCTCGGATGTTCCCATGCTGGTGATTTTCCTTGGCGCTCTGGGAGGTTTCGCTGCTTTTGGGTTTATCGGACTTTTTTTGGGAGCCATTTTACTTTCCCTGGCCTATAAGCTGTACCTGACCTGGGTTGCAACTGCCTAGTATGGAGCCTTCAAAACGGATATTGTCTTTGGACCTTCTCAGGGGAGTGGCTGTACTGGGCATCCTTATTATGAATATCCAGAGCATGTCCATGCCTACGGCTGCTTATATTAATCCCACAGCCTATGGAGACCTGACGGGACTAAATAAATGGATCTGGATTTTGAGTCACATTCTGGCCAGTCAGAAATTCATGAGCATATTCTCCATCCTGTTTGGAGCAGGAGTAGTACTGTTTACAGATAATGCCCTGGCCAAGGGAAAGAATAGTGCGGCACTCCATTACCGACGCATGTTTTGGCTAATGGTATTCGGCCTGCTTCACGGATATCTGCTCTGGCATGGCGATATACTGTTTAGCTACAGTCTGTGTGGAATGCTGTTGTTTCTGTTTAGAAAGCTCCCTCCTCGAAAACTGGTCGGGATTGGATTTGCCTTTTTCCTGGTGCCCATCGCTTTGGAATCCCTGATAGCTTTATCTATGCCCTATTGGCCCGAAGAGGCTTTGGCCAGCACCCTGGAGAGCTGGAAATTAGAGGGCCTTGCTCTGCAGGAATACCTGAAAGCCTACCGGGGCAACTGGCTGGAGCAGATGGAACTCAGAGTACCTGAAACCCTGTTTATGCAAACGCAATGGTTTTTTATGAACACTTTCTGGAGGGTGATGGCTATGATGCTCCTGGGAATGGCCCTGTTTAAATGGAAGGTGCTTTCGGCGGAATTATCGACAGGTACTTACTTGCGAATTAGCCTGCTGGGATTGTTGCTGGGAATCCTCCTTTCGATCGTTGGGGTGATCCTCAATTTCAAGAACCAATGGTCCATGGAGTTTTCCATGTTCATTGGTAACCAATTCAATTATGTGGGCAGTGTGGCAACTGCCCTGGGCTATATCGGCGTGGTGATGCTGATAGCGAAATCAATACATTTTTCCAGATGTAAAACTATCTTCTCGGCAGTGGGCCGTATGGCCTTCACCAATTATATACTGATGACCCTGATCTGCACCTTCCTTTTTTATGGACACGGTCTGGGTCTCTTTGGAAGTGTGGAAAGGAAGATTCAGGCTTTGGTTGTACTGGGAGTCTGGGCACTGCTTCTGCTTTTATCGCCGGTGTGGTTAAAGCATTTTCGTTACGGTCCCCTGGAGGCACTCTGGCGGAGTCTGACTTATGGCAAGTGGCAGGCTCTGAAAAAATGAAGTATATTTACGTCACATTTTGATCTTATGTCCACCGCGAAACTTGAATTGTTTGACCAGGAACTCCAGGATGCAGCCTCCTTTTATAAGGCACTGTCCCACCCGGCACGCCTGGCCATCCTGAATTACCTGGCCAAATCCAAAATATGCATCACCGGAGATATATCCAAGGTCCTGCCTTTGAGCCGCACTACCGTTAACCAGCACCTGGATGAGCTTAAGAGGGCGGGTTTGATCACCGGGGAGATCAGCGGAGCGAAGACCAAATACTGCCTGAACAATGAAAAGCTCTCCGAGATGAATGAGCGCTTCAGAAATTTCATTATAAATCTTAAATGTTGCTAACCATCATGAAAAGGACAATGCTATTGTTTGGAATGATCCTATGGATCCTTACCAGCTGTAAAACGTCGAGTGATTCAAGTTCAGCGCAGGAAGAAGGATTCTCCTTTGCTTTCCTGACCGATATACACGTACAACCTGAAAGGCAGGCAGAGGCAGGTTTTATGTGGGCCATCAATGAGGTTAATAAACTGAACCCAGATTTCGTGATCACCGGGGGCGACCTGGTGATGGATGTACTCAACCAGAGCTATGAAAGGGCCGATTCGCTGTTTAATATCTATATCAAGCTAAGCGAAAAATTCAAGATGCCTGTCTACAATACAGTTGGTAATCATGAAGTTTATGCCTGGTACAGGCAGGACCCGGGCATAGAGGAGCATCCTGAATATGGGAAGCTTATGTTTGAGAAGCGCCTGGGCGATCGTTTTTATTCCTTCGATCACAAGGGCTGGCACTTCATCGTGCTGGATGCCATCTCCCGTGCAGATGGTGGAGGGTATCAGGGTAAGATAGACGAAGAGCAGATTCTCTGGCTGGCCAACGACCTGCAGGAAGTGGACAAGGATACACCCATTGCTATTAGTGTACATATCCCCTTTATTACTTCAGCTTCCCAACTTATGCGTGGCTCCATGGCTCCCAATACACCGGGTCAGGTAATCAGCAATGGTCAGGAGGTCCTGGCGCTTTTCATGGAACACGATCTGCGTTTGGTATTGCAGGGGCACCTTCACTTTCTGGAGGATATTTATGTCCAGAACCAGGTGCATTTTATAACAGGAGGTGCCGTCAGTGGAAAGTGGTGGGCCAACGATGCCGAGAGCAAGCCTGAAGAAGGATTTGTGATGGTCCATGTGATAGGGGAGGATCTGGATTGGGAATATGTGGATTACGGTTGGACACCTCCGGCTGAAAATTAATTCCCCCTTGTAAGCAATTATTTCTTACTTTTATTTCATCATTGGTTTCCGTTAATCCGCCGCAGGCGGATGGAATGAAAAGGGAATACCGTTAGAACCGGTAACAGTTCCCGCTGCTGTGACGCCAAGCCCCTCAGGGCGCTTAGGCTTTTGAAGCAAAACCACTGTTCTCCATATCCCGTCCGGGATGAGAATGGGAAGGTTTCAGAAGTCAGGACAAGTCAGAAGACCTGCCATTGATAACCCAGCTTATGCAGCCCGCGGTGAACGGGAAGCTGATCAAATTCTGACCTTGGTCTCGCCTCACACTCGCCCGCTGCGACTTTAAATGTTTAACTATTAAACTCGTAGCTTCATGAAACACATTTACTTTCTTATTGCAGCTTTGCTGTCTTTTGTCTTACCCCTGAAATCACAGGACTATCTGGTACCGGAAGCGGGACATAAAGTGGCTTATCACTTTTCCGATACGTTTTCTATCCAGAGCTTTGAGGTAGGGGAACAATATTTCTATTTTGATGATGGGGATACCATATACCAGATGGATCCATTTGTGGGAGGAAATACCAACAAATATGGACTTCCAGCCGATTACACCGTAGCCAGCTATCCTTCCTTTTTGAGCCTTTCTTCGGATGGCACTACCCTTTGGGCTGGATATACAGACGCTAGCAATGCGGATGCAAGGATTTACAGCCTGGATACAGAGTCCGGGACCTGGGACCTGATGGCAAGAATGCCAGCCAACTGGGAACTGCAAAGCTGGAACGATTCCCTGCTGGTTTCGGGTTTAAACAGCAGCTCTTACAATGAGCCCAATGCCATTTTTGTGCTGGATACCTCCGGATTGGATCTGCACCGTAAAATCATAGAAACCGGTGGCAACTCTGCAGGTTTTGCCATAGACTCCCATGGCAATCTGTACTACGGGACTTCTTTTCCTGCCGGGCCCAATGCTTTGTATCGGTGGGACAGCGCCAGCCTGGCTGCAGTGATTGAGACTCCGGGAGCAACACCCCTGGAATTGGCAAACGCCGAAAAACTATCCGACCTGCCCATGGGGGCTTATGACTGTGAAGTGGATGAGGGCGACCATGTGATTTTCACCATGAATGTATGGGGTGGTGAACAGGTGCTTGCAACCTGGAATGGAACATCTGGAAGTGGCTTCAATTATGAAACCCTTGCCGTCTCCGATGCCTGGCTGGGTATGGTGAAAACCCGGGGGGATTATACCATACAGGTGCCTGGTAACAGTATATTCACTATAGGCTACGACGAGCCATTGGCTGACCTGCATACCGCTGACTATCCCCCCATACAGACGAAAGCCCTACCCCTGCTAAGCGGTATGGAAGGATCAAGTCTTAGTCCGCTGGATCTTACAGATTATTTCACCGACCTGGATGACCCCACCGGCATGACATTTACTGCGAGCCTCCTTTCTGTAGCCGAGGTGGCTAATTTCACTGTTACTGAAGATGTACTGGGGGGTAATTTTGGGTCGAGCGGACAAGCCAACCTGGTCATTGAAGCCACCAGCGATGGCAGATCGGTAATGGGAAAGACCCTCGTGGCAGCCTGGCCGGAGCCGGTGGGTGAATTCCGCATCTCCGGTTTTGAGGATCTGAACCTTGAGGCTGAAAGTTACTGGAACGGTTCCGATGGCTCGGAAAAGTTCTCATCGGGCCTGGCACGTTTTTATAATGATTACAATTCCGATTTTGGATCATGGAGCGGCTGGTCCTATTCCAATGTGACGGATACCCTTACAGCGGGATTTATGAATCAATACAGTGCCATCACCGGCGGTGGATTTGAAGGAAATGTTTCCCAGGGAAATTATGGAGTCAGCTCTCTCTACGGCGCTTCTGTATTTGATTTTAATCTGGACAAGGCCCATGCTTTGGAGGGTTTCTTTGTGACCAACAGCACCTATGCCGCTCTTTCCATGAAGGAGGGGGATGCATTTGCAAAAAAATTCGGTGGGGACGATGGATCAGATCCGGATTTCTTCAAATTGAATATTTGGGGCCGTCATGATGGGAGCTCCACCGACACCCTGGAGTTTTACCTGGCCGATTTCCGCGATGATAATTCCGATATGGACTATCTGATTGAAACCTGGCAGTGGGTGGACCTGAGTTCGCTGGGGAAGGTGGACAGCTTGCTGTTTGGTTTGGAATCGTCCGATATGGGTGCCTGGGGAATGAATACTCCGGCCTATTTCTGTGTGGACGACTTGTATGTGTATCCCGACATGGCACCGGTGGTAGCGAATCCTTTACCTGATGTGGAAGTCGAGAAAAACGCCACCGATATGCCTGTGGATCTTAGCCAGGTATTTGAGGATCCGGATGATCCGGAGGCTCCCATGGGGCTGTCTGTGAAATCCAATAATAACGAAAACCTGGTGGCAACCTTGATTAACGGCGATCAGCTAAGCCTGTCCTTTACGGCTGACAAGATTGGAGAGGCAGAAGTTGTGATTGAAGGAAGTTCCATGGGACTGGCGGTGACAGATACTTTCAAAGTCAGTGTACTGGCCCCCACAGGATTAGCACCTGATAATGCTGTGAGCCTGAGTGTCTACCCCAATCCAACAACAGGGGTTTTCCGCATAAGCACCGGTACTGATAAGGCAGTGGAATTGAAGGTATTTAGTCTGACGGGCAGCCTGGTGCATAAAAATGCCACCTATGTTTCAGGAGAAACGATCGACCTCAAAGCTCTTCCTTCCGGTACTTACCTGGTGAGATTAGAAGGACAGCGGGGAATCTGGACAGAACGCTTGATTAAATATTAGACCCTTGAACAGAATCCTTATAACAGGCATGCTGGGAATGCTGGGTCTTCTGGGAACAGAAGCCCAGTATATTTCCCGCGTGTTTGAATATACACCTGCACCCGGTCAGCACATCAACAGCTCTCCCTGGGGCGATGGGGAGTCGGCCGCTTCCATTGTGGGTGGAGTAAACGGTACCCTGAGCCTCGGAGCTTTCGGAGGACAGGTGGTTTTTGCCTTTGAGCATCCCGTTGAAAATGATCCGGACAACCCTTACGGGGTGGATTTCACCATTTTTGGCAATCCCCTCTCTGAATGGTCAGAGCCCGGGGTAGTGTGGGTCATGAAGGACGAGAATGAAAATGGGGAAGCAGACGATAGCTGGTACCAGCTTGCCGGCAGCGATTATTATTTTTCTTCCACGCTGCACAACTACCTTGTAACTTATACCAACCCGGGAGGTACGGAAGCCGCGGATGTAAGCTGGGAAGATCACCTGGGCAAACAAGGGATCATCAAAGCCAACAGTGCCCATACGCAAAGCTATTATCCACAAAGCGAGTTATTCCCCAATGTGTCCGCCGGGTCCTACGAGCTAATGGGAACCCTGATTCAGGGAGTGGTGGATGTGGATCATCCTCCCCAAAACGTATCCTTACGCAGGGCCTTTGGTTATGCAGATAATCAGCTCAGGGGATCTGAACCCTATACACTTCCTGACAATCCCTACACCCCGGAGGTGGAACATTCGGGGGGAGATGCCTTCGACATAGCCTGGGCAGTCGATTCAGAGGGTCATGAAGTACAGCTGGATAAGATCCATTTCGTAAAGGTCCAGAGCGGTCTTCTTCATCAGGGAGGCTGGCTGGGAGAACTATCCACAGAGATCACAGGAGCAGTCGATGTTAATCCGGATCCGACCATTTCAGGAAACCTGGATCTGCTTGTGATAGAGGACCTCCCTGTGGAGCTGGATACCCTGTCCTATCAACTGGAGCCTATCCTCTTTCATCAGGGCATAGCCCAGCTTCTACCAGATATCACCTGGACCAGCAGCGAGCCCTGGGCGACGGTGGACGGGACTCATCGCCTGAATGTGGAGGGAACAGGAGCTTTGACGCTCACTGCCACAGTTACAAATAGTCCAGGCCTTCAGGCATCCGTTTCCACCCGTGTAGTGGAGAAGCTTACCACGGCAGCTGCTGACGGATTTATAGACCCCGGGATCCGTCTTTATCCCAATCCGGCAAGGACCTCTTTTCGAATATCCGGAGTGGCTGAGGGTGAGGTCACAATTATGGACCTGTCCGGGAAAGTTCTCTTAGAAGCTAAGCATATACAAGAAGGAGGGGAAATACATATAGAAGATCTTACTTCCGGAATTTATATGGTCCGGTGGAAAAGTGGGGGTTCATCCCTTTGGTTAAAGCTACTGAAACATTGATATGAAGCGATTGATCTGGACAGGACTGCTGGCCTGCTTAATGGCTTCAACTTTGTTTTCGCAGGGGATCAGGGATTCTGTGTTTCGCATTGAAGGAGTTAGCGTGGAGGCTGAACGCGTCTTCAAAAAAGAGGAGGCCGGCATGAAACAGAGCCAGGTAGATACTACTGTACTGCAAAAGAAGGCGGCCCTGTCTTTGTCGGAGCTTCTGTCGGAAAACACTTCGGTGTTTATTAAGAAACACGGACGGGGAGCCCTGGCTACTGCCTCCTTCAGGGGAACGGCAGCATCTCATACCCAGGTTAACTGGAATGGCATAAGCCTGAACAGTCCCATGGCAGGCATGGTGGATTTTTCCCTGATTCCCGTCTACCTCATTGATGAGTTGAACCTGAAGCACGGTCCGGCTTCTCTGGCCGATGGTGTGGGTGGCATTGGAGGATCCATCAATCTCATTAACCGGGCAGCTTGGAACGATAAAAGAACATTCAGCTATATACAGGCTATGGGATCCTACGGTACCTGGGATGAGTTCTTGCAGCTTGGATTGGGGGATCAGAAATTCAGAAGCAAGACCAGGATTTACCATAACCAATCCAGGAACGATTATACCTTCCTGAACAGAGGTATAGGGAATTTGGATCCGCAAAGCGGAGCCCTTACCCATCCCATAGATACCAACGACCATGCAGCCTATACACGTTATGGATTGTTGCAGGAGCTTTACTATAAACCCGGGCTAAAGCATGTGATTTCCATGAAGTACTGGGGTCAGTATGCCGACCGTTCCATTCCCAGACCGACCTCCTATGAAGGACCCGACAACTCAAACCTGAACAAACAGCAGGATACAGATCACCGGGTGGTGGCTGATTGGAAATATTACAGCTCCATCGGTAAGTGGATGATTCGTTCTGGCTACTCAGACAAACAGCTGGATTACAGCCAGATGAACAGGGTGCCCGGACTGGGTCTTATCCCCGCCATTTATTCTGAAAGCAGGCAAAAGAGTCTCTTCGGCACCCTGTCCTATTCGGGCAACATGGACGAAACATTCTCTTACAATGGCAGTGTAGATATGAAATATCACGATGTGGTATCGGCCGATTCGGTAAGCAGATTGGGCTACGAGGGAAGACGTCATGAGCTGAGCGTACTCTTGGGTCTTCATAAGAGTTTTGCCGACCGCTTTCAGCTGAACCTGATGCTTCGACAGGAATGGATTGATGGAAAGCGTGCACCCTTCATTCCCTTCCTGGGCATGGAACTGCGCTTGCTGGATCAGGTGGACTTGCTCTGGAAGGGATCTGTGGCTCGTAACTATCATCAGCCCTCGTTGAATGATCTGTACTGGCAGCCAGGGGGAAATCCGGACCTTCGGCCCGAAAGGGGCTTTACCCTGGAAACAGGCCTGGAGTTCAGACAGGATCTCTGGGGACAATCTGTACATACCGAGCTAACTTTTTACCGCACCGACATTGAAGACTGGATTTTGTGGATTCCCTCCTACAGGGGGTTCTGGGAACCAACAAATATTAGCAGGGTTCTCTCCCAGGGAATTGAATATATGCTTCAGGTTCAGGGAAGCAGATCCGGTTTCTCCTACAAGCTTGCCGCGACCTATGCCTTCACTCCCTCGGTAAATTATGGCGATCCGGCTGTATGGGGCGATCTGTCCTACGGGAAACAATTGGTATATATCCCTTTACATTCCGGGAACATGATGTTGTTTCTGAAATGGAGAGACCTTTATCTATCCTACCAGTACAATGCTTACAGCGAACGTTATACAACTTCCAGCAACGATGTGAGCCGGCGAGACTGGCTCTATCCCTATTTTATGAATGATCTTTCAGCAGGCTGGTACCTACCCATAAAAAAGGTGGACATGAGCATCGAACTGAACGTTTATAATCTATTTAATGAGAGCTACCACTCTGTGCTTTACAGGCCCATGCCCGGCAGAAATTTTCACCTGGTTTTTAAGATACAAATCTAGCCAAACATGATTCGCAAACTGTTCTTTCTGAGCCTTGTCCTGTTCCTTTTCGTAAGCGGATGCATGAAGGATGACGAACTTTGGAACTTCCAGCGATCGGCTCAGTACCTTCCCATCAAAGGGCTGTTTGTGACCAATCAGGGCAACTTCATGTATGGAAACGCCTCCCTGAGCTTTTACGATCCGGAAAGCAAAGAGGTCTTGAACGATGTCTTTTTCAATGCCAATGCTCTGCCTCTGGGAGATGTGGCACAATCCATGGTAGTTCGGGACAGCCTGGGTTACGTGGTAATCAATAACAGCGGAAGAATCTACATCATAAATGTCCATACCTTCGCTTTGGTCGGAAAGATTACGGGACTAAGCTCCCCCAGGCATCTGCACTTCATCGACGACAGCAAGGCTTATGTCAGTGATCTGTATGCCAGATCCATTTCCATTGTAAATCCCCGGAGCATGGAAGTGACAGGGGCCATTCCTGTAAACAATCACGATGAGGATTTTAGTCAGCACGCTACCGAACAAATGCTGCAGCTGGATAAGTATGTGTATACCAATTGCTGGAGTTTTGACAATCAGATACTGGTTATAGATTCTGAACAGGACCGGGTGGTTGATTCCATTGAGGTGATCAAACAACCCAATTCCATGGTGCTTGACCATTACCAGACCCTCTGGGTTCTCTGCGATGGAGGATTTCCTGAAAGCCCTTATGGCCATGAGCCAGCAGGACTGATGAGGATATCTGCAGGTTCGGGGGAAGCTGAAATCTTACACAGGTTCCGCGAGGGAGCCATGCCACGATCGCTTAAAATCAATGGATCGGGCGACACGCTATTCTTTTTGAACCAGGGGGTATATAGCTATCCAGTAAGGTCGGAAAGGGCGCCGGAACTTCTTATCGACAGTCCCTATCCGGAGGGCTACCAGGGAGGCTTTTATTCCCTGGAGGTGGATCCTGCATCGTCGGAGCTGTACGTGGCTGATGCCATGGATTTTGTACAAAGAGGAAATATTTACCGCTATACAGCGGCGGGTATTCTGGTGGATACCTTTCAGGCAGGCATTGGTCCGGGAGGATTCTGCTTCAAACCCTGAAGATTTTCTTAACCCCGGGGCATTCCTGGGGATAATGTTCCAGAATATTTAAAATAAGTTGTAATTTGTTTGGAGAAATTCAACTTTAACTTCCATGACGATACAACAATACCAGAAAAAGTGCTCCAAAGAATATATGCAGAGCATTAAATTCCCCAAGGAGTCATCCTACCTCTATGGTAATCCCGTCGGGACTGTTGTCCCCATTGAAACAGCCATTGGTAAGATTATGATCATTGGTCCTCAGCCGGCAGCTAAAATGTATTTTGTGAACGACATACCTGATGTTCCCTTATACGATGCTACCGCACCCTTTTCCATTGAGCCCTATCACGATGGCTCAAGGGTTCGAAGTTCCTATACCGGACAGGAGCTGAGTGAAGTTATCCTGGAAACCCTGGAGATTTCCAGAGAAAATTGTTGGCTGACAACCCTGGTCAAGGTCTTTCTATTCGATGATGATATAGTGAAAAAGTATCATCGACTGGGGAAGGAAATAACAGAGACCAGGTCCAAATTTCCGGAATATGCTCTTAAGAGCATGCCCTGGCTCCGGCAGGAGCTTGAGATCGCCAATCCCAAAGCCATCATATTGCTGGGTCCGGAAGTAATTTCAAGCCTGCTTCTTTGCACTGAAGCGGAGGCCATGGAATTAATAACCGGGAAAGTGGTTGAGAAGAAGATCATCTGGAAAAACAGCAATTTCATTTGCCTTCCTCCTCCCGGGGTCATCATGGAGCGATCGGCACGGAATCCCTGGCCCAGAAAATTCGCCCTGCAAATTGGGCCGACAGCAGCTGAGGAGATCAAAAGACTGGAAGCACAACCCAGTATTTGATGTTTCCCATGGCTAAATGATCCCTGTTCCCAGCAGGAGAGACATAAGTATAATCAGGATACCCACACTGAGCTGCACAGTTCGGTAAGTGACCTTTTTGAGCAGTCTTCTTCCTGTCCATGATCCGCTAAATGCTGCCAGGCAGGCCAGGCCCAGCATGAGAAAGGATTCCCTGCTCAGGTTTTGAAAGTGCCTGGCGAAGAAAGAGCTTCCATACACGGAAAGTCTGGAAATGTCAATGACAATCGCTGCAGCAATCCCCGTGGCAATGAAGCTCTCCTTACCCAGACCCACCCTCAATAGGAACAAAGAACGCAGAGCACCCTGATGTCCGGACAGGCCCCCAAAAAAGCCGGATAGGATCCCTCCAAAGGGGAGCAGGGATTTGCGGATCGTGATCTTCTCAAAGCGTCTGTCTATTTCTACCACAGCAAATAAGATCAGCAGGAGAGCTATGACCAGCTTTAAGAGAGTAATCTCCATGGTTTTGCCCCCCAGGGAGTAAGTCACCACAGGATTTTGTCCCGAGAGCGCATTCAGCAGGCTTGCCCCTCCGAATGCCGCCACAGCGGCAGGCAGTGCAAACCAGAGTACGACTTTCAGGTTCACGGATCGCCATATCAGCGAAGCTTTGAACAGGTTGTTAAGCAGGTGTACAATTGCCGTAAGTGCAATGGCTATCTCCACCGGAAAGAAAAGGGCAAATACCGGCATCAGAATGGTTCCCAGACCAAAGCCGGAAAAGAAGGTGAGCATGGCTGCACCAAAGGCTACGGCTAAAACAAGGACATATTCCATGTTTAGCGGATTATCAGTTTCTTGGATAGCACTTTACCCGATTCCAGCTGCATAAGCACCAAATATAGTCCGGAAGGGTAGCTGTGCAGGTCCACCGCTACCCCAAAGCCATCAGGGGAAGAGTTATGATACATCTTTTTTCCGGAGAGGGAATAGATTTCTACTTCCAGCAGAGCTGCATCCGATTCCAGATAGACAATATCTGTGGCAGGATTGGGGAATACCCTGGCTAATACATGTTCCTGCTCCTGAAGGTTCAGAGGTCCGTTCTCATCGCCGGGCATATGCTCGTCCAGCCAGGCAAGACGGGCGGCAATCCAGTTCTTGAGTTTGTCTATTTCTCCGGTGAAGGTGGTCGGAATATAGCCTACTTCCGGCGCTCCTACATTCTCCCCCAGGATGTCCCAAAGCTGATAATGCCGCTGCTGGGCTTCCTCCAGGTAGTTACTTACTGAATCGATGTAAGCAAAGAGGGAAGCCCTGGAAAGTGTGTTTTTTCTCAGGTCCACGTAACGACGTTTGAGCCTGTTGGCAAAATGCTCATCCTCCAGAAGGCGTGTCATATAAACGGGCGGAACGGGCCAGACATCACAATCGTTCACCTGGTAGGCCCACCCGGAACCGTCTGTGTTGGCAAACATGTGGCAGTCCCATATATCCTTCCAGGCCCAGTCATAGTCCCAGGCAGGTCCTGAAAATATCCGGCCTCCCCGGCTATCCCTGTCCTTATAGAAAAATCGGCTTTTCTTATAGGCATCCACGTTGCGACTAAGCTCACTGAGGATGAAGTAATCCCTGAAAGACTTCAGATCTAAATAGGCTTTATAGCCTGTGGCGTAGTCTCGAAAATTGCTTCCATACAGGGCCTCCTCAAAGGCGTCAACGTAAGCTCGGATATAGGCTTTCTGCTCCAGGGTAATTTCATCCGGTCCGGGGTAGGCGTACACAAAGTATACTGGGGCTCCTGGTCTGGAGGCGGGAGAAAACTGGCTCTTCCAGTGATCACCTGAACCGTAATAGTCCGTTTTAAATATATATCCCCCGCTTACTTCATCGCCAGAGTTTTCATGACTTTCCAAAGGATCGATATCCACCCGGCTACGATCCCTTTTGATTTTTTCGGTAAGCACGTAAATGCCCTGGTATCCCCCATTCACCATGAGCTCCACATGCTTTGTCCGGGGGGAATAGTGGCCCATCTGCCGGCTTATGTGGTTGGCCAGGGAATTCCTCACAAAAGATTTGTCGTTATAGTTGGCCAGGAAGATCCAGTCGTTTTCTGCTGGCAGGCCCAGAAGGCTTACGTTGATCTCATTGCCATAGGGGTCCCGGGTCTCAAATCCATAGGGTTTCTGAGGTAGTGAGGAGGAATAGGCTCCTCGAATTTCGATGCCTACGTGGGCGCTGTAGTCGTTCCCCGGATCGGAGGGCTCGTTCCATCCCCCGGGCCCATGATCTATGATCTTCATATAGGCCTTGGTCTTGGGTTCGTCAGGAATGGGGAATCCTCCGTTGGTTTCAATCACCACCAGGGGAATATCAGATCCATCAAACTGGGAGAAAAGGCAGAATGAGCTGAAGATTAAAAGCAGACCTGCGCAGAGGGTTTTCATGGGAGTGAATTTCTGCTTCTAAAATAGGTAAAAAAACAGAGGGTGCTACGCCATGGCGGAACACCCTCATTATTCTCGTTAAAAGGTAAAAGTATACTAGACCCCGCTGAAATCTACGTTGTCGAAAACCAGCGAAGGCAATCTCCAGGAGCGTGTAGGATCCACATCGCTGCCCACGGCCACCAGATCCTTCCACAACTGCTTAAAGTTACCGGTGATATTCATTTCGGCAACGGGCTTGACCAGCTTACCTTTTTCTACCAGGAATCCTTCAATTCCGTAAGAGAAATCTCCCGTTACGGGATTGCTGTTTCCGCCGTTAAAGCCTGTGACCAGGATGCCCCTGCTGATATCAGCCAGCAAACCCTCCATGTCCTTTTCCCCGGGTTTGAATACCAGGTTAGTGGTACCTCCCGAATTGGGCTCCATACCGAGTTTCTTCCCATAGTAGGTGTCGATGAAGTAGGTTTTCAGAACACCCCTTTCAAACACTGCACGCTTCTGGGTGGCAATGCCTTCCCCGTCAAATAGGCGGGAACCCCGACCCGAAACGATGAAGGGATCATCGCTTACGGTCAGTAGATCCGATCCGATCTTTTCACCCAGCATATCAATCAGGAAGGATTGCCTCTGCTGGATGGAAGAACCATTCAGAGCGGAGATCAGTGGCCCCATACTCTGTCCGGCCATTTTATTCTCCACAATCATGGGCATCTTACCCGATTCGATTTTGGCTTGTCCGAGTCGGTCTACTGCCCTTTTGAGTGCTTTTTTCCCAATGTCCTTCCTGATCAGCTCGGTGCTGAAGATGGAAGATTCCCCCCAGTATCCCCTGGGCCTGGCGGTACCATCGGTAACCGAAACAGAAGCATTCAAGGCATAGTAAGAGTTTTCGGTATCACCCTCAAAGCCATTGCTGGCAACCATCACACTACCGCTCATTCCGTCACGGTAAGAAGCAGTCGCTGAGATGATGCGGTCGTCCGATCCCAGGATTTCCTGTTCCAGCGCAAAGGCATCCTTCACCTTCTGCTGGGGATCGATGGAAGTGAAATTCCTGTCGACTGTTTTCAGATCGGGACCTCCTCCTTTGTAATAGCGTTCGGGATCGGGAAGGGTACGAAACTCATCTTCGGCCAGGTAGCGGGTACCTGCAATGGCTTCTACAATGAATTTCCCAAGCTCTTCCTTGTTGTTAAGCCTGTTGGTGGAAATGCTGGAATACTTATTATCCACGTAGAGATTGATCTGCATGCCATTCCGGTTGGATTCCTGAAGCTTGTCGATCTTCTCATCCCTTACCTCGATCTGGCTGCTGTTGTTGTTATATATGGATACGCGGGCCTGCTGTGCACCATTCTGAATGGCGTGCTCCATGGCCCATTTGGCGATGCTGTATTTTTCGTCTTTGGTCATGATCAAATGTTTTCAGGATTATGCACTGGTTCCTCCCACGGTTAATTTACTTACCAGGACAGAGGGGAGACCCATTCCCACAGGAACAGATTGTCCGCCTTTTCCACAGGTCCAGGTTCCGGTGGCAGTCTTGTAGTCGCCGGCAGCCATGGTAATATCGGCCAGGGCCTGAGGTCCGTTACCTATGATGTTGATGTCCTTGATGGGCATGGTCAGCTTTCCGTTCTCGATCAGGGTTCCCGATTTCACAAAGAAGGTGAAATCACCTGCACCGATTTTCACCTGACCGTTGGTGAAATTATCCACATATACCCCATAATCCACATTGGCGATCAGATCGTCGGTGGTGTGGGGACCGTTCTCCATGTAAGTGATTCGCATTCGAGGCAGTGGTACGTGCCTGAAGGATTGGCGTCGGCCATTCCCGGTGGGATCTACACCATAATGTTTGGCACTGATACGGTCGTGCAGGTAAGATTCAAGCACACCGTCTTTCACCAGGTAGATCTTCTTCACGTCGTTACCCTCGTCATCGATGTTGAGGGCTCCCCGGTTGAACTCCATGGTCCCGTCTTCCACGATGTTGATGAAATCTTTGGCAATGCTTTTGCCCATCTTATCGGAGAAAATGGATTCCCCTTTCCGGTTGAAGTCGGCTTCAAAGGGATGACCCATGGCTTCATGAAGCAGGATTCCCGATCCGCCGGCACCAAGAACTACAGGCAATTCTCCTGCCTTGGGTTTCCCGGCTCCGAATAAGAAATTGGTCTTGTCAATGGCTTCCTGGGCCAGTTCTTCCACCAGGTCGTCTGTGAGGAATTCAAATCCCTGCCGGATGGAACGGGCACTGTAATCGTTTTCGATCTGTCCGTCCTGTTCCATCACACAAACAACCCCGAGGGTAGCCATGGGACGGTAGTCATAGGAAAGCAGACCTTCTGAATTATAGAACATCACATAGGAGGACTCGTCGCGCTGGAATACCCGGGCCTTGGTGACCTTTTCATCCAGTTCGTAAAGCCGGTCGTTGACCTTCTGAACAAAGGGGATCTTTTGTTCCACGGTGGAATTCTCCCACTTCTGATTTACACTGTAATAGTTGGGAGCAGATTTTTCCATCAACTCACTCTGGTTGAAGGTCACCGGATCGTTGGCTATGTTGGCAGCGGTTTTGGCCACCTTCAGCATATCGTTCAGGCTGGTGGTTTCGGTATAGGCGAAACCGGTCTGGTCGCCTTTCAGTACCCGTATCCCAACGCCGTAATCTACATTGGAGAACGCACTGTTCACTTTTCCGTCTTCCAGCCCAAGGCTGTTGGAAAGGGTATGCTCGAAAAAGAGATCCGCATAATCTCCTCCCTTGGACATGGCCTCTGCAATTACTTGTTGCAGCATCTCGGGAGTCACTTCAAAATGGTCAAGATAGCTTTTCACATCGGGAGAGATTTGTAGGTTCTGGCATGATTTCAACAGCGGGGGCAATACCATGGTCCCCGCAACTGCTGCACCGCCTGTTTTAATAAAGTTTCGTCTATTGATGCTCATATTCTCAGGATTTTGGCTAATAAAGGCCCCAATGTACAATTTTCCAGTGTATTTGGGAATTATAGGGGCTTGTTTTAGAGTATGCTTAACATTCTTTAAGGAATATGTTCGCTTTTGTCTGAAGCGTACACCTAAGCAGCCATTTAATTGCTATTTTTATTGCTCAAACCTCATTGACTAAAACTCAAGCCATGAAAACTTTACATCTGATTACCCTTATACTGGCAGCCATGTTTATCACAAGCTGTAACAATTCTTCCACCGGCGAGTGGATTAGCCTTTTTGACGGGGAAAGCCTGGAGGGTTGGACCGCTTCAGAAAATACCGATTCCTGGAAAATAGTAGACGGTGCCATTGTGACTGATGGCGAACGTTCTCACCTCTTCTATTCCGGTGAAGTGCTGGATCACAATTTCCTGAACTTTGAATTCAGTGTGGATGTGAAGACTCAACCTGGTGCCAATTCGGGAGTATATATACATACCGAATTTCAGGAAGAAGGCTGGCCGGCCAAAGGATACGAATGCCAGGTGCTGAATTCCACCTTTCCACCCGCGAATCCCGAGGATTACGTGGAGCGAAAAATGTCGGGAAGCCTCTATGCGGTGCGGAACATATGGAAGAGCGTTCAGGCCGACAACGAATGGTATACCTATCGCATTGTGGTGCAGGGTAAAACTGTTCAGACCTACATCAATGATATGCTGCTGGTAGAATATACCGAGCCGGCTGAATTGTGGAGGCCCGAAGGCTGGGCTGGAAGAAAGCTGAGTCCCACCGGAGGAACCTTTGCTTTCCAGTGCCACGATCCCCTGAGCGTGGCAGCCTATAAGAATATCAAGGTGAAGCCTCTGGCAGATGATCTGCCCACCCCCGGTACTCCTCCCGAGGACCTGGATTTTGAAGAACAAATTGTAAGGTTGGCCACAGCTAATATTCCACTGATCGACTTCCATACCCACCTGAAGGGCGGTCTTACAAGGGAAGAGGCACTGGCCCATGCCCGCTCCTATGGCTACCAGTATGGGATAGCTGTAAACTGTGGACTGAAAATGGGATTTGAAACAGAGGATGATTTGAAGGCCTACCTGGATGCCTTCGAAGCTACACCACTGGCCTGGCATGCCATGCAGGCCGAAGGAAGGGAATGGCTCGATCTGTTCACCGACGAAAGCCGTGAGCGCTTCGATTATGCATTCACCGATGCCATGACCTGGACCAATAACAGAGGGGTGAGACAACGTTTGTGGATACCGGAAGAAACCGATGTGGGCGATCCCCAGGACTTCATGGACCAGCTGGTGGAAAACATCGTAAAGGTCGTTAGTACTGAGCCCATTGACATACATGTCAATCCCACCTATCTGCCCGCCGAGATTGCGGACCAATACGACGAGCTGTGGACCGATGAGCGCATTCACAAGGTGGTCACTGCACTGGCCGAAAGTGGTGTGGCCCTGGAAATCAACAACCGCTTTAAAATACCCAGTGCCACCATCATCAAAAAGGCCAAGGAGGCGGGAGTGAAATTTACCCTTGGCACCAACAACGGAGGAGCCGAGGATCTGGGACGCATGGAATATGGCATTCAAATAATCCAGGAGTGCGGACTCACTTCTCAGGATATGTGGTATCCCGGTAGCTGATGAGCTTTAGGTTTTAACACTTATTTCACTGGATCTTTAGGGAGTTTGAATTATCTTGTCTCCAAATAGTTAAGCTATGGGAAAATTTGATCTGAATCGCAGAAAGTTTATAGGTGCCCTGACTCTGGGCACAGCCCACCTGATGTTTCATCATCCTCTCTACGGAGCGACCAGCCGGTTTGTTTCGGCCGATCCTTTGCAGAAGGTGGCCCTTGGGAAGACTGGAATCCGAACTACCCTTCTGGGAGTGGGTACCGGAGTGAGCGGAGGAAATCGCAGCTCCTTCCTGACCCGTCAGGACAAGAATAAGAGCATTGCCACCCTTCGACACGCCTACGATCGTGGTATACGGATGTTTGATGGGGCCGATACCTATGGCACTCATGGTTTGATCGCCGAGGCACTGAAGGGGATGGATCGTGAAGAGATTGTTCTCACCTCCAAGATCTGGACAAGGGGAGGAGGTATCCCGGAAAAGGAACGCCCCGATGCCAACATTGTGGTGGACCGCTTCCGAAAGGAATACCAGACCGATTACATCGATGTGGTGCAGATCCATTGCATGGTGGATCCCGACTGGACCGATCATGAGCGCAGGCAGATGGATATCCTTGAAGAGCTAAAGGTGAAGGGTATCATCAGGGCTCATGGGGTATCGGTACACAGCCTCGAGGCAATGAAAGCAGGTGTGGCCGATCCCTGGGTAGATGTACTTCATGCCAGGATCAATCCCTTCGGCATTGCCATGGATCGTCCCGATCCCAAAGAAGTGGTTGAGGTCATACATCAGATGCACGACTCGGGCCGGGGTGTCATTGGAATGAAGCTGGTCGGGAATGGTGATCTTCGCAATGAAAGCGAAAAGATCGACCAATCACTCAAGTTTGTACTGGGACTGAACAGCATCGATATGGTGATTGTAGGCTTCGAATCGGATGAGCAGGTGGATAATTACCTGGACCGCATGGGGTCTACCCTTAAGGAGCTTGTTTAGAGCTTATAGATTTTCAGCAGGGCCCTTCCCCAGACTTTAGCTATAAGCCTGTCTTCCCCCAGATACTTGCTGGCGTAGGAAGATTCTACCTTTCTCTGGGCATCATGTACGAGAACCATTCCTCCCGGGGCCACCCATTGTGAAGCCATGAATATGCTTGACATACGACCCGGTATTTCTTCTGAGTGCATATGCCCGCGGGGACCGTCCACAAGAACTAC
>Ga0180435_10001883_pt1 | contig 21592 bp, 19 predicted proteins | sample SS_ome_3_FD_132467 | JGI IMG/M metagenome (GOLD analysis project Ga0180435, IMG submission 132467) | Hypersaline lake sediment archaeal communities from the Salton Sea, California, USA - SS_3_S_1 metaG | ecosystem: Environmental > Aquatic > Non-marine Saline and Alkaline > Hypersaline >...
ATTGTCACGGACGGCAGCCTAACCCTTGACCGGCAACCCTCCTCAACCAATCAGGGCAACGTTGCGCCAACCGAACACATCGTCGATAAGCGCTATCTGGTCTGCGATTTCGAATCTATCCCTGGTCACAACCGCTTCCCGGATCACACCCGTTTCGAGGAGACGTGCTTGGAAGGCAGACACCGGATTTCCGCAACCACGCGGCGGCGTTAGCCACCTGTCCGCAATGCGCACCGCCACGTTCGCGTCGAGGCTACCGGCGAGCTCCTCGTGATCGTTGCACAAAACCACGGCGTCGGCATGGCCGTAGGCTCGTATTGCAGCCTCTCGCAGCCGGCCGTCCGTCGTGCGGTGGAACAGGAACACGTTATCGGATGGGACGGGCTGCTCGGCGAGCACAGCGGTCACCTCTGGTGCGGTATCGAAGGTTTCCGACCAGGGAGGAGCTTCCTCGATATCCGTTTCGACTCCGCCGGCACGATCGACAAACAACGTCAGCACCGCAGGATCGGGGAGGCCGTTTAGCCCCCGCAACGTTCCCGCGACTGCGCCCGGCTCGACATCGAATCCGAAGTAGCGCGCCGAGGCAAGCAAAGACGTAGTTTTCGCCTCTACTGCCCGGACAATCCCGTTCTCGACCCTGAACCTCTCATAAACCCTGAACTCGGGCCTGCGATCGACCAGCACCCTCGCTTTCAGGCGGGCCTCCTCGTAGGCGGTCACGACATCCGATGTGCCGGTGATCGGCGTGCCGACGCCAAATTCGGCTACTCCCTCTTCCTGATCGACCACAACGGTGCGCACGGCAACGCTGAAGCTGGCATCGGGTCCCTGATGCCCTGCAGGAGCAAGAAAGCCGACCGCACCGCAGTAGACACCGCGCGGAGTGTCCTCAGTGGTTGCGATCAGCTGCATCGCCGGCAGCTTGGGTACGCCCGTCACGGACAAGGCCGGAAACAGCGCCCGGAAAGTATCAACAAGGCCGACACCGGGGGCAAGGCGGGCGCCGGCCTTCACCGTGAGATGCCACATCATCTCCAGACGCTCGACAATGAGCCGGTCTTCGACGGGTATCGCCGACAGCTCGCCCAACTCGGCCAGTTCCGCTTCCGTCTCGTTCACCAAGACGCGGTCGGCCTCGCTCAGGTCGCCATCGGCGAGTAGTACCGACGCTAAATGCTGGTCTTCCTCGAGCCAGCGTCCCCGGCGCACGGATCCCAACACCGGGGAGACCGTGAGGGTCTCACCGGCCCGCTTGAAGAAGCGCTCCGGTGACGCGCTGATCAAATGGAATCTTCCCAGATCGATGCACGCTCCGTAGGGACCACGCTGAGACAACAAGAGATCGCGGTAGAAGGCACCCGGATCACCACTGAATGCTGCGTGAAGGCGGAACGTGTGCTTCCCCCGCACGATCTCACCCGCCAGGATCGCCCGGCCGGTCATCGCCAGACTGTCGCGATAATCCTGTCGCGAGGAATCGGGGCTCCAGGCAGATACGTTGTAAGCCCCGGCCGGGAAATGGAGAGATTCGATTGCTTCGAGCTCGATCCGACTCCCGAATGCCTGGAAATGCGCCAGCGGCAGTCCGTTCATCGGATCGTCGCCACCCGACGTCTTCACGACGCAGCTCGGATCAAACGCTGGACTCGCCTCGTAAGAGACAAATCCCGCCACCCAAGCCCCGCTCTGCGCAGCCCGCTCGGCCGCCGCGAGAACGCCGGCTACCTCAGCTGGGTCGACCGCAACGAACACCTCTCCGGGGTCTGCGAGGCCAAATGATCCCGCTCCCCCCGGGGATAGGTCATCGAATCGGACGCAGGGACTCTCCACCTCTCAAAACCTACCGAGAGGAAGCCGGCTTTGGGTAAGCAGACCCGCGGCTTCTGCGTCAACCAACCAATACCTGATCGAGCTCCTCGACGGTCATCAGGACTTCGCGGGCCTTTGATCCCTCCGACGGGCCGACCACTCCCTTGATTTCCAGGATGTCCATGACGCGCCCGGCTCGGGCAAATCCGATCCGGAGCTTGCGCTGCAGCATCGACGTGGATCCCAGCTGCGATCGAACGACGAGTTCCATCGCCTGGCGCATCAACTCAGGATCTTCACCGTCGAACTCATCCTCGACTGCGGCTGCGGCCTGTGCGACTTCGAACACTTCCTCATCTCTGTACTGGGTCTTGCCCTGCCCACCGACCCAGTCGACAACGGAGTGGATTTCGCTCTCGGTGACAAAGGCACCTTGGATCCGCTCCGGTTTCGGGTCGCGAGCGGTAACCACCAGCATGTCACCAAGCCCCACCAGCTTCTCTGCACCGGCTGAGTCGAGAATCACCCGGGAATCGGTTTGCGAGGCAACGGCGAACGCAAGGCGAGACGGGACATTGGCCTTGATCACCCCAGTGATCACGTTCACCGATGGCCGCTGGGTGGCCAATACCAGATGGATACCCACTGCGCGAGCCATCTGCGCTATCCGCACAATGGAGTCCTCGACGGCTCGGCCGGCAACCATCATGAGGTCGTTTAGCTCGTCGACAATGATCACTATGTAGGGGAAGCGGTCGAACATCTCCTCGTCGAGGCCCCCGGCATCCCATTTCTCGCGATAGCTCGTTATGTCGCGAACTCCGGCGTCGGCGAGTAGGTCGTAACGCCGATCCATTTCGGCAACCGCCCATTGCAGCGCGTCGGCGGCCTTCTTCGGATTGGTGATGACTCTGGTCAGCAGGTGAGGTACGTCGTTGTACTGGCCGAGCTCGACTCGCTTCGGATCAACCAGGATCATCCGAACCTCGTCCGGGGTGGCTCGCATCAGCAACGACGTGACAATGGAATTGATGCAGGAGGACTTGCCCGCACCGGTGGCGCCGGCAATGAGAACATGCGGCAATTCATCGAGATGTAGCAGCCGGCTCTTGCCGCTCACATCCTTCCCGAGGGCGACGGCCAGGGGATTAACGGTGTGGCCTGCGGAATCGCTCGATAGAACCTCTCCCAGGGTGACCAGATCGCGATGGCTATTGGGAACCTCGATGCCGATGGCGCTCCGGCCGGGAATTGGAGCCAGGATCCGGACGTCGGCGGAAGCCATGGCGTAAGCGATGTCGGTGGCAAGATTAGTCACACGGGATACCTTGACCCCCGGAGCCAGTTCGACCTCATACCTGGTAACGGTAGGGCCCGGAACGATGCGGGTGAGGCGGGCATCCACGCCGTGCTGGGTCAAAGTCTGCTGCAACTCATAGCCGGCTTGCTCGAGAGCCCTCCGATTCTGACCGTTAGCCTCGCCTACGGAAAGAAGCTCGAGCGGGGGCAGCCGATATCCCTCGCTCGTTGCCGGTTGCGCGGCCGGACGTGTCTGCTTCTGTTTCTGCTTTGGCTTTGGTTTGGGTGGGCTGGTTTGCGCGGGTTTCTTACGAGGAGACGACTCTCCGCTTGGGGCGGGGGCCATCTCAGCGGGGCGGACGGGAGCAGGGACGGAGATCGACTGCTCGGATCGACGAAGCCGGCGCAGCCAGAAGCGCAGGCGCCTGAACATGGCGACAATGCTCAAGCCGACATCCCGAATCGTGGCCTTGGTGAGTATCAGGGAAGAGAGCGCAATGATCCCGACCAGGACCACGAAAGCCCCCCAGAAACCGATAAGCCGGCGAAGCGGGAACGCTATCAAGGATCCGACCGCACCACCCCTCTCGACGACCAGGTCGACCGAGGATGCAAGAGAGACCGTGCCCGTGAGCAGGTGGAAGAGCGCCATCGAACTGACAAACAGCACGAACATCCCCAGCGAGACGCGACCGTAGTCGGCCCGCGGCATCGTAGAGATCATCACAACGCCGATCACGACCAGAACGAATGGCGCGAAATACGCCCACAGACCGAAGAGGAGTTCGAGGCCGGTGGCAGCCCAATCACCGAGGGGGCCGGCCAATTCAAAGAAAGAGAGCATCAACACGGCAGCTACCACTATGAGTACAACCCCCCAGACGTCATCGGTGTGTCGTCCGAGCCGGTCCCGGATCCGCTGCTTCATCCCCTTCAGCGCGACGGAGATGGAAGTGCGTTGCCGCTTGTTCTGCTTTTTCGAGCTCGCCTTGCGAGCCGCCGTCTTCCGCCCAGAAGCCCCACGCGATCTAGTCCGTGTTGCCATGGGTCACCCAGCATACCGGGTTGCTGTTTCTGCACAAACAACCTATCGCGCTCTCCTGCGCGCGCTACGCGCGATAAGCGGTTCAGGCCCAACGAAGATCTGCCGATAGAAACGACTCAGCCAAGACAGCGGCCCGAACCCGCGGGCCGTGAAGGGAGCCACCAACAGTGAGTGTTCCACTCCAATCGGTGCCGGGGAACTCAGAAGAAGAGTCCGACTCAGCCGAAGATGCCGTTGCTCAGGCGAAGCACGAAGCAGCGGAGATAATCGCGAGTGCACATCGCCAAGCTGAGTCGATAGTTTCTGATGACCGATCCAGTTCAAAGCCGGCTCCCAACCCGCTGGCCGCACTTGGAGACAATGCTGAGGAGATCATCGGCCAGGTACGCAAGCTCATCAAGAAGCAACGCGAGATGCAGTCGGAACGCCAGGAACTCCTGGATGAGATCACCACCCTCAAAGCGGAACGTGATGAATTGGTCCAGCGGCTCACCGATGCAGTTGAGCGCATGGAGGAACTCTCCCAGATCGCCGAAGCGGCGCAGCATGGAGCAACGGCAACTCCCGCTTCTGCTCCCCCGCAACCCCCCGCTAGCTCCGCACCTCCTTCCGCGGCAAAGGCGGAGCCGCAGGACGACGGGGACACGTCTTTGGCAGCCCGCCTTCGCAAAGCCGAACAGCAGGAGGCGGCCGGCAACACCGATGACGAGGACTCGTCACTCGCGGCCCGACTCGAAAGAGCCGAGCGGGAGAGGAACGCCGAGGCCGACGATCAGTCCGGGCATGCGCTGCCGATGGCCGGCATGGCAATGGCCGATCACGACGGAGAGATGATTCGCTCAGCCGACAGCAGATCCTTCTACGATCGGCACTCCGCCAAGCTCCCCCGGCTCGAAGGCGACGGCGGGCGCTCCGTTCTCAGTGCCATAGGCGACATGCGGCCGGAGTCAGAACCCAAGGGCCGCAAGGGCCGCCGCCGCAAGTCCAAGTAGCGGGCCGATGCAATCGGCTTGGAGTTCGATGAAATCGAACTCCATCCCAACCAAACCCCCATGCAATCGGACTGGAGTGCGACGAAATCAAACTCCACCCCAACCAAACCCCCATCAAAGGAATCCGACACGACCCCGAGTTCGTCCGCTCCACAGGAGCGGCACCATGGAACTAGAAGGCGATTTCATCGCCCTCAGACTTCGATAACAACCGGTATGACCACGGGACGGCTGTTCAGCTCGCGCTTCACCGTCCGGCTGGCTGTATTCCGGACGCGGCGGCGAACTGTGTCCAAGTCGGCGGGCCAATCAAGGTTGGCCACAGCGTTGACCACGACTTCGGCCACGGTTGTGTGCAGGCTTGCGGCGTCGTCACGAACGCCGTGGCTGTCAACATCAGGCCCGATTACGATCTCCCCGCTCGAGTTGTCGACGCCGAGGGTGACTATCAGAACCCCATCGTCGGCCAGATGGCGCCTATCTCGCAGCACATCTTCGACATCACCGATGTCAACACCGTCGAGGTATACGTAGCCGGCAGCAACCGCCGCGCGCTCTATTGACAAGCCGCCTCGGTCGAGAACGGCGACATCACCATCGACGCACACCTCGACGTGGCCCACTCCAACTTCTTCAGCAACTCTGGCGTTGGCGTGTAGGTGCCGCCGCTCCCCGTGGACGGGGATGAAGGCCTGTGGCTTGATGACGTTGATGAAGGTCTTGATTTCGTCCTGCGCGGCATGGCCCGAGACGTGAACGTGCGCATTTGCTCCGTGGTAGACGTCTGCTCCGGCCGCGACCAGATTGTTGATCACCCGGGAGACCTTTGTTTCGTTACCCGGGATCGCAGTTGCGGAAATGATCACGGTGTCCTCGGACTGCAGCTTTATGTTGCGGTGCTGGCCCGAGGCCATCAGTGATAGAGCGGCGTAGGGCTCCCCCTGGCTGCCGGTGCAGATGACTGCGGTGTCTGCGGCAGGCAACTCAGCCAGCTCACCGATCTCGACCAGGTTCTCGTCCGGATAGTCGAGGATGCCTAGCTCGCGCGCTATCTCAGAGTTCCGAATCATCGAACGGCCGAGGAAAGCGAAACGGCGACCAGACGCAACAACTGCGTTGATGATCTGTTGTACCCGATGGATGTGCGAGGCAAAGCAAGCCAGGATCACCCGCCCCTCGGCCTGCGCAACAAGGCTCTCGATCTCGGCCCCAACCGAGGCTTCGGACTCCACGAAGCCGCGACGCTCGGCGTTGGTCGAATCGGCGAGCAGCAGTCGTACTCCTTGACGACCGAACCCCGCAAACGTCAGCAGGTCGGTCGGTTCACCATCGATTGGCGTCGGATCCAGCTTGTAGTCGCCGCTGTGAACGATCGTCCCTTCCGGCGTATCCAGGACAACTCCGGTGGCGTGAGGCACGCTGTGAGCTACGCGGACGAACGTGAACCGGAAGGGACCCACTTCGATCCACTCGTTGGTCTCGACGGCCCGCATATCCGGCACAACACCAACTTCTTCAACACGGTTCCGGGCGAGGGTTATGCATAACTCACTGCCGTAGACAGGGACGTTGACCTCGCGCAAGAAGTAAGCCAGCGAGCCAACATGGTCCTCGTGACCGTGGGTGAGGATCACGCAAGCGACATCGTCCGCTCGCTCGAGCACGGACGAGAAATCTGGAAGTACCAGGTCGACTCCCAGCATGTCCTCCTCGGGAAACATGATGCCGCAGTCCAGCAGGGCGATCTTGCCGTCGATCTCGATTGCGGCGCAGTTGCGGCCAATCTCGCCGAGCCCCCCCAGAAAGCTGATCCGAACGCTCATTTGGCCCGTAACCTACTCAGACTTCCTGGGCGACCTCGTATGCCGCCTTGATCTTTTCGGCCGTCTCCGGAGCTCCCGACACAAGCGGAAGACGGGGTTCTCCCACATTCTCCCAGAGAACCTTCATCCCTGCCTTGAGCGGCATCGGGCTGGGCTCGAGGAAGAGAGCTTCGAAGAGCGGGCTCAGCTTGTCCTGGATACGATTAGCCTCGTCGTGGTCCTCGGCGACGATTGCGGCGATCAGCTTTTGGATTTGATTCCCAACAAAGTGGGCGGCTACCGACACGACGCCGACACCGTTCGCGTAGACGATGTCCTTGGTGCGACCATCATCGCCCGAGTACACGGCAAACCCCTCGGGCAGCTGCTCGATGGCGCGCCTCGTGAAATCCAGATCACCAACCGCGTCCTTGACGGCGACGATCCTGTCGTGGTGTGCCAGCTCAACCAGTGTCTCGACCTCGATCAGGCGTGACGTGCGACCGGGGATGTTGTAGAGCATCAACGGCAGGTCGGTCGCGTCGGCGATTGCTGTGAAGTGCTTGATGAGCCCTGCCTGCGGTGGCTTCGAGTAGTACGGGGTAACCGCCATGATGGCATCGACTCCGACGCCGGCAGCTTGCTCAGTCAACGCCACCGACTCCGCCGTGTTGTAGGTGCCGGTCCCGGCGATGACCTTCATACGGTCACCCGCGGCCTCGACCGCAGCCTTGTATAGGGCGATCTTCTCGGGCTTCGACAGAGTCGGGGACTCGCCGGTGGTTCCGGTGACAACAACACCGTCGCTGCCGTTGTCGGCCAGATGTCTGATCAGCTTCCAGAACACGCCGTAATCGACCGATCCCTCGTCGTCGAAGGGGGTAAGCACGGCCGTGAGCACGGTTCCAAATGGGGCGGGGGGACGTGTATCCATACCTGAACGGTAGCAGTGGTCCGGCTTACGGCTCTGCTTTGCCGCGCCGACCGTACGGGCTTGGTTTGGCGCCTAACTATCCTTGGTCGGATGGAATCAACGAGCCCCTACATTCAAGATATCTCCATGGCCGATTTTCAGCAGGCGGTGCTGCAAAAGAGCCATGATGTGCCCGTCGTTGTTGACTTTTGGGCGGAGTGGTGTGCGCCGTGTCGGACGCTTGGGCCGACCCTGGAGAGGCTCGCAGCCGAAGCAGGCGGAGCCTTCGTGCTCGCCAAGGTCGATGTCGACAGCAACCAGCAGCTGGCAGCCCAGTTCAACGTGCAAGGTATCCCCACCGTTATCGGTTTTCGGGACGGTGTGCCGGCCGACCAGTTCACCGGCGCTATGCCGGAGTCGGCCATCAGGGAATGGTTGGAGAGGCTTCTTCCGTCCGAGATCGATCTCGTTGTCGACCAGGCGCGCGATGCGGCCATCGCCGGGAACGTCGAGACGGCTGAGCGCCTCTTCCGGGCAGCGCTCGAGGAGCAATCCGACCACCAGGAAGCAGGCACCGGGCTAGCGGCCCTGCTCATCGCTTCCAACCGCCAGGATGAGGCGCTGATTGTCCTCGGCAAACTGGCGGCTACCGACGAAGTCGAGCGTCTGCAATCGGCTGCTCGCCTCAGCGCATCGCGGGACACCGACCTGAACGAACTGACCGCAAAGCTGGCCGCGGCACCTCAAGACGAAGGGTTGCAGATCGAGTTGGCGATGGCACTGGCGGCTCGCTCTGAGTACGAACCCGCCCTTGATCATTTGCTCAGTGTCGTCAAGGCGCGCGGGGAGAGCAAGGAGGACGCTCGCAAAGCCATGCTGGACATCTTCGAGGTTCTCGGTGACGGTCATCCGCTCACGACCACCTACCGCCGACAACTCGCCAGCGCCCTCTTCTAGAGCTCGTATCGCTAGTTGGCCAACTCCATGGTGAGATGGGTGTAACCATCCATGTCCATCGAGAAGCTGCCGGCCATCCCGGGAAGCCCTCCCATCTCCATGGTCATTGCAACATTGCCGCTGACGTCGACTGCGATTGCGCGACCGGAGACCGGGTCAAGCCAGGTCATCATCGTCGTACTCGTCGGTGACGATCGCATCGCCATCTGGAACGACGGAGGCATGCCTTCCATGCCCTCCATATTCTGAATCCCGCCGAACTCCTCGTAGAGGGCGATCATGTCCTCCCAGGTAATGGTATACGCCCCGGTCTTCGACTTCGTCTTGATGACCCAGGTCTCGATGCCGTTGCGCTCCTCGGTGCGAAGGATTGTATGAGTCTCCTCAGTCGCTATGACCTTGTCGCCGAACTCCTGGGTGGAAGTGGTCGTCCACGTATCGCCGACGTTGACCTCGCCCTCGGGGAGCTGTGGGCCGAACATCTGCCCACCGGTGAAGGAACCGGCGGATGTTCCCCCGAGGAGCCCCTCGACGTTCACTGCGACCCCGCCAAACTCGACCGAGACAACTTCGCCCTTGTCGTTGATGATGTAGACAAACTCAGGTAGCTGCGAGGCGAGGGCTGCATCGATCTCACTCTGCGGAACGTCGCCAAGGTCCACCTTCTCGCGTCCCATCTCCACCGATCCTGACTCGAGACTTATGTTGTCGAGCGTCATCGCAACGCGGTACGTACCGGGATCCGGGCCGTCCTCGATGCGATAGGTGCTGTCGAACGCCATCGCCATCTCTGTCTTCATCGACGCCGGCATTGTGGGATCGAGCGAAGTCAATTCTTCACCGAACGTGGCCGTCATAACGGTCTCCATCTCGGTGTGGTACTGCAGAGTCGCGTCGCCGGTCAGGCTGTAGACCAGCGGCCGCGCTCGTGCCGGGCCGGCATTGGCCGATGGATCCGAGCTGCCACCACAGCCCGTCGCGACCAGTGCGACTACGGCGGCCATCAACACAAACCTACGCATCATCGTTCTACCCCTTATCTGAACTTCAAGAGGTATCGGCGTATTGCGCTTAGAACCTGAGCAGCTACAGCCCCAGCAGTGGATCAAGGCCAACGGTCACCGCAGCCGCCAGATCTGCGACTTTGCGGACGGAGAGCACCACTCCCGGCATGAAGGCCTGGCGGTCGGTCGTGTCGTGCCGGATCGTCAACGTCTCCCCCATGCCACCCAGCATTACCGCCTGATGTGCCACCAGCCCGGGCAACCGCACCGCATGTACTGAGACGTCATCAACTGTGGCTCCGCGCGCACCGGCCAGGAGCTCTCGGCTAACCACTTCGCGCCTCTGTTCACGACTTGCAGCTGCGATCCGCTCGGCTGTGGCTATTGCGGTGCCGGACGGGGCATCGGCCTTTCGGTCGTGATGCATCTCGATTACCTCGGCAGCGTCGAAGTGCGGGGCCGCGATCTCGGCGAGGCGCATCATTACAACGGCTCCGATTGAGAAGTTGGGAACAATCAAGCAGCGAGCGGAAGGGCTCGTCCAGAATGATCGCACCGCGGCAACCCGTTCCTCGCCGAAGCCCGACGTCCCGACCACTGCGTGCCGACCCATCGTGTGCCAGTTGCGGAGGTTGTCCATCACAACCGTGGGATTAGTGAACTCGATGACAACGTCGGCATCGAGCATCACTTCCGGGGTCGGCGCGATTTCGACCCCGGCTATCGGCTCTCCTCCAGCATTCGGATCGTACGCGGCTACCAGCTCGAACTCGGTGGCGTAGGCCAGGGTCTCGGCCGTCAGACGGCCCATCCGCCCAGCAGCTCCGGAGACTCCTACTTTCATTGCACCGTCTCCGCGAAATCAGCTTCTTCGAAGGGCCCGACCAGTCCGAGCACATAGGGTCCCGCATAGACCCGACGGGCTGCTTCCAGTATGTCCTGGTGAGTGAGCGCTTCGATGCGAGCCACGGTCTCGTCGACACTCAGATGCTCAACACCGGTCAACTCCTGGCGACCCAGCTGAGTCATGCGACCGTTCGTGTCTTCGAGCGACAGGGCCAGGCTTCCCTTGATGTTGCCCTTGGCTCGATCCAGTTCCTCGTCGGTCAGCCCATCTGCCATAAGCTTGTCCAGCTCGGTCCGAATCAGCTTCAGCACTTCGAAGGTCTGGCTGGGAGTCGTTCCCACGTAGACCGCTGAGGCTCCCGTGTCCAGGAATGGCATTCGGAAAGCGTGGACTGCATAGGCCAGCCCTCGGTCTTCTCGAATCTCGCGGAACAAACGTGACGACATACCGCCGCCGAGAACGTGGTTCGCAACTGTTACGGCGAAGCGCCGGTCATCGCCCCGAGTCAGACCCTCAGCACCAAAGACGATGTGCGACTGCTCGGTGTCGCGGTGGCGGACGCGCACCGATGGCTTCACCGCGGGCCGCAGTGCCTCTCGCCCGGTCTCCGGACCCGACCAATCACCCATGTGCTCCGCAACCATTGCAACCAGGGCTTCGTGATCTATGTCACCGACGGCTGCCACCACCGTCGACCGTGGGGTGTAACGACGATGCCAGTAGCTATGGATCGTCTCCCTGGTCATCTGAGCAATCGACTCGCGCGTGCCCAGAATCGGGGGCGCCAGCGGATGGCCCCCCCACAGCGCATTCACAAACTGCTCATGAGCGACGTCGGTGGGGTCGTCCTCGTTCATGTTGATCTCTTCGAGAACAACATGCCGCTCAGAGTCGATCTCGTTTTGCCGGAAGGCCGGCCGTTGCAGCATCTCGGCGAGGATGTCAACAGCAAGGGGCAGGTCGGCGCTGCGTAGCCGCGCCCAATAGCAGGTGTACTCCTTCGAGGTGAAGGCATTGTTGCGTGCGCCGACGGCATCGAACGCCTCCGAGATAGTTCGGGCCGGGAGACGTTCGGACCCCTTGAACAAGAGGTGCTCGAGGAAGTGGCTGGTGCCGGCTTCGATGGGATCCTCGTCGCGGCTTCCGGTGTCCACCCAGCAACCGATGGCAACCGAGCGCACCGACTTCATCTCCTGGCTGATCACCCGGAGTCCGTTGGGAAGTGTGGTCAACTCATAGTGCATCGGCACGATGATAGGACCGGCCACCGCCCCCGGGAGCGAGAGTCAATCCGGACGGGCGGGGCGGCGGCGGAGGCGCTTTGTTTCGGCACGGGCTCGCTTTGCCGCAAGCCGACGCTCCCGAGCGGCGCGACTGGGTTTCGTACGGCGCCGCGGTGGGGCGGGAGGACGCATCGCCTCGGCCAACTCGGAGGCAAGCTTGCGGCGGGCCAGCTGCCGGTTACGCCACTGCGATCGGGTAGACGACGCCTGTACGGTGAGCACACCTTCTTCGAGTCGATCATCGAGGTTTGCCAGAACGCGGTCCCGAAGCGTGGCGGGTAGAGAGGGCGAGCCGGCTACGTCGAATGCCAGAGTCACCCGAGTCGAGCTGCGATTGGCGTGCTGGCCGCCCGGACCCCCGCTGGGATCGAAGCGCCAAACCAACTCGCCGGCGGGGATCAGTACTTGCCCGTTGACGGCGAGATCATCCATGGCACCACGATAACCTTTCCCGACGGCCGCCATTTGACGAGTGTGAGAGAATCCAACGTTATGCGCGGCCGAGATCAATCAGTACTCAACGAAGTCCTGCCCCCTGAGGAGCGGGTGATCGAAGCCGTCGTCGCGCGCTATCAGCGTGTCGCTCCGGCCATTACACGTTTCGCCCGAACCATCGCCGGGAATGAGGAACTGGTGGTGCGCCTTGGATCGCAGGCGTCGGGTAGCGATGAAGAGATCGTGCTCGACCCGGGAGTGTTCCAGGCCGCCTATGCCCGGAACGCTCCGGTAACGCCTGCTGAGGTTGCGCTCACATCGGCACTGCACGAGGTCGTGCATCTTCTGGCTTCCGATTTCGATGAGATGCGGCCCATCCCACCCTCCTGGTTGGCACATCGCGAAGACCGCACAACGTCTGAAGAGCCCGAGGAGATTGCCACACCGGAGCAGGCTCCAATGCTTTTTGAGGACCTGGAAGACGACCTCCCGATCGATGCCGCGGCGGGTGACGCTGCGCATGCGGACCACGCCGAACAGCCGGTGGCGCTGCTCGATGCCATCTCCAGCATCGGAGGCCCTGCGGCCGAAGCACTCTTCTTCTCGCTCGAGGACGCCCGGCAGGAACGCCTGCTTCTCGAAGGATTCAATGGGGTTCGCTCGGTACTCGCCGACCTCTACCTCGCCGCCGTGCCCGGCGGCATGGAGGAGGCACGACCGCTCGGTCAGTATGCCCTCGCCTGCTTCCTCATGGTTGGTGACTACGCCACCAAGGACCGACTACAAAGAATGCTCCCCCCTCACGTCGGCATGGCTCTCGATGACGCCCAACCGTTTGTCGATGACGTGGCTGCGGCAGACGACCCGTGGACGGTCGGCGGCCTGGCGTTGCAGCTTCTCGAGGTGGCACGGCTGCACGGACTCGCCCACATCGTCGCGCAGACCGACACGCGGCAGGTTCGCACCGCCAAGACCGAGGATGACAGCGCCGCAATCAGTGACTCTGTTGATGCCGTGAGAATCGTGACTCCGCCGCTGCGCGATGCCGATTCCTACGATGAGACCCGGGCTGCAGCACAAGCAGTGTCGGCCGAACACGGTAAGGCCGGGGACGCCGACCAGGCCGGCGATCCCGCCACCGAGCAGCTCGTTCGGGTTTCTCAGTCCCCGTCGATATTCCTACCCACCGGCCAAACCGGAAAACTCGTGGTTGGGCCTTTCCCAGCCGAATTCCGCTCCTTTGCGGTCGAGGGCCGCAACCTCCTGGCCGATGCCGCCCGCCAATGGGGCGTTGTGCAACGGCGCGTCGCCGGCGAGCTGTACCCACTCTTCCTCGCCAACCAGCGAAGGGGACTGCGGTCCGGTTTTGACGCGGGCGACCTGTCCCCTTACGCGGCGCTGCTGCTCGGCGCCGGGCTATACGAGCGCATGTTCGAACGCCGCGATCTCCCCACGCGCCGCTCCTATGCCGTCAGTCTTCTCGTCGACGGTTCCGCCTCGATGCTGCAGCCACTCCAAGTCGGCAACACGCGCAAGGCGCCCTGGGCGCTCGCCGCTGCGTCGCTGGGCGCCTGGTCTCTTGCTGCGCTCTGCAACGAGCTCCAGATCGACTTCGAGGTCGCAGTCTTCAATCGCTCGTTTGCCGCCGCCGGCGATGACACCGAGCGGACGTTCAGCGAACGGCGCCACCGCTCCACCGGCGGATTGCGTCGCACTCACTCGGGCTCGGCGGATCGGCTGACCCGCACGGTAAATCACTACCTGGTCAAACCGTTCGACGATCGCTGGCGGAGGCACGAAGACGTGCTTGCCGGTCTGTTCTACATGGCCGCATCGCCGCGCGACGCAGCCATCGCCGCCCGGCGTAATCCAGAGACAGCGCCCCCGGTCTCGATGTTCGACAAGGCCGCCAACGTCGATGAGTTCAACGTCACATTTGCCTCGCAACGGCTGGCGGCTCGCCACGTATCTACGAGGATTCTGGTCGTGCTCGCCGACGGGATGACTCGTGGTTCGGTGCATGCGCTTGCCGAATCCGTCCAACTTGCGGAGAAGACAGGGACTACGGTCTTGGGTATTGGCATCGGCGACGATACGGTTACTGCGGCCTACAGCCGGCACCAGGTTGTCGAACGGCCCGACGAGCTCACCCGGGCCATGATCGACGGGGTTCGCTCAACACTGCTGAGGACTATTGCGGACGCCGGCGGTGAAACATGGTGGGTCCATTCCTCATCCGAATACTTGCAGCAAAAAAGGAGCCTTGCTCATGTCTGACATGGTCACATTCGTCGATCCGGCCGGAGAGGGCCCGCCCATCGACCTTCCCGCTGTCGAGATCCCGGCTGATATCGCCGATCGGGACTTGCGGATGGATCACATTCCCCGGCCCGACCCCTACTACGTCGATCTCGGGATGCTCTATCGGCTGGCACAACTCGAGCAGGTCCGGCGGCAACACTTCACCGACACTCCGCTCCATCTGGCCTTGCGCGGCCATATGGGGACCGGGAAGGATCACGACCTCGAGCAATTTGCCGCAATGCTCGGTATGCCTCACTACCGCATCCCGTTGACCGGCGAGGTTCGCGACATCACTCTCATTGGATCCGTCAAGCTATACGGCGACGGCAAGGGGGGCACAGAAAGCCGCTGGGAAGACGGCGACATTACCCGGGCACTCCGCGGCCCGGCACTGATCAACCTATCCGAACTCAATGCTGCCGGCGCCGAAACGTTATTCGCGCTGCACGGCCTGCTCGATAGGCATCAAGCACTCGAATTGCCGACCGGCGAAATGGTCCATCTTCGGCCCGACGTTCGTGTGTTTGGCACACTGAATCCGACCGATCTGCGCGACTACGCCGGTACGCAGACCCTCAACAAAGCCTTTGCCGACCGCTGGATCATCTGGGAGAAGGACTTTCCCGAAGAGGATGAGCTCATGGCGATGCTGGAACGCCGCCATCCCGACATGAAGATGACATTCATCGAGCCGATCGCCAAGCTCGCCGTCGAGGTCAATGCTTCGTTCAGCTCGACCGACTCTCAGACGAGAGTGGAGACCCCGATGAGCCTGCGTACCGTGCTCGATCGGCTTCCTGCCGGGTTGCGCGTTTACTCGACCTCGCCGGATCCACTACGCCGGGCCTGGGAAGAGTTCGTGCTCCCTCACGTCGATAGATTCGACCGCGATCACTACGAGACTGTCTGGTCGGCCGTTGCCAGGCGCGGACCTGCCGAATCGCCATACTCCTGACTGCGGGAATCATCATGTGCAATGTCATTTCCCGTCTCGCCGACCATGGAATCGATCTCGAACAAATGGAGCACGTCCTCAAGAAGCGCCCGGGACGCCCACCAGGATCGCTATCTGAGACCTCGATCTCTCTGCTGGTCCTGAGCGTGGTCGAAGACGAATGGCGAAGGCAGCAGAACGCAGAGACACCGGGCTAAGGTCGCGCCATGCCTTCATTCGACATAGTCTCCCAGGTGGATATGCAAGAAGTCCGCAATGCCGTAGATCAGGCGATGCGTGAAATCGTGAACCGCTATGACTTCAAGGGAACGGACACAAAGATCAACATCGGCGACGAGGGGATCGTTCTGGAGTCGAGTGCCGAAGGTCGGCTGGAAGCGGCCATCGATGTGCTCAAAGGCCGACTCGTCAAGCGTAAGGTCTCCCTGAAAGCCATTGCCGGAGGCGAAATCAAGCCGGCCGCATCGGCACGGGTGCGAACCGTGTTCACTCTCAACCAGGGCATCTCGCAGGAGGCTGCCAGGGAACTGAGCAAAGCTGTCCGCGACGCCAAGCTGAAGGTTCAGGTGCAGATCCAGGGTGATCAGCTGCGCGTACAGGGAAAGAAGCGTGACGATCTACAACAGGTGATCCAGATGCTACGCGACCTCGACTACCGGCTCCCTCTCCAGTACGTCAATTACCGCGACTAGCCGGACTCTCCAATTCATAACCGAACGCATCGATGATCGGCTTGTTGTGCTCGTATACGAGGTCGGCAAGCTCGGGCGTGTAGTAGTTCGAGTAATGGTCGTGCCGGCTGTTGTTCATCCGCCTAAAGCCGTGTATGTCGTCCAGGCACTCCTGGCTCACGCCGACCGTCGACAGGAATGCATGGAGATCGTCATGTATGGTCTCGTACCGACCCATCACAACTTTGGGGTTGATCGGCTTTTTCGGTGAGCATCCGAAGATGCGGTAATACTTGGTAGCGAAGCTGTTGTACTCGTATTCATCCGAGCCGGGCGGGTAGTTGTAGAGGTTCTTCATGAACTCGGCGAAGTCGAGCGTCTTGTCCTTCGACACCGTCATGAAGTGAGGCGGCCGGTGGTCGTACATTGCGAAGAAGTGGTACCACGAGACGTACCAATCCCACGGATTTCGCACCAGGCCAAACGTTGACAACTTGCGGCGACGCCAACGCGACACATCAGATAGTGCGTGGTGCTGCTCCCACCTTGCGCTGGGATCGCCGAATGGCTTGCCTGAAGCGAGCGTTACATCGTCTCCGTAGTGCTTTTGGAGTAGGAGTCGGATGAATACGCCACCAGTCTTCGGCATGTGCAAGATCAGGCACTTGTCCTTGAGAATCACCGGATCTCCGTAGCGTCGGCGGTACCAGAAAGTATAGGAAGCAACAGAGTTGTCGTCACCGTGGCCCGGCCCCAACCGGCTTCCGGTATAGGATCACCCGCTCGATCGGTTCGAAACCCTCACTGCGATAGAGCGGTCCCGATGCGGGGTTATCCACCCCGTACGTCACTTCGGCATAGCGCATCCCCCACTCCCGCATCGCCAGCATTCCGGCGCGCATGACCGCTCGACCCAATCCGAGCCGGCGATAGTCGGGATGAACGGCAACCGGCTCGAACAGACCGGCGAGATTCACCGTGTCGGGCCACGTCACGCAAAAGGCGACGAGGCGCCCGTCTGCGGCTGCAACGACAAACTCCCTCTCCGCGCTGTAGCCCGGCGAAGTCATTAATCGTTCATACAACCCGGGCGTCCAGGAGGAACCGAAACCCGCCGCATGCACTTCGGCAACCCGGCCGGCCTCTTCGATCCCGCGCACGCTGCGGACTGCATAGCCGTCGGGAAGTACCGGTCGCTCGATATGAGCGAGCGACCGCCGGCTCAGCCACATGACTTCATCGTCCTGGGGACTCCATCCCAGCTCGGCCAGTACCCGCAGCCGCGGGATATCCCCGACAGCGGCGTCGGTCTCCATGTGGGTCGCATCGGAACCTCGCAAGCGCAGCAGACTCAGCAAAGTCTGCTCGGACCAAGCGTTGATCTCCTTTTCCAGATCGGGGAACCGACGCCGGGCTTCATTGCTGATCTGGGGGTCGAAGCCCGCGCCGCGGGGATCGAGCAGGGTCCAGCCGAGAACCGTGCCATCTCCGTCCTCCCACACGTGAACAAGCTTGGTCAGGTCCTTCCCGCGCAAGCCGTTGTAAAGACGATGCGCGACATCCCCCGGATGCATCAGACCCACTCGTCCCTGATCACGAATCGCCGTAGCCGTGAACTCCTGGAGCAAGTATGTGTCATCGTCCCTTCGGAACGGACGGCGCTTCATGGCGTGAGCGCTAGCCGGGCAGCCTGTAGCAGTGTGTCGGCAACGGTGAAACCCAGAGCATCCAGCCTTGCGCGATGGTGACTGCCCCCGTCGTATACGATGCACCCGATGCCGGCCGCACGCGCCGCCTCAGCGTCGTCGGTCGAATCGCCGATCATCACGGCTTCCGATCCCCCGCCCAGCGCCGATAAATGGACGTCGAGCAACGCCGCTTTCGTATCGCCGTTGCTCCGCTTGTTCCCGTCGATCCGGGTCATACGGGTATGTATCCCGTGACGCGTGACTTCCGGCACCAGCGCATCCTGCGCCCACATCGAGAGAATGGACTGGGTCGCTCCGCCGGCGGCGACCAAATCGATCGCAGCAACGGCATCGCTAGTGAGCGGCACCCGGCTGAGGGCATTCACATAGGTCAGATGGAAAGTGGCGTTTATCTCCTCCCACTCCGCGTCGGTCACCGGTCGCGACAGCAGCCGGTCGTAGAAGACACGAACCGGCCGGGTGTAGTGATCCCGATAGTCGTCCGCGTCTATCGGTCCCTCGCCGATGGCGGCGAGAGACCTATTCACCGCAGCGACAACGACCGGCAGATCGTCGACAAGCGTGCCATTCCAATCCCAAATGACGTGGCGCATGAGCGTCGACGCTAGTACCGTCAGAGGCCCGTCAAAACCCAGTGCCGGGAGAAGGCCAAACATGCGCAGCTACCAGATTGGGAATGACGAGCTGGACGAGCGGCTCGCCGCCCTTGTTGCCGACGCAGTGGCCGAACACCCCGACCATCCTCACGATGAGGACCTGGTCAGGGAGATGGTGGTATCCATTCTCAAGATGCACCGGGATGACACCGATCGGGGCGACCTGAAGATCGTCAACAGCGCACTCAAGGAACTTCGCTACTCGTTCCTCGTATTCGCTCGCTACCGCGACATGCCCAAGGTGACAATCTACGGCTCGGCGCGCACGGCAACGGATGACCCGAACTACCTGCTGGCCGCTGAATTCGCCAGCCTCATGGCCGACACCTACCAGTGGATGGTCGTTACCGGCGCAGGGCCGGGAATCATGGAGGCCGGTAACCTGGGCGCGGGCACCGACTACGGATTCGGAGTCAACATCCGCCTTCCATTTGAAGCCGATCCAAACCCGTACGTCCATGAGAGCCGGCTCATCAACTTCAAGTACTTCTTCACCCGCAAGCTCATGTTCGTGAAGGAGTCCAATGCCTTCACGGTCTTCCCGGGCGGCTTCGGTACCCAAGACGAAGTATTCGAACTGTTGACGCTGATCCAGACGGGCAAGTCAGACATGCACCCCGTCGTGTTGATGGAAGCCGTCGGCACCGGATACTGGGAAGAGTGGTTCGATTTTGTCGCCAAGCTGCGCGACAAGGGAATGATCGCCCCCGACGATCTGAGCCTATTCACCTACACCAACGACGCCGACGAGGCGGCAAATGAGATTCGTCGCTTTTACGACAACTACCACTCGCAGCGGTACGTGGACGGCAAGCTGATTCTGCGGCTGAAACATGAGCCTTCCGAGGAACTGATCTCGTTGCTCAACGATGAATTCGCCGACATCGTCGTGAGCGGGAAGATAGAGAAGATCGGGGCAACGCCACCAGAGGTCAGGACCGACGACAACGTCGACCTCCCGAGGATCAGGCTCCATTTCGATCGGCGGCACCTCGGTCGATTGCGCTTGATGGTGGACCGCCTGAACGCCGCGGCACAGGATTCTCCCGCCTAGCAGGATTCTGCCGCACGCTGCACGAAGTAAAATGATCCTCCCATGCGCGAAATACTCTCAGACCTCGTCGCGGAGCAACAGGCACTCGATCAGTTCCTCCAGCGAATAAGCGAGCGGCAGTGGAACCTGCCGACCTCGGCCCCCGGCTGGAGCATCAAGGACGTAGTGAGCCATCTGGCCCACTCGGAGCGATGCGCCGCCGAGGCGCTAGCCGACGGTGCCGCAATGCTTGCCAACGCACGCGACGATATCGACAAGTGGACGGAGCTCGGCGTCAGCGAGGGACGACAGATGCGCTACCAGCAGGTCATCGAATGGTGGCGCAACAGCCGGGCAGACGTTGTGGATGCTCTATCCAGGATGGAGGGCACCGATCGAGTCACGTGGCTGTACGGCGACATGAGCGCTCGAGCATTCGGGACGGTTCGCCTCATGGAAACGTGGGCGCACGGGCTCGATATCAAAGCTGCCATGGAAGGGCTCTTGACATTTGACGAAGAGGAGGAGGATCCGACCGCCGACACCTCCCGGATCCGCCACGTTGCCTGGCTGGCGCACCGGATGCTGCCCTTCGCCTTCGCCGAAGCCGGGGAGACCTTTCCCGAATCGGGGATTCGTCTCGAGCTCATGGGGCCCCGCTACGCCCGGTGGGTGTACGGGCCCGAGGACGCTGAGGATGTCATCAAGGGCGTGGCGGGTGAGTGGTGCCGAGTCGCCGTACGCCGCATGGACGCCAGTGCCAGCTCGCTCAAGACCGAAGGCAAGAACGCGGAGACGGCGATCAAGGTAGTCAGAACCTTCTAGCGCCAAGGCTAGCGACGTCCTTTGCGACGCTCTTTCTGAACGTCGAATCCCGACTTGAGCAACAGGCTCAGAAAGGCCGGAGCCGGTTCGCGGAACTGGACGGACCGATAGGCGTCCTCATGCTCCTCGAAGAATGCCAAGAGCGTTGCAATCATGTGGCTCAGTGCGATCGTGTTCAAGTTGGAGAACGGGCTTCTCCCAAACGCAACGAGCCGGGTTCGAACTCTTGCCCCTCCCTTGCCGCTTCCCCGATGGATGCCCCGCTGCTGCAGCCCGCGAATGACATCGTCGAGATCATCGCTGTATAACCACTCGACCCGCCGCAGCAGCGAATGGAGCACACCGTGGTCTTTGATTCCCGGGTTCAGCTCAGCCTGCCCCTGTTTGACCTCGCCGACGATCACATCGATGGTGTCGGGCTCCAACTCCAGTACCGGATCGTCGATCAAGAGCATCTCGCATTCTTCTTCTCGGTGCGGATCGGCGAGATAGACATCCCCGGGCATGCGCAGGCCCATGATGTCGATGTCGGTTACCGTCTTGAAGCGGCCTTGCTTGTCGCGGCGCTGCACCTCGAACTCGGAGAGAGTCAGATACCCGGTGAGGCGTAGGTAGTTCTCGACAAGATTGACGGCGATGTCCATTGATCCTCCGCTGGCGTCGCTGTCGATTCAAGCCGAAACCTCCTCGGTTTCCGACGACCGGGGTGCGCGACCGCCGAGGTTCACTGGTAGAGAGCGCATTTCGCAGTTCTTACTCGCGACGTGTGTGTAAGCCGGTTTTGTAGTTTGTTCCATGTACTGGCAGGTCTTACTCGCGGTCTGTGTGTAAGTCGATTTTGTCATTCTCTCCAGCTACTACCAGACGTCGCGGATTCCTGTCACTGTCGACCGTTACCCTGTCCCGATGGCGCTGGATCAATTCTCCCCACCGACCAAGGCGTGGTTCGAAGCTTCGTTCGCTGCCCCGACTCGTGCCCAGATCGAGGGGTGGGAAGCAATATCCCAGGGTCACCACACACTCATTCATGCTCCGACCGGGTCGGGCAAG